>Ga0209249_1002220_pt1 | contig 16395 bp, 11 predicted proteins | sample SaaInlV_200m_DNA_4_FD_184653 | JGI IMG/M metagenome (GOLD analysis project Ga0209249, IMG submission 184653) | Marine microbial communities from expanding oxygen minimum zones in the Saanich Inlet - SI037_S3LV_200m_DNA (SPAdes) (version 2) | ecosystem: Environmental > Aquatic > Marine >...
CCATTTACAGCAGGAGGGGACTGGAATGACACGGGAATTAAAGGTGTTGATCGCTTTGTGCAGAGAATATTCTCTTTATTTGAAACAAATATCGCCAAAAACGGCAAAGGAAAGGGTAAAAGCATGAACACTAAACTTGATCAAGACTCAAAAGAAGTCAACACAAAACTGCATGCAACTATAAAAAAAGTATCTGAGGATATTCCTAGAATGCAATTTAACACTGCGCTGAGTGCTCTTATGGAATTGCTTAATATAGTAGAGAAGCAGGATTCACTTTCCTTTGAGGCATTAAAAACAATTGCATTGCTAATCGCTCCTTTGGCACCCCACCTTGCAGAAGAGCTATGGGGGCAACTAGGTGGAGAAGGATTTATAATTGATCAGAAATGGCCAGAGTATGACCCAAAGCAACTTGTAACAGATACAGTAACTGTAGTAGTACAGATTAATGGAAAAGTAAGAGCAGAGATGGTTGTTCCTACAGAAATATCTGAAGAAGATGTGCTAAAAATGGCTAAAGATCACGAAAATGTGCAGAAATATCTTTCTGGAAAGGAGCTAAAGAAAGAGATATATATTAAATCTAAGCTTGTCAGTTTAGTTGTAGCGGGATAATTACTTAAATTTGTATAAATTCTTAGTATCTAGTGCTTGTGTGCTACTCTTTTATATCCATGGATCCAGTAGAAGAAATAAAATCTCGGCTACCAATAGAAGAACTAATTGGCCAATACTGCCAATTACAAAAGAAGGGGCGAAATTTTGTATGCCTGTGTCCATTTCATAATGATACACACCCTAGTTTTACAGTATCACCAGATAAAGGAATTGGTTATTGTTTCGCATGTAATAGTGGAGGAGATATTTTCAGTTTCTATCAGCAGGTAGAAAATGTAGATTTTCGTCAGGCATTAAAAGATCTAGCAGAAAAAGCCGGAGTTGAGTTGCCAGAGGTTTCTAAGGAATCTGTTGTTAAGAAAGATGAAAAAGACAGATTGCGAGAATGCCTAGAGGCAACAAAAGATTTTTATGCAGATTCTCTTAAAAACAATGAGGTAGCAAAAAAATATCTAGAGGAGCGCGGTATCCCACAAGAACAGATTGAATTATTTGGTATAGGAGTTTCCCCGGATTCTTTTTCTGAAACTTATAATCACCTACTAAAGAAAGGTTTTTCTAAATCAGAAATATTAAAAGCAGGAATAAGCGTACAAAAAGACTTATCCGAAGAGCGAATGTATGACAGGTTCAGGAATCGTCTAATGTTCCCAATATTCGATGCCCAAGGAAAGATTGTAGGATTTGGTGGCAGAACACTGGGTGACGATGATGCTAAATATATAAATTCTTCAGAAGGTCCGCTGTATAGGAAATCAAATATTTTATATGGCCTTAACTTCGCGAAAGAAGCAATTAGATCAGCCAAGAGCATTGTAATGGTAGAAGGATATTTCGATGTGCTAGCTTGCCACCGAGTTGGAATAAAGAATGTCGTTGCAGTAAGTGGAACAGCTCTTACACAAGAGCACGTTCACATTCTAAAGAGGAATGCAGAAACCGTTGTGCTTTGCTTAGATCAAGACAGAGCTGGAAAAGAAGCTGCACAGAGAGCATTTATATTATGTAGCCCAGAGGAATTACATGTGCATACAGTTCAGGTACCAGATAAAGATCCAGATGAAACTGCTACAAGGGATCCAAAGCTACTTAATCAATTATTATCAAGCGGAGGTGTCCCATATTTGGATAAGCTTGCTAATGATTTATTAGAGAAAGATTTAAACTCTATTCAAGGTAAGCGAGAAGCAATGGAACTTATTGTTCCATTATTAAATAGTATTGGGTCATCTGTAGAACGTGAACATTATATAAATAAGTTTGCTAGTGTTTTAAGTACTACAAATGTTGTACTTAAAGAGGATCTATCTAGATTAGAAAAACAAAAAATTAAAACCCCTATAAATAAATCAGAAGATAATGAGTTAGAAGACGCAAGAAAAAAGCAGTTTTCTAAACTAGAAGTAAGTTTGGGTCTTTTTTGTACATATCCAAAACATTTAGGATTACTAGATCAGTTAATTCCTCCAGATGATGGAATGCCTTCTAGACTTTACGCCGCACTAAAAGATTTTTCTGGTGGGTATGAAACTTTGTCTCCAAAAACATTAGATATAACAGATGAAGATCGGGAAAGACTCTCCATTTTATTACTTTATTGTGAGGAAAGTGATTTATCTGCTTGGTCAGAAATACTTTCTGCACAGGAAATTAAAAGAAATTGCCAAGCCTCAAATAGGGAATTCTTGCAAAAAAAACAGAAGGATATTGCCAAGAAACTGCTGATAGCACGCACGCAGGGCAATTCAGAGGAAGAAACAAGACTCTCCGCGGAATATCAACAGATTGTAAAATTGTCCAGATTGACACGTTAAAATCTTGGCAGACGCAAGTTTATATCTATACTGCATACTCAATGGCCTCTCATCCACGAAAATTTATCGCGCAACCAACAGAAGATGACTTGAAAGGACTACCAGAAGAAGTCACTCATTTGATCAAAAAAGGTCGGGAACAACGTTATGTTACTCACCAAGAAATAATGTCTGTTGTTCCTAATGCAGAACTTAATGTTGATCTTCTTGATGATATTTATTCACTACTCGTTAATTTGGGTATTCAAGTGATAGATGTGAAGGACGCACTAATTTGGGAAAAGAAAGCAAAAGAGTTTGGAGAGCCAACAGAAGATCTAGCAGATATCGCTTCCTTTGATAATTCAGAAGCAGAGGAAGATGAATCAGAGGAAGATGAAGAAGATGCAGCAGAAACAGGAAAGTCAGTAGCAAAGAAAAAGAAAAAAGAGCCAGAAGAGAATATGAAAGATGTAGTAGCAACTGCAGGAATAGTAATGGATGAAAAAGAAGTATCAGAAGAAGAAAAAGGAAAGCGAAGAAGAGAAAGAGAGATTGATCTACTAGAAATTAGTAATGACTCAGTTCGAATGTATTTGTCCGAGATTGGAAGAGTTCCTCTAATTGATGGGAGAAAAGAAGTAGAACTAGCTAGAAGAATTAGAAAAGGAGATGCAGCCGCTAAACAGCAGCTAGCTGAGGCAAATTTGAGGTTAGTTGTTTCTATCGCAAAGAAATATATAGGTAGGGGGCTATCTTTCTTAGATCTTATCCAAGAAGGAAACATTGGTCTTTTCCGCGCAGTAGAAAAGTTCGATCCAGAAAGAGGATTTAAATTCTCAACTTATGCAACATGGTGGATTAGGCAGGCTATCACTCGTGCAATTGCAGATCAGGCTAGAACAATTCGTATTCCTGTTCATATGGTAGAGACAATTAATAAGTTAACTCATACACAACGAAGACTAGTTCAAGAGCTTGGACGTGATCCAACTGTAGAAGAACTAGCAGTAGAAATGGAAATGGATGTGAAGAAGGTACGTCACATAAGAAAAATTAGTCAGGACATCATCTCTTTGGAATCTCCTGTAGGAACAGAAGAAGACAGTAAACTAGGTGACTTTATAGAAGACGAAGAGGCAATTAATCCATCTGATGCTACTAACAGACAGCTAAAGAAAGAAAACGTTCACTCAATGCTAGAGTTCCTAACCCCAAGAGAGCGAAAGATTGTAGAGATGCGTTTTGGTTTAATGGACGGCATAGGACACACTCTAGAAGAAGTAGGAAAAGAGTTTGGTGTTACTCGTGAACGTATTCGTCAGATTGAGGCAAAGGTATTGCAGAAAATGAGAGATCATCCACGTTCACTAACAATTAGAGAACATGGAGGCTCACCAAAACGTGTTGGGTTTACACCTAGTACACCATTCTTCTCTGCAGAAGAAATCCTTGGTGATTTCTCTATAAAAAAGAGTGATCATGTTCCAGATACCAAAGCTTAATTTTTTAGATAATAAAAAAGAGCCACTATAGAAAGCGACTCTTTTTAAGTTTTTAACTTATAAACTTATTTTCGTTTGCCAGGGATTGCTAGGTACAGGGCACTTAGCCCAACTAGTACATATACAATCTCTGATACGAATGGAATTCCTCCTACAGTCATAGATACTACATTTAGATCTGTATTCATAAGCATGCCAAGACCAACAAGACCCCAGTTAAGTGCTCCAACGAATACAAGAATTCTAGCAACTGTTCGGACTAAAGATTTTTCCATAGATTTAAAGGGAAAGGTAATAGAACTGACTGATTGTACCACTATAAGGCTGTGTAAAAAGATTGCTTAACAAATTATGAATATTTGTCTACACAGGAAAGAGTGTGACAATATTTTTTAAAACTAGTAGCATTTAAGCAGATGGTAAGTACAAAAAAGGAAAATCCTCCCAATTCCGTAGGCAGAACAACAACTGAGTTCGAGAAACGTCTTTCTACTTTAAACAAAGAACAGTTACAGGCAGTACAAGAAATAGATGGCCCTGTAATGGTTATAGCTGGCCCTGGAACAGGTAAAACAGAGGTGCTTGGTATGAGGACAGCCAACATCTTAAAAAAGACACAGATGCGCCCTAGTAACATTTTGTGTCTTACATTTTCTAACACTGGTGCCAAGGCAATGCGCGAAAGGTTAAGAAAGATAATTGGTCCAGATGCCTACGGTGTAACAGTAAGTACGGTTCATAGTTTTTGTAACGAACTAATTCAGCAGAACCCTCAACTCTTTATTGATTTTCGAGCACTAGAGCAAGTAAGCAATTTAGATCAATTAAAAATAGTTAGAAGGGCAATTAAAAACCTAGGATCTGGGTCCCCTCTTTATAATCCAGTTTCTGATCACGACAGATCAGCAGATGTATTAAGCAGAATTACAGAAATGAAAAAAGAGGGTTTACTTCCAGATGATTTAAAAGAATTCGTCAGTGATTACGCAGAGGAAATAAAAACCACTCCAACAGGCAGAGAGCGAGACTTGGAGTCTAAGTCTTATAAAGGTGATTTAAAAAAGGTACAACAGTTTAAGGACTTCATCACAATTTATGAAAAATATATTCAGGAACTAGCAGCAAGTAACAGATACGACTTCGACGATATGGTTTTGGTGGTGTTAGATGCATTAAAAGAAAACGAATGGTTACTGCTTTCACTCCAAGAGCGATACCAATACATATTGGTAGATGAGTTCCAAGATCTAAACGGAGCGCAAAACAGAGTGTTAGATATGCTTACTTCGTATGTACACACAGATCTAACACCAAATATCTTTGCAGTAGGAGACGACGATCAAGCAATCTTCCGTTTCCAAGGTGCGAATATTGGGAACATGCAATCTTTTGTAAGTAGGTTTGTAGACACAAAAGTAATTACACTCACAACTAATTACAGATCAACACAACCAATACTAGATGCGGCGTCAAATGTAATAGATGCAAACGAGGAGCGTTTAGTAAAAGTGTTAGAAGGTTTGAATAAAGACCTAGTTTCAGCCAAAGCTGAAGAAGGTGAAATGCCTGAATTTATACGTTTTCCAGATACCAGTACGCAGTACGCAGGGATCGTAGATATTTTGCGCAAGGCAGAGAAGGGGAGTACGCCATGGAAAGAAATGGCAATAATATGTAGAAAGAACGAAGAGGTTCTAGAAATCTCTGATGTATTAAGTGCAGCAGGAATTCCAAATATTGTTACTGCAAAGCAGGATCTAACTCAACATCCTCAAGTTTTGCAAACTGTCACTCTACTGCGTTCTATTTTGGAGCCTACAAATTCTGTAGAATTATCTGGAGCAATAGCATTACCTTGTTTTAATTGTCATCCAGCAGATTTAGGCAGGCTTTGGATCGCATTCCGCTCACATAATAGAGAGCAAAAGAAAATGAGTTTGCACGAATATATTTTGGAAACAGAGACTCTGCCCCAAAGCATAAAAGATGCTAATGAATTTATTATTAGTAAACACAACAGCATCCCAAGTACAACAATAACAGCACTAGTTGCAGAAACCCTTACAGAATCAAATCTACTACCTCCAGAAGATGCAGAAGTTGCAGACCCACGGGCAATTGCTGGGATACACGCGTTTTATGAATACGTTAAAAGCAGATGTTACGAGGTTAAATCTTTAACACTCAGAATCCTGCTATCAGACATAGATGAATACCTAGCAGAGCCACGACTTAAGCTTCAGTACGATCTACCTCATCTAGTTCAAGATGGAGTACAACTAATGACAGCCCACGGCGCAAAGGGATTAGAGTTTGATCTAGTTGTTATGATGAATGTTTGGTTCCGTAACTGGGGAAACAGAAATAGGGGATCAACTTTGTCTTTACCGGATCACCTAATAATGGATCTAGATAAAGAAGTAGAAAAAAGAGCAGGGCAAGAGGACGAAAGACGCCTCTTCTTCGTCGCAATGACTCGTGCACGGTCCAAGCTGTTCCTAACTTTCCCAGAAACATACAGATCTAGTGAACAGATGAAACAAGCACAAGTGAGTACATTCGTTGCAGAAGCAGCAGAGAAGGTGAATGAGATAGTGCTAACACAAGAGCAATTACCACAACCAATAGAAACATTGCGAATGCCAGAACTAAAAATAGACGAAGCGTTTAAAGCATTCCTACTAGAACGCCTAAAGGATTATGAATTATCTGTAACTGCACTTAATGCTTTCTTAAGTGAAGATAACGGTCCACAAAAGTTTCTTTGGGAACAGCTCTTGCAGAAACCAAGTGATAAAAAGGCAGCCATGGCTTTTGGAACCGCGGTTCATGGAGCTTTGGAGGATAGAAATTTCTCTTGGCAAGAGGGCAAGGAATATAAAACAGACAAATTAGTAGAAGGATTTTTGAAACACTTAGAAAAAGAAATCCTTACAGATGAGGAACGTGAACATTACAAAAGTAAGGGAGGTGAGATAGTGCGAAAATATGGAGATGAAACTTCCACAGGAATTCCTCTAGTACTCTCTACCGAACGAACAATTCACGCAGTAGTAGATGATGTACCAATTAAAGGAAAAGTAGATCGTATAGATCTATTTGAACCCCGTGGACGCAAGTGCAGAGTGCTAGACTACAAAACTGGTAATACTTGTCGTACAGAGGATGCAGTACGTAAGAAAGAAGGCTTATTCCGTCAGTTAGTTTTCTACAAAATGCTTTGTGATTCAGATCCTAAGTTTATTCACGATGCCACACTATTCACCCTAGATTTTATTGGTAAAGAAGATCAAACCAGAAGAGAGATAGATGTAGAGATTACTCAGCAAGAAGTAGAAGACCTCAAGGTTTTAATCAAAGAGGTTTGGGGAAAGATTCAGAGGTTGGAGTTTGGGGGGTAATTAAAGAATAATAATTAGATAACCAAGTGATAAAATTCCGCCTGTGAATGATATTCTAGTCAATTTAGAATATAGCTTTCGTTTATTATTTGCTTTCTTTTGTTTTAAAATCGCTATTTTGTGTTTTTCTGAACCGCTGCCATCCCACATCATATCTGCTTTTGATGCAAACCTACGAGATAAGTTAACTAATTCGTAGCCTGCATGATAGTTTCTACGAATAGCTGTAACTATAGTTGCAATAAAGAAAAAAGCAGTAAAATAAAAGAAAAAAGCTTTTTGTCCTTGCAGATCTAATCCATTGCCAATTACCTCTGTTTTTATAGAAAATAAAAAGCCAAGTGCAACAGAGGATATAGTTATTAATTGGTTATATGAGGTTAATCCTAATCCAACCCCTTGCTCGAAGAATTTATTTGCTGCTGAATATCTTCGATTCGTTTCGATTATTTTGCCCTCAAGGGAATAGTTGTTATTCATATTAATATGTTAGTTAAGTTTAATATACTATGTAAGATAAATATTTCTAAATTAAATTATTAAGTTCTTGGAAAATACTTTTTTAGTTTTCCATTATTAAAATCAGCTTCACACAGAAACTCACTTACGAGTCTCGTATCTACAAAAGACTCTTTCTTTTCCTCAGGCTCAATCTCACCTTTCCATTTTGAAGCCAATACGTCGTTTATTGGGCACATTCTACTCTGAAACTCTTGCAGAACCATTAAATAGTCATCTATTCGTTCCTCGATATTTTCTTCAATATTTCCGTTTGCATGGGCATATGAACTTCTAATTTTTACTAATTCAATTGCCTTTAGGATTGTTTCTTCTCCAGCCCCAACTATTCTCATAAAACTAAATAAATTCTTCTCAGGTATAAAGCTTAAGTTTCTAACTGAAGACGCTCCTAAAACATTTCCGTGGATATCGGGAATAGGTGGGTTAAGCTGCAATACTTCTTTGTGGCCTTCATCATATAACCAGCAAGTGCTAAGAGTAGTTAAATACTGTTTTTTATCGTAGGCACTTATTCTGTGTACTTTGTATTGCACCGCGAACATGAATAGCAAGTGGAAAGGGAGTATCGAAAATGCACTTATAGGCTCGTCTGTGCTCATAAGTATTTCAAATGCACCCCAAAGATGTTTGATGTAACTGGTCTCTGCACCAGCTTCAATGGGTAGATAATCAGTTAACTCATAGGATTGTTCATAAAACATAATTTAAACGTTATTCTTCCCATAGCTTAGAAATTACCTTCCTAGTTTTCTCTTCATAAATCCCAATCAATTCTTTAGCTGATTCTACTAGAGCACGTTCAACTTCAATTCTGTCTACAATTAGCTTTTGAATTTTAAGAGGTGGAAGGGGTATTATAAAATTAATTAAACTTTTTGTATTTATACTAGTAACATTTGCTCGGTTGCAGACCAAGAGAATGGATTCCCTAAAACTATCCATTCTTAACAAGTAATTAAGAAACATTGAATTAACATCTGAGTTAGGTGTTAATCTTAAAATATTATCACCGTATACAACATTGGTGTTTCCTGAGTTGTAAACAGAGGAAAATGCGGCACCCTGTTCTTTTAGCGAAACTCGAACAAATAAAAGATCACCGGTATTAAGATATTTTCCTTGATAGTTCTGTTTTTTTACAAAAGGTAAAGAGTTTACATCTATCTCATAGCCCTGATACAAATCGTAGATATTGACGAATTTAATTTTGCCTTCGGTAACTATATCTTTTTTAGTAATTGAAACCCCACTTTGAATTTTATTTTTTGAAATGTCTCCCAGCGCTACCTTCTTCCACTCAGGATCAATATCAATCTTTGGCTTCCAGTTTTCTACTATCTTTCTGGCTCCATCGATGATGCCAGAATATCCATCCAGCTCTGCCACAATTTGCTCTTGGAATTCGAGGGGCGGAAGAGGGATTTTATATTTTTCTACGACACTTTTTCTAATTGAAGGCAATGCAGCATCGTTTGCCAAGTCACTTAAATCAATTCCCAACATTAAATAATAAAGATACATGAGTAATATTTTCTTCTCAGGCAGAAGGCCCATAACATTGTTATCAAATGCAGATTCCCTTTTTAAAACTCTCTTCTTATTTGTTGCAATTGCAGCACCAATTTTTGGGAAAATTACTGTTCCTGACTGATAGCTCTTTGCTTTCAATTTTTTTAAAGTAGCTCTACTGACAGAATTATTATAATTAATCATATTAATCTCATTCCCTGGCAAATTCATATCACTAACCTTTAAAAAGGGGATTTCTTCATTTAACAATCCTTGTGATTCCCTAGGAAAGCCAAAACCACTAACAACTTTACATACTAATCCTAATTCCATCATTGGCCATTTAGAATTGCTGTAATCAGTTGTCACTTGATAATGACCACTTGAAAGATTGTAATCGCCACTTTTTTCAATTTCATCTTTCTCAACATAAGATGAAAATCTGTTATCGTCTTTTACTCCATTTCGCCATTTATTCAAAATTTCGAGCACATTTGGTAAATCATTCTTGGTAATTGGACGTCTATTAGCACTTACATCAAATCCATCATTTTTAATCTTCACGAACAAGATCTCGCTACCTTGTTTGGCTAACTCATGATCAAAAAAAAGAATGCTTGTTTTTACTCCACTATATGGCTGGAAAACGCCACTTGGGAGACTAGCAACAGCGTAGAGTCCATCATTCACAAGATTCTTGCGTAGCTGCTTATGCGCGCTTCCTGACTGGAAAATAATTCCATCGGGAACAATGACAGCAGCACGACCTTTCGGGCGCAGGTGGTTCATTATGTAGTCCACAAACAACACTTCACTACGGCTCGATTGTACGCTAAATTTACTATGAGGCTTTACGCCTCCTTTTGGTGACATAAATGGTGGATTCGCAAGTATCACATCGAATTTATCTTTCCATCTCTCTTCCATAGAGAGCGTGTCATATTGGTAGATTTTTGGATTCTTGAACTGATGCAAATACATATTTACCTGAGCAATTCTCTGCATCCCTGGATCAATATCGTATCCTTCAAAGTTCTGGATAAGTTTATTTCTGTCATCTGGGGTTAGTGGCTTTTCGTTGTTTGGCTTGCCTTCTTCATCTCTACCATCATGTTGCTCTAAAATGTGCTTGTAGGAACTAACAAGGAAGCCACCAGTACCGCAGGCCGGATCGAGTACCTTGTCATCTTTGGTAGGGTTTATTACATCCACCATAAAATCTATGATATGCCGAGGAGTTCGAAACTGACCCGCATCTCCCTGAGAGGACATTATAGAAAGCAAGTATTCGTATGCATTACCAAGTTCTTCTGGATGGGAATAATCAAAATGAGCTATTTCTTTAAGGAACAAGCCCAATACTTCTGGCGATCGATATGGCAAAAATGCAGATTTAAATATTGATCGGAATAGCTCTGGCAATTGCTTTGCCTGAGAAAACTGAACCAATGCTTCTGAATACAAATTCATTCTCTCTTGATTACCAAGACGTGTATCCATTAATCGGGTCCAGGCATATTTCTCAATATCACCAATGAAAAATGATGGCTCATCACCCTGTTTTATTGCTGCTTGATCCATATCATCCATAAATTTATAGATGAGTGCATTGGTAATCTGATCAATTTGAGATGTTGGATTCGGCACTACACCGACTAGCACTTGTCTGGCTGCATCTATATGACGTTTCGTTTCAGATGTTAACATAATTTAATTCATGAAAGTATTAAGTGATATATAGTCTTTTATATATCTAGGAACAATTTCTTTATATCCATTTAGCTGTTGGTATTCGTCGAAATGAAAAGACGATTCAGTATTAAATCGTGCTGTCTGTCTAGTTTCCATAATATCTCTAACATCTTTATCAGTAACATAGGCTTTAAAGAACATTTTTACAGGTGCAAAATGTTCTTGATCTACGTCATGGACTTCTTGGAATTTACTCCATTCAGACTCTAGCAAATCGTCTTTCATTTCAAAGGCATCTTTCTCACCAAAGGCAACTTGTAGTAATTCTATAACACTAATTCTACGGTCTACTTTGAATGCGCGTCGGACTTTATCAAGATTAAGGAAATTCTTTGGCTTATCAATAATATATTTCTTAACAAAATCTACAGCCTCCAAAGTATCACCATTCACCCACATTGTTTTGAGTGTCTCATTACCCAAAATATCCTCTTCTACAGCTCTTATAAAGCCTTCGCGATCAATACGCATGCATTCTGCACCAATAGGTGTTTCTACGACAGTTTCAATCTGATCAGATTCATCCAGATCAAATGGGCCTTTGAAAATCTTATTTACATTCTCATCTACAAATTCACCTTGTGCTATTTGATTATCTCCAACTTCATTTTGAGTTTTTATTTGTTTTATATGAGGCAACTTGATTTTTTCATCGTATTTGAATTCATTCTCAAAATATTCACAAGTTGCAAAGAAATCAAAAAACTTAAAATGTTTTTTTTCAGCGGTAATATCACCAAATACTTCATAGTCTTCATGCTCGAATAGATATTTACGTGTACCTCTACCCTTGATTTGTACAAAATCAGAAGGACTAAAGAGTGGTCTCATTAATGCAAGATTCAATATATCTGGACAATCATAGCCAGTAGTCATCATTCCAACAGTTACCGTAACTCTAGTTTTACTACTGTCATATCCCTCCGGATTTTTAGTTTTACCATTTAATGTATTATTAGAAAAATTTATTGTCATTTGCTGTGCGTCCTGAACAGAAGAAGTTACTTGTACGGCGAAGTCAGACTCATTGTATTGATCTGGCCATTTTTGAAAGGCAAGTTTATTTAAAATATTTGTTACCTTTGCTGCATGTCTTTGAGAAACACAAAAAACTATTGATTTACCAAACAGATCTATATCAATTTGCTTAGCAACTTGATCATATAGTGCATTATCCATAAAGGCTTTGCACATTGCTATATTTGTCTCTTCATTAAAGAATTTTCTTTCAAAATGACGCTGGCTGTATACCATATTGACTTCTTCACCATCATCATTAGTTATATGAACCGAGTAACCTTCGTCTGATAGGAGCTGAGTTGTGATCTCTGTTCGTGCATCGACAATAACAGGGTTAATCAAATATGGACCTCCACTTTTGGTGCTGGTTCCATCTAGTAAGCTATATCTAAATGTAGGCTCTCCTGATTCACAACCAAATGTTTTATAGGTATCTAATAGCAGCCTTCTTTCAAATTCTCTTTGAGAATCAGCACTTTCTCCATTAAGACCTTTTAAATAGTCTTTTGGTGTGGCAGTTAAACCAAGTTTATATCCAATAAAATATTCAAATACTGCACGGCTATTTCCGCCAATTGAGCGATGTGCTTCATCAGAAATCACTAGTTCAAAATCTGTTGGCGAAAACTCTTTTTTATAACGATCGCCAGCAAGAAACGTTTGAATAGTAGAAACAACTACCTGTGCATTTTGCCATGAATCTTTTGCCTCCTTATAAATAACTGTTGTGTAGTCTTTACCGAGATAGCTCCTAAATGCTTTTAATGCCTGATCTTCTAATTCTAATCTATCTACTAGAAATAGAATTCTACGTGCATTTCCAGATTTTAGAAAAAGTTTTAGAACAGCCGCTGAAATAAGTGTTTTACCTGTCCCAGTAGCCATCTCGAACAAAAATCTATTTTGTGCATTTAAGGCTGACGATTGCAGGCTTTTGATTGCTTCTATTTGATAAGGTCGTAATTGTTTTAAGTTATTATTTTTTAGATATTCCATTTTAGTTCTGTCTTCCTGAAATAAAGGATCATTCGCAAATCCAGGCATTTGTGTTTCAATTATATAGTTTTCATCAACTTTAGTATCTGCAAGTTCTTTTGCATTAGGTTCCCATTTTTCAAATTGTGAAATGGACTCTTGCGTAGGGAATCTTGAGATTGTTTCTGGATTACCATGTTTGGTATCCCAGAAGTAATGAATATTTCCGTTTGATAGAATAATAAATCGAGCATTTATATTTCGTGCATAGTTCCGTGCCTGTTCTTTTGCTGATAGCGGATCTATGGATTCCTTCTTTGCCTCAACTACTACAAGTGCACGTCCATCTTTGTCTAGAAGTAAAAAATCTATAGCACCACGACGTTTATCGTGTGTTTCAGCATCTTCAAAATCATCACCTAAATTCTCGAATTTTACATCTGCCTCAAGTCGTATATTGGCTTTTTCTGAACCAGAGTCTTCAAAACGCCACTGCGACTCTTCAAGTAACTTGTTTATCTTTATACGTGCCTGTGCTTCGTTATTCTTGGCCATAATTATGATTGTAGATCAAATGTAATCGAATAGGTTTTTAATGAAACTTTTTCTGAAACTTCTTTTACTGCATATTCAAGTTTTTGGTCCTTTTCTCCAACAATTATAAGCCCACGTACTTCTTGCTTATCTTTTGCTAGATTATTTCTTACCCATCCCATATATCTCAGGACTTGACCAACTACAGCATCAGACTTCTTTCCTTGTTTTAGTTCAATTACTACAAAATTATTTTCTGCGTCTTGTGCCAATATATCTATCGTACCTGCATCACTAGTTGCGTATTGATTTCCAATTTGTCCACTTTCGTCTTCATATATTGATAAATCTTCGCCAAAATCAATTTTATCCCAATTATTCACTATAAAATTTTCAAGATATTTCTCAAATGCAAACTCCATCTCATGCTCAGGAATATCTGTTCTATCCTCATTTATTGATCTTTTAGCAACTACCTTGCCAGCCAATAATGTTTCAACTTCTTCAAACAGATGCACTCCGCCTCTGCAGAATGTTGTAAAGGATCCAAGTGTATTTCTTGATTGCTGAGAGAATTCATCTCTTTGTACTTCTTTAATCCATTCAACGCGTCGTACATGTACATACTTTTCATCAAAATCATCATCTCTTTCTAGGGTGTTGTCAGAGAACCTTCCAATTTTTACTATGGAATCTCCCGAAACTGGTAGCGCAACTAGCTCACCTTCTTTTGCAACTTCAGCGAACCGAAAAAGCTGCCCTGCATTCATACGGTTTGAATTTTCAGGCATGCCGATATCTCTTAGGGCGTCTTTAATTGCATCTCTATCGTGCAGTTCTGGCAAATTTACTTCACTCCAGCCTATTGCGACTTTTCCACTATTTACTTTGTCATGTAGCTTATCGTTATTGCGTAGTTCACTCATGTGAATAATCCAAACTTGTTTATCTTGTTCTTGCATGCAGAAAGGATAGATTCAATTGATCAATACATCAAATCAACCATTCCACACTACAACCACAAAACATTCATTAAAATTTAGATATTACCGTAACAGCTTATTTATCTTGCTTGAATACCGAGGTATTACGTGATTCCAAGCAATAGCTACTATTGTTCCGATGATAGCACCAGCAACAACTATGAACAGAATACTGATCAATAATGCTAATGATATGTATATGTAGTATTCAGATGGCATGCTTTGTAGGCTTGGATCTTTCATAATATTTACTATTGTCGCAAGTTTAACTTCTCCCCATTCCATGCATGGTGTAGATAGTGTGCACAGCTGGCCAAACATCTTTGCTCCAGGTAATCCTGGTATAGAGTCACCAAGAAAAAATAATACTATTTGTGATTTTGTAATTGAGAAAAGAATCATTGATATAAGCACTGCGAGCCAATAGGGAACATAAAAAATAACTGCACAAATAGAACCAGTCTTCCATCCAGAAAACTTCCATCCACGCTTGTCATACAAAAATAGAAAAAGGAAGTACAAAGCAGTGATGATTGCCAGATACATTGGTAATATCTTTCCAAAAAGAAGAGCAATAACCAGAATAGTGATCAGTGCTAGTGTTGAGTCCTTATTAAGTTTATTAAACATGATTAAACCTTACTATTAATTGGAAGCTGCGACAATAATATTTAATCAATCAGAAGAATAGCAATATACTACAACCACAAAACATTTTCTTGTATTTGTATATTAAAGGAGTAGCATTTTTTTAAATCTAATAATAACTATGCACAAACCAGAAGCAGAAGCATGCGATAGGCTTGTAGAAATTACAGAAGTCCAGATAGAAAGGCTTCGTTGGGGCACTCCTATTCACCTAGGAGGGGAGTATGACTTTGATTTAATCAGAGAAAGAATAAAGGGAATACTAGGAGTTAGGCCAGACCTAGAAGAAAAACTAGACGAATTATCTGTTAAATTAGAAGCAATAGATCCTAGTTTATCTGATAGAGAAGAATTCTATGAGAGAAAGAGGAATGAGCCGATAGAAAAGGCCTATATCAACTTTTATGAATTAAAAGGAATGGTAGATAGATTAGTAGGATATGAGTTATTTGATGGAGATAGAGCTGATGAATATTTTGATGCAAGGCATAAGATAAGCACTTACAAGGTTAAATTTAAAATATTAATACCAGAGTTAGAGGAACTAGAAACCAAGTTAGACGAACTAGAATTAGATGAAGAAGAAATGAGGAAATTACTACATAGGAAGCTTGAAAGAGAATCTAAAGCTGCTGAAAGACAAAGAGAACTTGAAAGGTTGGAAAAAATAGAAGCAGCCGCAAGGCAATTGAGAGAAAATCCTTTATACCAAAAGCTACTAGCTCAAGAAGAAGAGGTATTAAGAATAAGAAGATTTAAAGATGAATGTAACGAACCTTTTCAGTCAAAGGGTCAGGAATCTTTTGATTTTTCAGCTGATCCAAAATGGCCCTACCCAGAAGGGGATAGTGGTGGTTGGGGCGGGGATGAAGAATAAACATTAAAAACTGAATAGAATCAAATATGTCAAAACTGCATAGAAAACATGTATTGGTTTAAGTAAACAGTCTAGAAAGGCAATCAAAAACTATTAAGGTATTCAGGCGAATACTTGAATAGTGTAGTAAGTAAATAAGGCGTTTAATTGGAATTGTAGTACTAATAAGTTTGTTGGCATCTATTAACCGAATGTATACAAACTCTAGAGTTTGTATACATCTTAATCGCAACGCCAACAAACTTAATGGAATCT
>Ga0209249_1002226_pt1 | contig 16355 bp, 30 predicted proteins | sample SaaInlV_200m_DNA_4_FD_184653 | JGI IMG/M metagenome (GOLD analysis project Ga0209249, IMG submission 184653) | Marine microbial communities from expanding oxygen minimum zones in the Saanich Inlet - SI037_S3LV_200m_DNA (SPAdes) (version 2) | ecosystem: Environmental > Aquatic > Marine >...
ACTTATATAGGCTTTTAGTGTTATATTTAGGTATAAGAGATGGGGAAAAAAATTAGTTTTGTTAAATAAAGAAAACAAAAGGAAATAATATGAATATTAATGATAAGATTTTAAATGAATCGCGCAAAGTATCACTCTTAAACAGAAAAAATATCTGGAAAGGTTCTGAATTTGAATTTCTTCTTCCTTTATCAAGTGATGAAAGAGGTCGCTGGGGAGAATATCATTTTCACAGGATATTACAAGAATATACTGACTATTCAGTAGTATGGGATGGTGATAAGAATATTAAACCAGAAGATGGTACTTATGATATGAAAGCAAATTCATTGCGAACAGAAATGAAAACCGCAATGAAGGGAACTAAAACCAATTCTTGGCAACATGATGTTATTAAAGAAGTTGAAGTTTATGATAAATTAGTTTTATTTGATCTTGTATATTCTGGATTTTATATTACTATAATTAAAAATACTGAAATGGTATATGGAACGAGACATTCTATTTTTGAAAAGAAATCTACTCCATGTAAAGGGGGTTGGAAATTCGATATGTCAAATACTACTTTGAGAAAAGGAATTGCAGCAGGATTGACATATTTCCATGATTCTGAAAATCCTAAAGATATTGAATTTTCAAAATTTTTGGTTAGACATTTTTCATGAAAAATAATATATTTAAATTTTTTCAATCTTTAAATGAAAAATATACGATAGATGAACTTTCATCCCATTTGGCTGTAAATAGAGGTACAATAAAAAGATGGATTGAACTTAAATCTGTTCCTTCATATTATTATTTTGATCTATGTAGAATGGATGGTATTGAAATAGATTATACAGAACATTCTGAAAAAGAAAAAGATCAATTTTTTACTTCAAAAGAATCATCTCAATATTGTATTGACAAAACATATGAAATTTTGAAAAAATGGAATGTTGATATTTCAAATTATCATTTTATTGAACCCTCTGCTGGTGATGGTAGTTTTTATAATTTACTTCCATCAAATAAAAGAACTGGTATTGATATAGAACCGAAATCTGATGGAATAGAAAAATCCAATTTTTTGTCATGGAAGCCTAAAACTTCTGATAATATATGTATTGGAAATCCCCCATTTGGATTGAGAGGTCATTTAGCACTCAAGTTTATTAACCATGCTGCTAAATTTTCAGACTTTGTGTGTTTTATATTACCACAATTATTTGATAGCGATGGTAAAGGTAGTTGTAAGAATAGAGTCGAAGGATTGAATTTGATTCATAGTGAAATTGTGAGTTCTGATTTTTATTATCCAGATGGTAAGCAAGTTAAAGTTAATGTAATATTTCAAATATGGTCTAAACTACATAAAATACAAGAATCAAAACCAGTTTTAAATGGAGTTATTAAAATATATTCATTATCTGATGGGGGAACTCCAGGCAGTACAAGAAATAAAAAACATTTAAATACTTGTGATTATTATTTGCCTTCAACTTGTTTTGGAAAAGATAAGATGAAAATATATTATGATTTTGAAAAATTACCACAAAGAAGAGGATATGGCATTGTTGTTTTGTCTAATAAAAATCATATAAATTCCATTATAAAAAAAACCAATTGGTCTGATGTTTCTTTTGTATCTACCAATGGTGCTTATAACTTGAGATTTGACATAATAGAAAAAGCAATAATTGAAAATGGAATTAGCAACAATATTGGAATAGAACAATTTAAAGAGGTTACTACATGAAAGAACTAACACCAGAACAAATACAAGAGAATTGGGAAAAATTAATTCAAATTGTAAAAGATACATTTGAAGAAGGAAGTGAGCGGAGAGAAAAACTTCTCAATATGTATCATTACTTTGACGAAAGAATGTGTATGGCACCAGCTAGTGGTAAGGAACACTTCCATAATGCTCATGCCGGTGGTTACGTGGAACACGTTTTACATATCACCGATTTAGCACAGCAGATATATGAACTTTGGGATAGAAATGGAGCTATAGTTGATAACTTTACCAAAGAGGAATTGATATTCTCTGCTCTACATCATGACTTGGGTAAGGTTGGTGATTTAGCCGAGGATTACTATACACCAAATGATTCGGATTGGCATAGAAAGAATCAAGGTCTGATATACAAACATAATGGTAATCTACAATTCATGACGGTTACGGATAGAGCTTGTTGGATACTACAACACTTTGGAGTCGTCATGACAGAAAATGAATATCTTGGTTTAAGATTGACAGATGGTATGTACGAAGAAGCTAATAAAAGTTATTATGTTGCTTATCAAAAAGAAAGACAACTTAAATCTAATATTGCCTACATATTACATCAGGCTGATATGATGGCCAGTAAGATAGAAAATGACTTTTGGAAACGTGGTGATTATGCTATCAAAGAAGTAACGAAAGAAGAAGTCAAAGTCAAGACTAAACAATCAAATGCTGCCAACCAGGCATTCAAGGAGTTATTTGGGGAGTAAAATGAGTACCGATTATCAAGCAAAATATAATGCTAAAAACACACAATACAAAAATGCTTTAAAACAAATAGATAAGTTAAAAGAGGAGATTCAAATTTTAAAATCTCCACTCCCACCTCGTTTAGTGGAAGTTCAAAAAGAAATTGTTCAAACGCCAGTTGATAAAATATTAGATTCAAAAGAAATTGATGATGAGATAGAACAAACAAAACTAGAACTTGATGAGAAAGATAAAGTTGAAAAAGACCACAATTATTATCGTCAGATATCTTCTATGATGTATAATGAAGTGAAGTTGAAAGCTCAAAGAGATCCGAAAGTCTATAGACAAGGTTGGTTTAACCTAAGTAAGAACTTTTGGAAATGGCATGCTAATACAGAGTATTCAGAAAAACAAAAAGATACTATGGACGGTTGGATAGAAAGAAATGGCATAACTATATAATGTACCTACCTTACTTTAATAAGTTTCTATATCAAGTTCCATATCTTCACATCAACGAAAAAGAATGGTCATACATCAAAGATACATTCGAGAAAGATGATGTAAAAGAATCTCTGGCAACAGTTGCCATGACTTATCCACCACCATACCAAGAGATAAGTCAAAATGAATGTAGAAAGGACTTTAATAAGCTAAAAGGCACTTGGGTTCATGATTTACTACAAGAAGGTGAATGGTTTGCTAGAGCTGAAAATGGATATGAGTGGCCATTAACTTACAAAGGTTCACAGAAATATATTAAGAGAAACAATACAGGTAATAAATCATCTAATTTCTTTCAACAAGAAAACAGATGGTCAGTAGATGGTACTATTTCGCCAGGTCCTTTACGGACTTGGGGTGAAGAGAAATTCATGACTTCATTGATGGGAGCGGCCTATACATTGAAGATGGAGAAGATTGATAAATCTATATTGAGAACCATGTTAGGGTTGAGAAAATACATTTGTAGTCAATTCAAACCCAATGCGGCTAAGGCTCTGTATGATTATTTCGATGTAAAGAATGTATTGGATTTCTCTGCGGGTTGGGGTGATAGGTTGGCTGGATTTTATGCCAGTATGAATACCGAACTATATGTTGGAATTGATCCTCGTAAGGAGAATCATCCAATATATGAAGAACAATCAAAATATTATGCTAATCAGTTAGGTTTCTTTGAAACGGAGAAGAAAGCAGAGTTTCATTGCTCACCAGCAGAAGAGTTTGATTTTGACCAATATAAAGATACGTTTGATATTATCTTTACATCACCACCATATTTCAATGTAGAGCGATATAGTTATGATGATACACAAAGTTGGGTAAGGTATAAGAACATCGACCAATGGAATCAGAACTTCCTACAGAGGTCAATAGAAAATATGTGGGGCTCTTTACGTAGTGGTGGAAAGTTATGTGTGAATATTTCTGATGTGAATGCTAGTAGTCAAGGTAAGAAGAAAGGTTGGTTATCAATATGTGATCCAATGAATGAGTTTATAGATACATTTAAAGATTCTGATTATCTTGGGTGTATAGGAATGGAGATGGCCACACGACCAAATTGTATTGGTGTTGGAAATGCCGTAGAGTCGGGTGAGAGTAATAGAGAGCCGGAAATGATAAAAAGGTTCGATGGTAAATTCTGTGAGCCTGTGTGGGTGTGGGAAAAGAAATAATTTTGTATTTCCCACGAGAAGAAATACAATGTTAAATTTATAGATTTATATTTATAGACATGAACAAGGCTGATAAATCAGAATTTGACCTAATACATAACAAGATAGATGTTATTAAATCAGATATAGACGATTTAAAAAATTCAATGGTCATAGCTCACAATAAAACAGATGATAATCTACGGTTTATCAAAGAGAATATGTTCAATCCACACGAAGGACTATGGGCCGAAACAAAACTCAATAGTCAATTCAGAGAAAATACAACTAAATGGCGTGGTGTCATTGGTGTTGGTTTCATCGGTCTAATCATAGACAAATTCTGGTCAGTATTTAATTAAAGAAAACGCTTGACTTTATCATTTTTTCTTCGTATATTCATATATGAGAAAAAGGGAAAAAACGATGATTTGTCAAAAATGTAAAAAAGTAAAAGCTTGCATTGAATATAAAGGTGGAAATTACTGTACTTGGTACTGTATAAAGAAAAAGAAGGTAGAGTTACCTGAAGAGTTCTTTCACGAGTTAAATGGTATGTTAAAAGAACAACATGATTTTGACGAAGCTATGAATGGTATGGGTATATACGCAGAAACTTACAAATAAATGAAAATAATGCTTGACTTATATAGGGTTTTAGTGTTATATTCATATATGACAAAAAGGGAAAAAACAAACAAATGAGTAAATATTCAGATTTTTGGTTTGATAGACAAACCGAAGTAAATGACTTTCTTGCCACCATTGGTACGAAAGAAGATGATATTGTTATTAACAAACCTAAAAAAGACCACATGGGTTTGGCTGGTCATAAAAGAGCAATCGGTAATTTTGTCCGTATTGTAAGTGGGGAAAATATCCCTGTTAAATTCATGACTCGTGGAGATTCATTCACAGATGGTAAATCAGTTACCATCAGTTCTAACATTAATGAGAAAAACTTTGACCACGTTGTTGGTCTGGCTCTTCATGAAGGTTCTCATATTGCTTATAGTGATTTTGAAGTATTCAAAGAAGTGAGAAATCTAACCAAGATACGTAATTGGGATTTGACTCCAGCGAGAATGGAATTTCTCCGTGGGATGATTAATTACATTGAAGATAGACGAATTGATTCGATTGTGTTCAAATCTTCACCTGGTTATAAAGGTTATTATCACACTTTGTACTCCAAGTACTTTAACAACAAAAAAATTGGTAAAGGATTGAAATCCACGATGTATCGTGATGTTGATTTTGAATCTTATATGTTTAGAATTGTTAACTTCACTAATGAAGGTACTGATTTAAATGCTCTTCCAAGACTATTGGACATCTATCGTTTGGTGGATATGAAAAACATCTCAAGACTAAAATCTACTGATGATGTCATTGAAGTGGCAAAGTCTATTTGTGATGTTGTTTTCAAACTCGTGGGTGAAAATAAAGGTGATGGAAAACCTGAAAATGGTGAAGGTGAAGAAGATTCTGAAGGTGAAGAAGAAAATGGTAGTTCATCTAATAATAAAGGTGGTGGAACTGAAGTAGATAGTGGTGATAAAGAAATGACTCCTGAAGATGGAGAACCTACTGAAGGTGAAGAAATATCAGATTCCATGAAGAAATCTATTGAGAACATTTACAAAAAAACCAAAGAATTACTTGAAGGTAAGACACCAAAAAGTAAGATGACTAAAAATGACAAGAAGATTGTTGATGCTCTTGGTAATAGTAATTCCGAGTTAGTTGAAGTCGGTGGTACTGAAGGTCTTAGTAAAACTAAAGTAGTGGTTGTTCCTGACTTAACTCAGGCTTTGATTGATTCAAAAGCTTTTCACTTTCTTCATCATTATTCTTATAGTTATCGTTCAAGTGGTAAAGAAGAAGCAATTGCTGATGGACTTCGTTTGGGTGCCATCTTGGGTAAAAAACTCAAAGTTCGTGGTGAAGAGAAAGATTTGATTTACACCCGTCAAACAAGTGGTAAAATCAATAAGAGATTGATTGCCGAGTTGGGGTTTGATAATGGTAATGTCTTTAGTCAAGTCTTTACTGAAAGATATAACAAAGCTAACCTACATATTTCGATTGACGCGAGTGGTAGTATGAGTGGTAATAAATTATCTAAATCAATCACTTCAGCCGTTGCGATGGTCAAGGCTGCTGAGATGGCTGGAAACATTCACGTGGTGGTTAGTTTCCGTTGGACTCAAGATGACAAACCAGTAGTTATCATTTGTTATGATTCTCGGAAAGATAAGATAACCAAGATAAAGAAATTATGGAAATACATAAATGCCGGTGGAACGACACCAGAGTCACTATGTTATGAGGCTTTGATGAAAAAATGGTTAGGTGGTGTAAATGGAGATGATAACTATTTCATCAACTATTCAGATGGTGCTCCTTGGTTTTCTAATAATGAGATTTATTATCATGGAGCTTGTGCTGAGAAACATACTAAAAAGATGGTCAAGATGATGAAGAACAATGGAATTAAGATTTCAAGTTATTTCATTAAAGAAGGTGACTATAGTTATGGAGATGATAAAAATGTTTTCTCCCGTATGTATGGTAGGGATGCCAGTTTTATCAACCCGACAAACATGATGGAAGTGGCAAAGTCAATGAACTCAAAGTTCTTGGAGAAGTAAAATGAACATACTAGAAAAAACAAAAAATGTCTTAATGGGATTGGTCTTTATAACCATCATGTATTTCTGTACGATTATGATGTTTATTCTTGATGGAGCACCATTTCATTAAAAATGATAAATAACATAAAATACCAGAAGAAAATAAAGAACATACAACGAATGATGATTGTTTGGGCTGAACATCAGGTAGATGGTAAGAAGAGAGATTTACCTGATGATTGGAAACCTAATCTCAAGTGGTTACTGAAATTGGAAAATGCCGATTCAATAACTAAAAGAGATATGGAATGTTGTAATGAATATCATAAACACTATGGTGACCCGAAGGGTATAATGAGGAACTTGAAATGATGCCAGAAAATAAACCCTTTGAAGTATTTCTGAACAAAGATAGTTCGGTTCACTACAGCGTTGGACAAGTGGATGTGGAAGTGAATCAATCTCATATGAATAGATTGAGAGTACTCCATATGACTATGCATGATTGGAAAAAGAATAATGGTAATGTACCAGATGATTTTGTAATGATGTCTCGGAGTGGGATGGGAAGAAGATATGAAGCTGATTTACACAAGGTTGAAGAATTAGTAGAACGGGGAACAAAAACAATGTTAGAAGATGATAAAGAATTTCTCGGTACTGATAAATTTCTTACCAAGGGTGAGATGTTAGAGATGAATGATTTATTTAAAACCTACGGTGGAAAGAGAGTAACAAAATGATTAATGAGTGTGTAGGGAATTTTTTTTGGTTATGATATATATACCTCTATTTATTAATAAGGAATCATTATGAATAAGATAAACGAACTCATAGATACATTAATAGAAATCAGTTGTGAAGAGTCAATCACACCCGAGTCTAGAATTAAATTAGATGACGTGATTGATGAATTATTGAATTTCCAACTTGATACTCATGGCATGGATAAAATTGTACCTAATTTAAATGAATTAAGCCCCGATGAATTAGAAGAACTCAAATTATTTGAATTACTTGTTCATGCCACTATGAATAATACTTTAGCAATGGCGTGATTTTCCTTTGGAAAATGATGATTGAAATTAAATGATTGAAATTAAAAATAAAGACTTGGATAAAATCCTACTTTTGATTAAATACATGATGGACGAGAGGCCGGACTTGAATGAAAAATTGATGGATTTTTATTGTTATTTATTAGATATGAAATCGATTCACAAGGTGAATCCAAATGAATCGCAAGTAAAAAGAACCACCGTGGATGAAAGTGATAGCGAATCCATGAATCTAGATGAGATGATATGGAATTTAGGTATGAGTCTGCCGAGTTGGGATGATTTACAAAGTAAATGATTTACAAAGTAAATGATTTACAAAGTAAATGAATAATTAAATCGAAGGAAATAAAATAAAATGAAACATAAACTAGAATTAAATGACAAACAAATAGAGTTTTTAACCAAGTGTATTGATATAAGTACTTCAGTGCAAAGGATTAAACCCGATATGAGTGAAGTGGAGATAATTCGTACATTAACTTTATTAAACGAAGAAATCCAAGAACTCAAATTGGGTGATAGGATTTATAATGATTTTCAAGGAAAATAAAAGAGGGATGAAATGGCAATACCAAGTATGACAAAAAGAAATCCATGTACTTATTTGAAAGAATATATGAATCAAGACGGTATGATTATAAAAGAATGGCAACGTGGTTATGTACAGGATAGGAGTGTAAAGAATCAAGTCTATTTAATCAGTCCTGGCGTGGGTGGTGAAATGGACGAGAGATGGTATGATTATATTGATGTAAAATTAACGAAAGGTCATTGGACTAATAAACGACCACCCGTTAGTAAGAAGAGTTTTTGGACACGAGCCAAGTAAATGATTTCAATTCCTATGGAATTCAATTCCTATGGAATTATACAAAGTAAATGATTGAATCGCGATTAATGAATGGAGTCATGGAGTTTTGTCAAATTTCGATAAGTTAAATAAACTAAAACCAAAGCTTAATCTTGAAAGGAGTATAAAACAAATCCTAATGATTATCAAAGAACCTCATAAGGTTTATGGTCATGGAGTGGGTTCAAGAATTGATATAGAAAAAATAAACGCTCGTTTAGAATTGATTGAGTCAACTTTATTGGATATAAAAGACCATCTTGGTTTACTAACTAGTATGGATAAATTAAGTATGTTGGGTAAAGAGCCATTAAAGAAAGATAACTTCACACATAAGATACAAGAAGCTAATTGGTATGTTTATATCTTAAAGTGTGGTGATAAAAGTATTTATACAGGAATGGGTAAGGGAGAGATTGAAGAGAAAATGCAAGAACATCTGGATAGTAAGGGAAGTAAGTATGTGAGTAGTAGAGGAATGTTTAAACTTGTATGGAGTAAGGATGGATTTACGGCAAGTGAAGCATTAACGGAAGTACATAGGATTAAATCATTAGGAATGGAGCAATTGTCCTTGATGATTAAAGGTAATTGAATTACATGGTAATTGAATTCAATTCCTATGGAATTAAACAAGGTAATTGAATTACATGGTAATTGAATGACTTACTATATAGTGATGCCTGAAGATAATGAAAATAATCTATGGGACGAAAATGAATTAGGGGAGAGTTCATTTGGAATGTTTTATCCAGGCAGAGGAATGGAAGCCCTGAGGGAAATAATTGAAAAACATCGAATCCACTTGAAAAATGTGGAGATTATAAATGAACGGAATGATAAATTCACCGTATTGGAATTCTTAGATTTAATAAAAGATATGAAGATTTACGAAGTAAATGATTAAGGATTCACTAGGGTGAATCGAAATCAACAACAACATGCTAGCTCAGAGACTATAGGTTAAATGGATTGTATTGTGATGGATTTGATTTTATTCTTCCTTATTGTGTGGTTTATAGAGAGCATTACAGAAGAGTATTTGTAATATACAAGTAGTATAGTTTATAAAACACAACAAGTGGAGTCATGTGGGGAATAATGGGTAATTATTCCTTTTTTATTATTATGATAAAATAAGCACTTAGATTTATGGAATCATATATATAGTCTGAAACATACTACGCACACACCTCCCGATTATATTTTTTTATGGGGTAATTGGTCTTTTTTGCTTGTTTTTCTCGTTATTTTGTAGTATATTCACCTATACACCACAAGTTAGCAAGTAGGATTCACTACTTAAATTAATTCAATTTAATTCAATTTAATGCTTGACTTTGTGGTAAAAATGTTGTATATTAAGGGGTTGAAAAAAGGGAAAAAACATGAAAGATAAAAGAACAAATAAGAATTACAATCCAACTGTTGAGTTTAACAAAGCAATTAACTCTGACTGGTTTAAGAAATTAGTAACCAGAATGGGTAAAGAGGAAAATATTAAAAAAGCTCTTTAGATGAAAGACTTCTTAAACAGATTATGTGTTCCGACGGGAATAATTATAGGCTGAGTTAAGATATAGAGGGGCTTCTGACGGGAGGCTCCTCTGAAATTTAAGTGGGTTAGCCTTTTCTACTTATTTGAAAAGGTGGTGGGTTCAAGAGTGACTACCTATTTGGAACTCTTAAAGATATTAGCTGATAGGCCGAGCTGGTGTCCGAGTGGTCTAAGGAGATGGATTGCAAACCCATTATTCGTGAGTTCGAATCTCACCCAGCTCTCAAAATTTAATTAAAGATAAAAATAAATGAAAATAACACTTGACTTTCTCAGATATTATGTGTATATTTAGGTGTGAATAAAAGGAAAAAACAATGAACTTGAAACAGATAACAAAGGAAGCTATAGAGAACCCAGGAAACTGGTTTCATGAGGGCCCGTTTAAGGGTGGTGTTAATTGGAATGCGGTAGACTCTGATATATGGTGTCATCCAGATAGTGTGAACTATACTCAACAAGAGAAGTATGATGCTCTTGAGAGCATGTATGACCCGAGACCAGACATCACGGACAGGTGGAGAGATCACGTTAATATGTCCTATCCTATATCCGAGGTAGAGGATGGGCTTAAACCCGTGACACATAATTTAAAATAGTTGCCGATTTTACTTGACTTTCTCATTTATTTAATGTATATTCAAGTAATGAATAAAGGAAAAAAACGAATGATTAAGATACATAAATTTCAAAACAACATTGCTCCAACCTTTGTGGAGAAGCAAGGTATAGTATATAAAGTAGTTGATATGGGTGGATACAAGGTAGAGATACGAGTTAAGCCTGAGGCTGAGGTTAAGAGAGATAACTTATTATTCCACTCCAAGTAAATCAAACACCACTACAGTGGTGCTGAGTTATGATTGACGGCCATTGGAACAGAATTAATTAAAAATAAATGAAAATAAACCTTGACTTGTATAGCATTTATGTTGTATATTCAAGGGGGAATAATAATAATAAAACAATCAACTTAAAGGAACTACATGAAGAAAAAAATAAGCCCTAAACTACAAGCCATATTAGATATGAATGCTGAGTTAAACTCAGAATCGAAGTCAAATGAATCATTCACTAAACAACTGAAGAACGATGAGTTTATTGATGACTATACTGGTTATTTACTACAAGACAGTACTGTACTGGATAACTCACAAGATGACATCAACTACGATGATATGGAAATGAATGATTATTATTTAGATTAAATCGTTAAATAAAGGGTACTGGGTTATGATTCACGGCCATTGAGATAGAATTAAATTAAAATAACGCTTGACTTTACCGATTATTATCAGTATATTCAAGTAATGAATAAAGGAAAAAAACAATGAAATTTTATAAATCAGATGTAATCGAAATACCAAACATTGATACGTTTAAAGGATATATACCACCTGGTTATGATTTAGTCGAATACGAAAAAGGTACGAATCCTGAAATGGATGGTATGGTACTACATGGTTTTGATGAAATTAATATGGACGAATTTGGTTTTAAAAATCCAGAATATTGTTTTATAAAATACATAATTAATAAAGGAAAAAAACAATGAACTTAAAAAATGAAATTAGAAAACTAAATAGTCTTTCAGAACTGAATGACTTGTCAGCTTTCATTAATGATTGTAAAACCATGTTAGGTAGAGCATCACTATGTGTTGGGGCTAAAGTATATGTGGTTCAAAAGACAAAGAAAACTCCTGGTGTCATCACGAAGATGAATATCAAGAAGGCTATTGTTGATATGAGAGGTTCGAGTTACAACGTTCCTTTTAGTATGTTGGAATTAGTCTAAAACAAAAAAAGGAAAAAAACGATGAAGTATAAACACGGACAAGTAATTAAAGTAAATGGTGAAGTGCCACTCATGAATCCAGAAGATTGGTTCAATGATATGATTGGAGATGGGATACCATTAGAACAGGCTTTAGATCATATCATAACTGATTGTATTGTGATGTCAAAGGTAAATGATATGTTATCTGATACTGAACAAGATGAATTGTTTGGGAATAATCAAGGTTTAATTGGAGATTCAACCACATGGAAACAGGGTGGTGGAATGTTTGAAGTCTTAATAGAAGATGAAAACGTTTAAAAATAAATCAAAATAATGCTTGACTTTGTCAAGTATTTGTTGTATATTTAAGTAACGAAAAAAGGGATAAAACGATGAAGATAAATATGTTGAACATGGATACCGATGAAGTTGAAGTAAGAGAAGTGGATATTAATAATCCAGAATCTATTATGGATTTTATCATGGAGACTAGAGAATCATATAACTTATCAGATGATGATACTGAAAAATTATTTGATGATATATTCAGAACTGATGATAATTTTGATCCATACGAAGGTATTTCAAAAGAAGAATTAGAATTATATAATTCAGTTTCCCCGGGGTTATCAATGACACCAGTAGGAGAGGCATAACCTTGAATGACATAACACAATATGGTGAAAACGAATTAAGTCTTCACGTTTTCAATGATGAGTATTTGTATAACGCAAGATTAAACAAATCGTATTTAATGGCTTTAATTTCTGAAGAATTCATATATACGGATGAACAGATGGATGTATTAATCCAAGACTTAGATGACGAAGAGTAGGAAAATAATTCAATATAATGCTTGACTTTATCAAGTATTTGTCGTATATTCAAGTAACGAAAAAAGGAAAAAAACAATGAAGTTAAAAACTAAACCCCCCGTAGGAACGATTGTCAAGATAGTAATGTCTGGTAATCGATACAATGCCTTCGACAAGGATGGTACTAAATGGACTCACGCCATTATAACCAGTACTCGTAAGTCAACGTATAAAGCCAATAAAGCTTTGGAAATGCGTGAGAAGAACGGTAGAACATATTGGTGGAAAGTACCATTATCCGCAATGGGTAATGACAAGGCTAACCCAATACCCACTCCAACAGAGATAGAGGTTCCTGAAGGTCATCATGAGGTTATAGAGTTCATCCGTGATTCATATAAATTAAAGCCAGATGGTTTGATTATGAACGAATTAAAATGGAAATACTTAATTCGTTCAGCCGTAAGGGGTAAGAATATAATGATGACTGGTCAAGCCGGTTGTGGTAAAACTATGGCGGCTAAGGCATTGGTTAAATCATTAGATAGACCAGAGTATTACTTTAATTTAGGTGCGACACAAGATCCTCGCTCGACCTTAATTGGTAATGTCCATTATAATAAAGTGGATGGAACTTACTTTAGTGAATCACTATTCGTTAAAGCGATTCAAACACCTAACGCTGTTATCTTGTTAGACGAACTGACACGGGCTCATCCAGATGCGTGGAACATCTTAATGCCTGTACTGGATCAAGGACAGCGTTATCTTCGGTTAGATGAGGCAGATGGACAAAAGACCATCATGGTGGCTAATGGAGTAACATTCATAGCTACGGCTAACATCGGTAATGAGTATACTGCGACTCGTCAATTAGATAAAGCCTTGATGGATAGATTCACGGTTATCGAAATGGACTTGTTGAATCAAAAAGAAGAACTTGGATTACTGAAGTATATGTTCCCAACGGTTGATGAAACAGAATTGAGTAATGTAAGTAATATAACTAACTTAACTCGTGTTGAAGCCGTGGCTGAGAATGCTCGGATAACCTCGGGAGTAAGTACAAGAACATCAGTAGAGATTGCTGGATTAATGTTTGATGGGTTCTCATTACTTGAAGCTGCTGATATCACCATTTACCCTCAGTATGACAATACTGGTGGAGTAGATAGTGAACGTACCTTTGTTAAACAAATCGTACAGAAGTTCATTACAGATGATTCCGGTGAAGAACTGTTTACAGAACACGATATGGAGTCTGAAAGCTAAAAACATCGCCCCATCTCCGTGGTCATGAACTCAAGGTATGATATGTTGAGCTACACCACCGAGATGGGCGACTCACCTGATTTAACTTAGTTAAATGAATGATTTACGAAGTAAATGATTTACGAAGTAAATGATTTAAGGGGATTGAAAAATATCCTCTATCAAATGGGGGCTGGTTTAATTCCTTTTTCCGGCTCCTATTTGTGTATATGGAAATCTTCATTCGGTAACCCAAAGACTTAAAGTGATACTTGAAGGTCGCTAGGGTGGTGAAAATTTCGTGGTCAATTTTTCACCTATGTCTTTTTTTTATACTATGTCTGGCGACATATATAACCAGATAGGGGTTCTATACAAATTGATATAATAAAGGTATCATAAATGATAAAAAAGAAACAGCCCACTCCCACTACTCCCCACAACCAAAAGTTTAAAAAGTTATACACCACTATGACGAGATGGGCTGAGAGAAATAAACGAGCTCATCTACGTGGTCAGCATAAAATAACTGAGAAGTGGAAAGATGACTTAAAGATAGTTATTCAGTATGAGCATATAGCTGATGAGACAGGAGTTGTATCTCACGCAGCTATGTTACATATGAATGAATTATATATTAAATATAATAGATAACGTTTTTATATTTATACTATAGACGGGGCTGTCATTGGAAATCGACAGGTGTTATTTGACAATTAAGTGCAGCAGAGATTGAGTATGTCTTGTATAAAAGACTCAACAAACCAAAATGGCGATAATTCGCTTGACGGGTTGGTAATTGATTGGCAATTCGCCAATGCAGAACGGATGTTTGACGTTTTCGTTGAACCCGCTTTGGATTCCCAACCAACTTACGCTTACGCGTAAAGTTACTGGGTTGTTCAACACCCGGTCATAAAATAAGTTGAACGAGTAACTCCTTATACTATGAGTATAAAAGGGTATACGGATCTATCTAAGTTAAATAGTCGGTGGTTTGTAAGTAACTTCTCGGAGGGTAGTAACTTAACTAAGCTGTGAATGACTTAATAGAGAAAACGACTTGGACGGGGGTTCGATTCCCCCCAGCTCCACAAAAAAAAGAAAGAAACTACTTGACTTTGTGAATTTAATGTCGTATATTCAAGTATGAGAAAAACACTAAATAGTAAAGAAATAAAAGAATTAAACCGTAAGTTATCCTTACCTGTGGTTCGTACAGGACCTCGTAGAGAAGTTACTCCACCTGAACTTACTGAAGCTGAATGGAATCATTTAGTCTTTGTTTCATTGGCTAAAGTTCGTGAAGTAAATGGTAATCAGTTTGGGAAGAAATCAAAATGAATCAATCAGGACATAGAATGAAAAAGAACACAGTTATATTTGACCTTGATGGTACACTTGCTATTATAGAAAAACGTAGACTAATATCTGGTAAAACATCTGATGGTAAAGAAACCAAAAAAATGGATTGGGATGTATTCTTTGATGCAAGGAACATTCAATTAGATGAACCAAATATTCCAGTTATCAAGATGGCTCAATTATTTAAACAAGATGGATTTAAAATAATTATCTTCTCAGGTAGAAATGATAGAAGTTTCTTTGCTACTAAAGATTGGTTAAAGGTAAACGATGTTCCACATGACCTATTAGTTATGAGACCTGATAAATTTCAAAAAGATTCATGGCCTATCGCTGATGGAAATCCAGCCACTAAAGCTATGAGGTTTATGCCTGATGAAATTCTTAAAAAAGAAATGTTAGATACCTTTGCGAATATTGAGGATGTATTCTTAGTCGTTGATGATAGGAATAAAGTTGTTAAGATGTGGAGAGATTTAGGCTTGAATACTTTCCAAGTCGCTCCAGGAGATTTCTAAAAATAGTGCTTGACTTTGTCATTTATTCTTCGTATCTTTACGTATAACAAAAAGGGATATTATGAAAAAGAAAAAACAAATGAAAAAGGATTTTTTGATTAGCACTCATTTCATACAGAGATTTAATGAACGTTATTTGAATCAAAATCAACACTGGACCAAGGATGATTTAAAAGATTATCTAAACTGTATTATGACCAGTGGTCAAATTAGAAAACTAAACAAGTATACTAATAATTCAATTAAAGATGAAGTAAAGATTGGCATGGGTGCTAGACATAATATGGTTATGGTTAATAACAAGTTAATCACTTTAAAGTATAAACCAAACCATAGAGAGAATATGTTCGGTATGGTATAAGGACTTACGGTGATTCAATGAATCAAGAAC
>Ga0209249_1002233_pt1 | contig 16326 bp, 12 predicted proteins | sample SaaInlV_200m_DNA_4_FD_184653 | JGI IMG/M metagenome (GOLD analysis project Ga0209249, IMG submission 184653) | Marine microbial communities from expanding oxygen minimum zones in the Saanich Inlet - SI037_S3LV_200m_DNA (SPAdes) (version 2) | ecosystem: Environmental > Aquatic > Marine >...
GGATTGAATTGAAAGGGGAAAGTTTAAGAAAAAAGATGTAATATTGTCATGCTATCTGTTCTTTGAACCATTTTCTGCGAGGGGGTCAATATCACCGAAACAGGGGTCAGCTTCACCGAAATATCCATCCAGCATTACCTTGTCCATAAACATCCTGGAAATCAGGTAACATTAATGGATCTTCAAATGTAGTTGTGTTGTTTACACTTACTACTATTTTACCATCGGATGAACCCTTTTTTGTTGTAATAACTACAACACCATTAGAAGCCCTTGAGCCATAAAGTGCAGAAGCGTTTGCACCTTTCAGGATGGTAATGTTTTCAACATCATCAGGGTTGATATCACTCGCACCCGATCCCCTGTCAGTTCCACCAGTACCTGTAGAACCAAAGCTTGAGTTATCAATTGGGACACCATCGATAACAAATAATGGTTGGTTGTTTCCATCGAGTGAGGAGACCCCCCTGATAACAATCCTTGTGGATGCACCTGCTGCACCAGAAGTATTTGTAATCTGAGCTCCAGAAACACGTCCTTGCAAAGAGTTAATAATATTAGTCTCTTTTGCCTGGGTGATATCATCACCCTTGACATCCTGGACAGAATATCCAAGAGCCTTTTTATCCCTCGAAATACCAAGGGCAGTAACAACAACCTCATCGATACCGAAAACATCGGTTTCCATTGAAATACTAAAATTGGTTTGCGTTCCAATTTCAACTTCAAAATTTTTCATCCCGATAAAACTAAATACCAATGTTTTGGCATCCTCAGTTACCCTGAGTTCGAATTCGCCATCGATATTGGTTATTGTACCAAGGGTCGTCCCCTTAACAGATACCGAAACCCCGGGAATTGGCATATTATCCTCAGCAGAATTAACCGTTCCGGTTAGCATCTTTGTTTGAGCATTTGTAACCAATGTCCCCATAAAAAGGAGAATCGATAAAAAAAGCGCAACTTTTTTCATAGAAATAGTTTTAAATTAATAATTAAACAGCTATAAATAATTATGTGTATTAAAATAGAATTTTATTGAAACAACATTCCCCCAAATATTTAAATTCAATTTATTTTCTAATCTTGTTATAACCCCTTTATATTTTACATACGTTAAAAAACGTTAAGCCGCGCAAAATTAAAAAAAGAATCGGATTATAAAAAATAATGGGAGCTAATCGTTCGATTACAAATGAATATTACAGAGGAAAACACTGTTCTTATTGAGGAAGGAAAGCCAGAAGGGCAAAATTTAATCTACGAAGGATAATTGTGAGTTATATCAAGTAAAGCCCTTCCGGCTAATATTTAATTGTTATTTTTTGTTATTTTTTATATTTCATTTTTGTTGCCCGGACAAATTCCCATTTCAAATCCTGACATGTCAATTTCTTCAAAAAAACTATTTTTAAACTTTATTAAGTTAACGGCTTTTCTATATAATTATAGAATTAATTGTACCAATTTTTCGTTCTTTTTGAATAGATATACATTTTAAAGTGGCATGGTTTGAAATACCATTTTTTATTTCACTTTCAACCAATTCTATAAAATCTGTACGTATAGCCGAATAATAATTATGAAGTGAGTTTATTGTTTTCTAAAATAATATTACAATTTGGTTTAAAAGACAATAATTAATTTAATGCTTTTGGCAGATTCCTTTCCCACTAATAATACCGATTTAACAATCAAATGTCGCATACTTTCGTTTTACTCAGCATACTCCTTTGTTGTAGTATCGGCATTAACCATTATAAACTTCGAAATTGCCATGCGGCATTTCAAAGTACAATTGGTATAATAGACAAAACCAAAATAAGCATTAATTAACAATTTCATTGCAGAATTATACTTTTAAAATGTGACAAGAAGCAATCGGACTACAATTATACTTAGTACTTTAGCACATTTAAACTGCTCAACAAAACACAATGAACAGACAAATTTCTTTGCAAAATACCTATCGTCAAATAAAATTATAATCGATTAAATTGAAGTCCATTACACAAACCAATAATTTTAGGTGTAAGATTTTTACAATTAACATATAAAATAAAAAACCCGGAGAAGCTAGCTTCTCCTGATTTTTTATTTTAAACCTGCCAATCCATTTATAGATTGACGGGGAAATTGTATTATCTCCAACCTCCGGTTGAATAATCTTCGCCTGCAACACCTTGATTTCCGCCAAAAGTGTAATAATCTTCAGGAATAGCTTCTAGCGCTTTTCCAGGAATTGGGAAATGCAGCATTGTTCCTGCTTGCAAAAGATTCTCTTTTCTCATTTCAAAGAATCCAAGTCCAATTCCGGTATAAGAAAATTCAACCACTCTTTCGTAATGAATAGCAGCTTGAACTGCAGCAGCATCAGCAGCTACCGGATCTAAACCACCACGAATGACTCTTGTACCTGCATTAACAACTGCAGCAGCACCAGCGGCATCACCTTTATTAAGTAATGCTTCAGCTTTGTACATATCGTTTTCAGAGGCAGAGAACTCAACAACATTCATTACCCAATCAGTAATATAATCATCATACCTTGCATAGCGATAAGTACTGAAATGATAGGTTCCCCTGTCAGGACGGAAATTATTACTAGATAGATAACCATAATCAGAAGCTAATCTTGCATCAGCCGAAGTTGATTCAGGAATAACTGTTTCATCAGTCCAATAAGCCGTAGTATTCGGATCCATCAGATTAATAATTCTCATGTCAGTTCTTCCCCAACCCGGATAAATTAAATAGGTTTTAGGAATAAGGTCGTACCAGTTTACATCATCCATAAAAATTTCGAAATCTACTGTAAGACCGGCGTTAGAATATGCTAATACTTTGTCCCAATTAATTTGACCTTTTTGCGCCGTATTACGTACATTTCCAACAGCAAAGCGAGCTCCCATACTATTCAAAAAAGGCACCAATGTGCTATTTTCTCCCATACCACCCGGTAACCAGGTATCTGGAATACTTACTCCTGCAGAACTTGCTAAAGCGATTGCATCATCTAATTTTTGAAGTGCAAATACCATTGCCTCTTTGTAATCTACAGCACCTTCACCAACAACACCATTTTCGTCTGATAGCCAAACTCTATCGAATACCAAAGCAAGATAACCTACCGAAAATGCCTGTCCCATTTTACCCATTAGTTTTACTAAGTCAGGATTTTCGAACTCAGTTCCTTTTTCAGCAGCTGCTACAATTGTATTGGCATCTGAAAGTACAGAGTACAAGGCATTAAAATATGAGTTTGTTACGTTGTTACCATAAGAACTTTTATTATTGAATGCAACCCTTGGCTCGCTTGATAAATCTTTCATCCCAAAGTTACCCCATGAACATGAAGAAACATCGGCCATGGTTGCCATAGCAGCAGCCGGGCCATTATAACTGTGTATTCCCATGAACCAGTTGTTCAATATAGAACCTGCAGTAGCAGTAAGTGCCACCGGATCTGAAGTTAAAATATCGTCATTGGGATGTTCAAAGTTTTCCACTTTCAAATCCAATGAAAAGTCATCACAAGAAACTACCAAAAAAAGTAGTAAAGTAATTGTCAAAAATTCTCTAATATATTTCATTTTTTACTCCTTTTTAATATTAAAATTTAAGCTGCACAGAAAATGAATAAGAAGATTGATTTGGATATACACCATAGTCAACACTGAAGTATTGCTGAGTACCCCCATCATAACTTGCTACTTCCGGATCCCAACCTGTATAATTATCAAATCCAAACAAATTTCTACCAATGGCACTCAACTTAAATTCTTTAAAGAAACCACTGGCAAAATTAGTGAGTTGCTTCTCTCTGATTGTGTATGAAAGAGAAACTTCTCTAAGTTTCATATAACTTCCATCTTCAACCCAAAAGTCCATATTTTCATTCACGTTGTATAGTGATGCGTAATAGTTAACTGTTTTCTTATCAGCTTCAGCTTTACCAGCCTGGTCAACAATAGCACTTCTGTTAGCAATGGTATTCCACTGAACATTTCTATTGTAAACATCTCCACCGTTTTTATAATCCCATAACATATAAAAATCGAAATTTTTATAATTAAGATTAGAAACAATTCCCATAAAGAAATTAGCATTCTGATTACCAATTTGTTGTTCGATAACTACACCGTCTTCATCAACTTCTACAAATGCTTTTTCGTCAACTGTACCAATTGCAGCTGTTTCAACAACAACACCATCGCTATTTATACTGTAATCAGCAATACTTGCTCCGTCGGGTAATTGTTTTCCCATTGTAGCTAAATCGGCAACAAATTTATATCCGTACATAGAACCAAACTCTGTACCTTCTTCCAACAAGAATAAAGCATCAGGTCCAACATGTTGTGTTGCAACATTTAATTCTGTAATCTCTGAACCAGTTTTAGTAAAGTTCACAGCCATGTCCCAGTTCCAATCTTTTTGTTGAATAAGTTGCCCTTTCAAAGAAAATTCTATGGTATTTGTTTCTAAGTTTCCAACATTCTGCCACTGTCTGTTTTTACCTGCATTAGCTGGCGAGAACAAGTTGATAATCATAAACTGATCTGTTGACTGCTGCTCTGAATATGCAAAATCTAAACTAAATCTTTCCAGGAATTGAGCAGTTAATCCAATTTCGTTTTCAGTAGTTCTCGATGGTAATAAATCTGGATTACCTTTTATACGGTCTGAAGATAAATTACCTCTGCCAAGAGATGTCATCTCGTATTGCCATGTAAAACCAGGACGCTGACCTGCGGTACCTCTTGCCACATTCAATTTCAATTCCTGAACACCAGGGATTTCAATGTCTTGAGTGATACGATAAGCAGCAGAAACCCTGTAATAGTCGTTCCATCTTTCGTTTTCACCAAAAAGTGAAGAACCATCTTTTCTGTACAATCCATCAAAAATATACCTGTCTTTGTAAACCATACTTGCAATTGCGAAGAGGTTTTGTGCCCTTTCTGCCGTTTGATTAGAATTGGCAGAAATGTTATCTTTATTAAAGTTATCTAATGAAGGAATTCCAGAATATAAGTAATCATTACCGGCAGCTGAGAAATACTCATAATGTCTGTCTTCTGCCAATCCACTTAATTTAGCTTTAACATCCAATTCGCCAAACTGCTTCACAAAATTTAAAGTAGCTTGTGCTTTTTGTACCATATTTAAAGAACTACTTTTCGAAAGGCCACCTTTACTATACCCAAAACCAATGGCATCACCCGACTGTACATAGGTTTCATACTTGCGGTTATTTGTATGACGACTAGTATTACTTTCAAAAGAATATTCTGCATCAAGATTTAAGAAGTCAGTAAATTTTACATTCATCTTATAACCTCCCATAAAACGTTGTTGTTTGCTTTTTGCATCAAGTGCATATGCATTGTACAACGGACTCTCAATTTCATTTTCCCATGGATCTGGCTTTAAATAATAAGGCTGTCCGTCGGGGTTTGGATATAATATATTTGAATCAGGAGCAATCCTAGTAATTGTTCTGAAATCACCAGTTGTACTGTTGTCAACTATTTTAACAAAAGCATTACTTGCCGAGAACTTTAACCAATCGTTAATGTAATAATCAACGTTAAAACGAATGGTATTTCTAACATAACCATCAATCTCTTCAAATACACCATCAACTTTGTTATATTCAGAAGCGAAGAAAGTTTTGAATTTCTCGTTTCCACCTGATATTGAAACATATTGAGTTGTATTTAGTCCCTTTTTAAAGAATTCATCCTGAAAGTCATTATATAATCCATAAGGATTATCTGCATAACCATCTTCAGACAAAACACGTGTACCTACAACAGCATTATCGCCAGATGCAGCATAAACACTTGCATAATTAGGGCCATACTCTACACCATCGTACTTCGTGTATTTTCCTTTATAGCTTTCCCAATCAGCAGCTAATTCATAAGCATGAGACATATTAACATCCATAAAGCTGGCAATTTGCGACCAACCTACTTCAGACCTCACAGTTACTTCTGTTTCACCAACTTTACCTCTTTTTGAAGTAATAACAATAACTCCATTACCTGCACGCGAACCATATAAAGAAGATGCCGATGCACCTTTTACAATTTCGAAGGAAGCAATGTCGTCAACATTAATATCGGCTAAACCACCTGCAATAAAAACACCATCCATAATTACCAATGGAGCTTGCGAGCCATAAAAGTTAGCAGCACCACGTAAAAGAATTGTAGCACCTGCACCCGGACGACCTAAACTGGTTACCTGAACACCTGCAACTTTACCTTGCAAAGCACTTGCAGCAGAACCGGCAGGTACTTTTTCAAGTTCTTCGGATGATACCGAAGCCACAGAAACGGATAGTTTCTTTTTCTCAGTTGCTCCTGCAACACCAGTAACTACAACCTCATCAATACCAAAAACATCTTCTAAAAGTTCAGCATTAACTGAAGACTGTCCACTAATATTAACTTCCATGGTTTTCATACCGATGAAAGAGAAAATTAACGATTCAGCATCATCAGGCACCTGCAAATTATAAACACCGTCGATGTTAGTAATGGTACCCAATGTTGTACCTTTAACAACTATCGATGCTCCGGGGATTGGCATACCATCTTGCGCAGAACTAACCGTTCCGGTTATGTCCTTTGTTTGAGCATTGGTAACCAATGTCCCCATAAAAAGGAGAATCGATAAAAAAAATGCAATTTTTTTCATAGAAATAGTTTTAAATTAAAAATTAAACAGCATAAATATTTAGTGATTAAATTCAAATCTGCCAAGAATTTCCCCAAATTCTTTTTTAGCTTTTTCAAATGGTTTAACCACGTTTAAGTATTTTTAACCCAAATTTTAGTTGTTAAAAAAATTAACAGTCACAAATGTTGTAAAAAGAATTGAAAAGTAAAAGTAAACAGTGACTTTATTTTTGTAAGGAATTTAAAATACCAGATTCTGATCTGTAAATTGGGATATTTTCAATTTATAAAAGATCTTTCAGTTGTATCAGGCTGTGAATTGTATAAATCAAAGTTTTATATTTTATTTTAATGATTGGAATATTTTCAGATTCGTAGGGTTCAGGAGTGAAGAAAACCGAATCGATACCAAAACCTGCAGCTCCAATTACATCAACTTCCCAGTCGTCGCCAATCATTAAACTCTCTGATTTTTTTGCATTGACAGATTTAATGGCGTGTTCAAAAATTTCGACCCCCGGTTTTGGGGTTTTGACAACTTCTGAAATAAACATTTTTTGAAAATATGGCTTTAATCCTGAATTTTCCAGTTTTTTATACTGAACCTCCCTGAACCCGTTTGTAATAATTGACATTACATATTTTTTCGATTTCAGGTAATTCAACAAATCCAGTGATCCAGTTATCAAATGAGTTTGTTTTGACATTTCATCCAAATAAAAACTATTAAAAGATACAGGATCAAATCCTCCCAATTTCAACTCGTCAAATGTATTTTGAAACCTTTTTTTAACTAATTCTTTTTTACTAATAGTTTTCTCTCGATAACCTTTCCAAAGCTTGGTATTATGGAAATTATATACATTGTTAAAATCTTCAAATAAAACATTTTTATTTTCACCTATAAAATTCAAATAGGTTTTTTCCAAAGCAAAAAAAGAGTTGATTTTAAAATCCCACAAAGTATTGTCTAAATCGAAAAATATGTGTTTGTATTTTTTCTTCATTTGAATAAGAAAGAATTCAAAATTTATTTTTTACTTGCCTTTTTTTGAAACCCCTTCTACAACAATCACTATTTCCCCTTTGGGAGGATTTTCTGTATAATATTTCTGAAGTTCGTGAAGCGTGCCCCTTTTTATTTCTTCGAACATTTTGCTGAGTTCGCGGCAAACACAAGCACGGCGTTCAATCCCATAAAATTCGGCAAACTGTGTTAAGCTTTTTACGAGACGAAAAGGTGATTCATAAAAAACCATGGTCCTCGATTCCTGAGCAAGCTGAGACAATCTGGTTTGCCGGCCTTTTTTCTGAGGTAAAAAACCTTCGAAAACAAACCGCTCGGTTGGCAACCCCGAAACTGCCAATGCAGGAATCAGTGCCGAAGGGCCAGGCAGGCATTCTACTTCAATCTCATTTTCGACACAAGCCCGTACCAACAAAAATCCCGGATCGGAAATACCGGGAGTCCCGGCATCAGAAATTAAAGCCAATAAGTTTCCTTGTTGTAATTTAGAAATAATAGTGTTGATGGTTTTGTGTTCGTTAAATTTATGGTGGGGAAACATCTTTTTTTCGATGGAAAAATGATTTAGTAATTTTGAAGAAACACGGGTGTCTTCGGCAAGAATTAAATCGGCTTCTTTTAAAACAGTAAGAGCCCGCAAAGTAATATCTTCGAGATTTCCAATTGGCGTTGGCACTAATATCAACTTTCCCTGTTTAGTCATTCGAAAATCTGCGTTTTACCAAACCAACAAATTTCAAACTGGTATCGTTTTTTTTCCATTTGAAACTTTGCCGTAAATATTCCACCGCTTCATTAATATTTTTCATCTCATCGATAGTAGCAACTGTTTCGGCAAATTTATCCCCATTCCCATCAAAAAGTTCACGGATATATTGAAAACGGTCGTTTATTCCAATGGCAGATTTAATACTGCTTACCGGCCGGTTCGATAGTTTAAACTCCAGGTTATTCTGATCATAAAGTAAATCATTAAGCGATTTTTCTTTTAAAAAACTATCTCCCAATCGCGGGCTTGACTCAGAAATTGCTTCTTCCTCCAACTGAACTTCATTTTTATTTTCAACAGGAGAAGGTTCGTCCTTTTTTACTATTTCGGTTTCTACAACCTGAATTTTCTTTTGAACATCTTCTACAATCTTTTCTTCCTTAATTTCTTCTTTTGGCGGCTCTTCTTTTATCTCTTCTCTGACCTCCAAATTTTCTTCCATCTTTTCAACCTCAATCTCTTTTTCAACCACCAAGACAGGTTTCTTTTTAAGCTCTTTTTCAACCGGATTTTCGTTATTATACAATATTTGCAAAAGCCTTTTGGCCCCTTTTACCCGGGCCCGTACAAACTCCATTTCAAATGTATCAAAACCAGTTGCTCCTTTTTCATCTACCAACTCTTCCAATTCACTCAAATCGTTAACCAAAATTTTTAAGAGTTTTTTATTTTCCATTCTATGTAGGGCTATAATTTAAAATTTTAATTTTGTAAAAGTACTAATTTCTAATTCATCTAACGTTAAATGTTTATTGAAAGGGATTTAAACCACAAGAAAAAAGTTGGCACCATTGAAGTGGTGGCTGGATCGATGTTTTCGGGAAAAACAGAAGAATTAATCCGTAGGTTAAAACGGGCAAAAATTGCCAAACAAAAAGTTGATATTTATAAACCTGCTATTGATGTTCGGTATTCAGAAGATGAAGTGGTATCGCACGACGAAAATTCTATCCGTTCTACCCCAGTCGAAAATTCTGCAAACATCCTCCTTCTTTCAGGCGATGCCGATGTGATTGGAATTGACGAAGCCCAGTTTTTTGATAAAGGTTTAATTGAAGTGGTTGTTAAACTGGCGAATATGGGTATCAGGGTGATTGTTGCCGGGTTGGACATGGATTTTAAAGGCGTTCCGTTTGGTCCAATCCCGGGATTAATGGCAGTTGCCGACGATGTTACTAAAGTACACGCTATTTGTGTGAGATGTGGTTGTATTGCCCAATTTTCGCATCGCTTGTCGGAAAAAGAGCAGGTTGTTTTGCTGGGTGAAAAAGATATTTACGAACCACTCTGCCGTGGTTGTTACCCGGGTGCAAACAAAAAAAATGATTGATTTTACAGTTTCAAAAATCGCACAAATTATTAAAGGGGAATTGTTTACCCCATCAGGTTTTCTAGATCATACTATTTTACAAATTATTACCGACAGCCGCTCTTTTTTTAAGGGCGAAAATTCGATTTTTTTTGCTCTCATCGGTCCTCGCAACAATGGTCACAACTACATTTCTGACTTAATTAAAAAAGGATTTAAAACATTTGTAGTTTCCGATTCGTCAATAATTTGTAACGATGCTACTTTTCTTTTAGTCCAAAATACAACATTGGCACTTCAGGAACTTGCAGCTTTTAACCGGCAAGCGTTTAAAATCCCTGTTATTGGAATTACCGGCAGCAACGGAAAAACAATTATAAAAGAGTGGCTGCACGATTTATTGTCGGGTGAATTTAAAATTGTCCGCAGCCCCAAAAGTTATAATTCGCAAGTTGGAGTTCCCCTTTCGGTTTTGCTGATGAATAATATCTACAACCTGGGGATTTTTGAAGCCGGGATTTCAAAACCTGGTGAAATGGCAAACCTCGAAAAAATAATCAGACCGGAAATAGGGATTCTTACAAATATCGGCGATGCACACCAGGAAAACTTTGAAACTTATAAACAAAAAATTAATGAAAAACTTATTCTTTTTGAAAAAGCAAAAAAACTAATTTATTGTGTAGATAATAAAAAGGTGAAAACTGAAATTGAAAACTTTTGTAAAAACAATCTTGTCGAAAATATAGGCTGGACTTTAAATTATAACAATGCTACAATTTCATTTTCTTTAAATAAACAAAACGATTTTACTGAAATTAATGCCCTTGCAAAAAATAAAAAATACAGTTTTACTATTCCTTTTTCTGATAATTCGGCCATTGAAAATGCATGTCACTGTTTTGTAGCAGCATTCGTTTTACTAAAGAACCCAAAACCAATCCTCCCCCATTTTAAAAATCTGGAGGCGGTGGCCATGCGCCTGGAAATAAAACAGGGAATTAACAATTCCCTGTTAATTAACGATTACTATAATTCCGACTTACACTCGCTTACAATAGCTTTGTCGGTGCTACATCAACAAGCATCGAAAGGACATTTGCACAAACTGGTAATTTTATCCGATATCCAACAAACCGGAATTCCCCAAAATCAACTGTACAAAAGGGTAAACGAACTTTTGCACGAATGGAAGATAAATGAAATAATCGGTATCGGACCCATAATTTCCAATCATTACAAACTGTTTTCAGTAAAGAAAAAATTTTTCAATTCAATCAACGAATTTAATAATCAATTCAAACGCAACGATTTCAATAAGGCTGTAATTTTAATAAAGGGGGCCAGGCAATTTACCTTCGAAAAAATTTCGATGCTATTGCAACAAAAAGCGCATCAAACGGTTTTGGAAATTAACCTGGATGCGATGGTCCACAATTTAAATGCTTTCCGTTTTTTACTAAAACCTGAAACCAAAATTATGGTTATGGTGAAAGCTTTTTCCTATGGAAGCGGCGATGTTGAAATTGCAAAACTTTTACAATTTCAACAAGTTGATTATTTAGCGGTTGCGGTGGCAGACGAAGGTGTAGGACTTCGAAACGCAGGGATTCAAACGCCAATAATTGTTATGAACCCGGAATTACACAGTTTCCAAAATATTATCGACTACCAGCTTGAACCAAACATTTACAGTATTGAACTTTTAGATTACTTTTTGAAAACGGCTTCGAAAAACGGGTTGCAGGATTTTCCAATCCACTTAAAATTAGATACGGGAATGAACCGGCTTGGGTTAAAATCTGAAGATGAAATTAACGAAGTAATTTCCTTGATTTTATCATCAAAGTCGCTAAAAGTCGTTTCTGCATTTTCGCATCTTGCTGCAAGCGATGAACCCGGATTAGATAATTTCACAAAAAAACAAATCGACAATTTTGAGAAACTATTCAAAATAATTTCAATTGCTTTTCCGTATAAAATCAATCGGCATATTTTAAATTCGGCAGGTATTGAACGTTTCCCTGAATATCAGTATGAAATGGTACGGCTTGGAATTGGTTTGTATGGAATTTCTCAAACCGGATTAGCCCTAAAAAATATTGGGACACTAAAAAGCACAGTTTCGCAGATAAAAAATGTGCAAGCCGACGAAACTATTGGCTACAACAGAAAAGGTAAAATAACGCACGAAAGTGAAATTGCAATTGTACCTCTTGGTTATGCCGACGGCCTGAACCGAAAATTGGGAAATAAAAACGGGTCCGCATCTGTAAAAGGGAAAAGAGTAGCGATTATTGGAAATATTTGTATGGACATGTTAATGCTCGATGTAAGCGGATTGAGTGTAAAACCAGGAGATGTTGTGGAATTTTTTGGTCCGAATATTTCTGTTTCAGAAGTGGCAGAAAAAGCCGGGACTATCCCTTACGAAATACTAAGTGGTATTTCGCAGCGGGTGAAACGTATTTTTCTTCACGAGTAATTTGGAGTGGTTGAAATCTGAATTGCTAACAACTACACTTTTTGTTTTTATATTGTACAAGGATTAAAATAAGCTACCCTAATTTACTAATCCTATCCAATCGATTTACATCGAGGATTTTAATTTTTCGCCCGTCGATGGCTATTACTTTTTCGCTGGCAAAAGTTGATAAAGTCCGGATTGCATTCGAAGTTGTCATATTCGAAAGGTTTGCAATATCTTCCCGCGAAAGATAAACCTTTAGAGTTGTCCCGTCGTGTTCGTACCCATACTTTTCTTTTAGCAAAATTATCGATTCTGCCAACCTTCCCCTAATATGTTTTTGGGTTAAAGTTACGGTCCTGCAATTTGAGAAACCCAATTCCTTTGCGAGTTTACGAACTATTACAACTGAAAAATCGCTGTTTTTTAAAGCCCGGTTAAAAATAAAATCCGGGCTGACGGTACAAATCAACGATTCTTCAAGAGTAACTGCTGTTGAAATGTGGTTTTCGTCGCTAAAAAGGGCCCGGAAACCAATCATTCCCAACGGTTTTGCCATTCGAACAATTTGTTCGCGACCACCAACCCCCTCTTTAAAAATTTTTACTTTTCCATCCACTAATATTAAAAACCCCGAAGGATTGTCTCCTTCTTTAAAAACAAACTCATTTTTTTTATAATGTGAAATAGAAATATGATGCTGTAATTCATCTTTTTCATCTTGATCTAAAAGATAAAATATAGATTTTGGATTATCAGTAACATCTTTAACACCTAATTCTGAATGTAACATATCGTAATCTTAGTATGTTTTACAGCATCAAAGTTAAAAATTTTGTGAATATAGAATTCATTTTTAACACTTATTTCACCATCGGGAGCCTGAAATTCGTAAAATATATGATATTGTTCAAAATACAAATATGTACTTATTGTTAGTATTTAGCCACCAAAGGCATTTTACGGCCAAAACCAAAAGCTTTTGAACTTATTCTTAAAATAGGAGCTGCCTGAAAGCGTTTATACTCATTCATATTAACCATCCTAATTACGCGGGTTACAACATTTTCGTTGAAGCCAATTTCAACAATCTCCTGCGGCGATTTATTTAGTTCAAGATAATTAAATAAAATCTGATCTAAATCTTCGTACTCTGGCAACGAGTCAGTGTCTTTCTGATCAGGGCGAAGTTCCGCAGAAGGAGGTTTAACGATGGAATTTTCCGGTATTATTTCACCGTCTTTATTCATAAATCGAGAGAGTTTAAAAACATCCATTTTATAAACATCGCCAATTACTGCCAGGCCACCGTTCATGTCTCCGTACAAAGTTCCATACCCCACGGCACTTTCACTTTTATTGGTTGTATTTAACAGAATGTGGCCAAATTTGTTGGAAATTGCCATCACAAAGATTCCACGAACCCGGGCCTGGATATTTTCTTCGGTTACACCAAAAGAAGTACCTTTAAAAAGAGGTGCTAGTTCATTTTCAAATTTATCGACAGCATTTTGTATATTTACAACATCGTACCTTACATTCAGGTTTTCAGCCAATTGCCGGGCATCTTCCAAACTGTGGCCTGAGGAATATTTAGAAGGCATTAACAACACCCTCACATTTTCTGCTCCAAGGGCGCGAACTGCGAGCACCAAAGTTACTGCCGAATCAATACCTCCCGAAAGTCCCAGCGTAGCTTGTTTAAAATTCATTTTCCAAAAATAATCGCGAATTCCCATAACCAGAGCATCATGAATTTTTTCGATTGTTCCGCTGGGGTTTTGAACTTGTTTCCCGCCAATATATTTTGTGTCAACAATCAAAAAATCTTCATAAAAATATTTTAACTCTTTTAAAATTTCGCCCGTTTTGCTAATAAATACCGAGCCACCGTCGAAGATCAATTCGGTTTGTGCACCAACCTGGTTAATATATAAAACTGGGACTTTATATTTTTTAGCTTTCGATATCAGCACATTTTTACGCCAATCTTCCTGATTGTACGAAAATGGGGAAGCTGAAATATTCACCACAAAATCTGGATTGAATTTAATCAATTCTTCCATTGGCGAAATTTGATACAATTTATCTTTACCAAATTCGCTGGCCGAGGGTTGCTCGTCCCACAAATCTTCGCAAATTGTTATCGCAATATTTTCACCTTTGTGTTTAACTATACAAAATTCGTTATTGGGTTCAAAATGGCGGTATTCATCAAAAATATCGTAGGTCGGTAATAACGTTTTATTATGGATACTTTGTATTTTCCCTTCAGAAAGAAAAAAAGCAGAGTTGTATAATTTTTTACCGTGCTCGCTTTCGTTTATTCGAGGGGCTCCAACAATAGCAGCAATCCCGTTACAAATACCCGCTATTTTCAAAACCGTTTCTTCGGCTTTTTGTATAAATTCTTTTTTTTCGAGCAAATCGTGTGGATAATATCCGGTTACCGAAAGTTCAGAGAAGATTACCAAATCGGCTCCATTGTTTTTTGCTTTTTCAATGGTACTGACAATTTTATCCGAGTTCCCTTCAAAATCGCCAATAGTATAATTTAACTGGGCAAAAGCAACTTTCATAAAAAGTGTTTAAAATTTAAAAATCAGATTTAAAGTTTAAGGTTTAAAAATAATAAACCGAAAAAATTAAACTATATTTTACCGATTGCAAATCTCCTATTTTTAGTCCAATTTCGCAATAATTAATGAACTGAAACGTATTGATGATTAAAAATCTTATAAAATGAAGTCTATTTTACGTTTAATTTTTATTTCTGTCCTGCTGCCGTTTTTGTTTGCCTGCAACACAAACCCATTAAAAGTTGATATTTCGGAAATTGAAAATGATATTGAAATTGTCAGGTTCGACAATGAACTTTTTTCGCTCCCACAACAAAACCTGTTACAGGAACTTTTAAACTTACGTGAAAAACACTCCGGGTTTTTCGATCTGTTTACTTATAAAGTTATTCGAATTGGCGGCATCGACGATGAACAATTTTTAGATTTAATAAGCCAATTTCGTTCTGACACAATGATAACGAATGCATTGTCGATGGTAGAAGATGAGTTTTCCGATTTCGAAAAAACTGCCCAACAACTCAACAAATCGTTTAAATATTTCCAGTATCATTTCCCGGAAAAAAAATTGCCAACCATTTTCGCTTATGTTTCCGGCTTTAACCAATCGGTGGTTACTGCCGAAAATATTATTGGAATCAGCCTCGATAAATACCTTGGCAGAAATTGCAGCTTCTATCAGAATTTAAGTACAACACCTCAATACAAAATTATGAACATGTATAAAGAAAAACTTGTTTCCGATGTTGCTTACGCATGGGGTGTTACTGAATTTGAAGGAACAAACAAGGCCACAAATTTACTCGGAAATATGATTCATCAAGGGAAATTAATGTATTTCGTTGATGCGCTTTTGCCCGAAACGCCCGACTCCCTGAAAATCGGATACACTGCCAAACAACTAAAATGGTGTACAACAAACGAAGCTCAAATGTGGATCAGCCTTGTGGAAAATAAAATGTTGTATTCGAGCAAAAGAATGGATATAATCCGTTATACAAACGATGGCCCTTACACCAATGGATTCCCGCTGGAATCGCCTGCCCGGACTGCCGTTTGGATTGGCTGGCAAATAGTTCGCGAATACATGAAAAAACATCCGGAAACGACTTTACCCGAATTAATGCAAAACAGCGATTATCAGGAAATATTAAACGGTTCAGGATATTTCCCGGAGTAGAAAATCCCCTTAATTTCGAGGAGAATTGGAAAATGATAATTTGATCTTTTCCACTATTTAGTATTGATCCCTAAATTCAAAAATTTGTAAACTGAAGCACAAATATCAAAAACTCAAATCATGCGTATATATGGATTTTAGTCTTCGATAACTCTCAGGCAGACCATCACCCTGGTCGTAGTCGAAGGGTTTTATACCAATTACATTTCATAGTGCGCCTATTTATTTGTATCTTTAATTCATGGCAAGGCAATCAAAAATCAATATTAAAGAGGATCTTGAATTTCTTCAAAACTCGTATCG
>Ga0209249_1002235_pt1 | contig 16308 bp, 11 predicted proteins | sample SaaInlV_200m_DNA_4_FD_184653 | JGI IMG/M metagenome (GOLD analysis project Ga0209249, IMG submission 184653) | Marine microbial communities from expanding oxygen minimum zones in the Saanich Inlet - SI037_S3LV_200m_DNA (SPAdes) (version 2) | ecosystem: Environmental > Aquatic > Marine >...
TTCAAAATAAAATTCGGTAAAATTTAAAATTGAATAAAAAAATTAACTAAAACTCATCAATGTTAATATATTTGAGCATGAAAATTGTAGAAACGTTTATGAAAAAAAAGTTTATGAATTAATCAGGTTAGAAGAAGATTATAATTTTATGTTTAATGATACTTGTTCAGGTATAGATTATGACCTTAGATGGCAAGATTGGTTTAGTAATGGGAATATTGCTATCTCTGGTTTTAATATTGATAACTATATTAACCTGTTAGAAATTTCTGATGTGTCGATAAATGCCGACACATATATATATGATTTTGGCGATGGAAATACATCTATTGAACCAAACCCAACTCATACATATGCTGCTGATGGCGAATATTTTATTCAGCAAACAATCTCCAATGAATGTTTTACTAGCGTGTTTACTGATACTGTTTTCTTTACTAATACTTCAATTGAAGGAAATGAAAAATTAAACACAAAAATATATCCAAATCCTGTAACTAATAAGCTAGTAATAGATAACCCCAACAATGAAGAAATTCTTATAAAGATAAAGAATATAAACGGAAAAATTATTAATCAGGTCAATACTAATATAACTGAAACTCTGAATTTTAGTGATTATAAAAAAGGAACATATTTTATTAGTATAAAAAACGATGGTTCAGAAATTACAAAAAAGATAATCAAGATATAAATATTGATTAAGTATTAAAAGTTTGAAAGCTAATGAAGCAAAACACTTCTTAACTTTCAAAGTTTTTTTGCAATTTTTTATTATCCTTAACATTGTCTCAATGATTTTCAAATAATTTCTCAAGCAACCAAGAATAAAATATTAGATTTTCAATTAGCAAATACAAAAAAATATTTTGATTAAAAACAATTTGCTTACAAACCCAATCGTTTTTTAGTTTTCTTTGGAAGAGCATCTTTATGGATCATAAAATTCATAGTTTTATATTTGATGAAATTTTCGGAAGCATAAAAATATCCATCATATTTATGTTCAATTTTATTCCATGAATTTTTAATATAATAGAATTTTTTACCGCCTTGATTATTTGCAATTCCAACAATATGAACTCCATGATCGTCGGTAGTTTTGTAATTATCGAAAGCAATTTGTCGTAATTCCGGGCTTATATCTTTTTCTTTAGCCTCGCTTCCAAAAACCAACGACTCTATTTCTTTCTTCGAGAGTTTCGACCATTTAGCTTTCTCTAAACCATCGAGATCACTTTTCTCTTTTTCGGGAACTACAGCCAAGCCTTTTTTCCACGAGAAACCTTCCTCACTAACATCTCCACCCCAGGCAATCGAATAACCTTGCATAATTGCATTATCCATCACCTCTACCATTTCTTTTAATGGAACATTGTAAACCTTGCCATATGCCCAATTATCAGGAATTTCTATAATAAATGATTCGTAAAATGGGTGGTGCAAATAAGATGAAATTTCTACATAATCTTCTATATTGATATTTAATTCCTCGGCAAACGAAAGCGGAGTATATTCTTTTCCATTATATTCAAATTTTTCCGGCAATTCGCCAAGATAGGCACTCAAAATTCCTTCGAAACCTTTGAGCCAAACTTTCGATAGTTTTCTGTTTTTATTTTTAATAACACCATCGAGATAATTTTTCAGAACAATATCCATTTCACCATGAACTGGCCCAACTTCGCCCATTTTATTGCCATCGAAAACCGTTTCAGGAACAATTCCATATTTGTCTATTACATTGATTGCATCGTGAAATGCACCACCACCACCAAAATTTAAATTTCCATGCATGCGAACATATTTTATGGCTTTTTCGACGTAAGTCTGCCGAACAACAAACATTTCCGAAAGGTCGAATTCGCCTTTCCCTGTTCTCAACAATTCCGATTCTATGAACGAAAGTGAAGAATAGCTCCAACAAGTTCCGGAACGATATTGGTCTTTCACAGTTGTGGCAGGCAATTGTTTTTTCATTGTAAAAACATGTTCACTAACTTCCTTTTTGTTGTCTTCTTTGTCTTGAGCAACAGTTTTTCCAACAATACCAAAAAAAGTAAAAATGAACATAATCTTGATTAAAGTATTTTTTTTAAGCATAATTACATAGATATTCGTTAATAATTTAATAAAACTTCATTTAATAATTCTCAAAAAGACCAGTCCTAAAATACAGCTAAAACGTCATTTAGCTTTAGAAAAAGTCTAATAAATTTCGCTGGACAAATTTAAAATAATAAATATTCTTCTCAAATAAAATTATAATTTTGGCTTTTGTTAAAAGTGGTTTTTTATGCAGAAAATTATAGTAAGATCAATATTTATTCTATCAATTTTAGTCTTAATAATTGTTGGAATTGTGAAAATTGGAAAAAAATCTACTGTTGTTGAAATGAACAGTTTTAATGCAATTCCTGCCGGTGCATCCTTTTTTTTTGAGATTAAAGATATTTCAGCGTTTTTAGACATAATTTATGACGACAATCTTATTTGGAAGGAGTTGTCAGAATTTATCGAACTAAAAGAGTTTACGAATAATGTTTCATTTATTGATTCAATTCTTGAAACGAATGACAAATTGCAAAGTTTTTTTGGCAAAAATCATACAATAATTTCTGCTCATAAAATGCCAAATAATACCACAAATTTTCTTTTTATCAACTTACAAAAAGAAAGTTGCGAACCCGATGATTTTAATAAAGCAGTTTTAGAAATATTTTCAAAAAAAGGTACAATTCGCCAAAGTGAATATAATGATGTTGATATTTACGAATTTTCTGATAGCTTAAATTCTAAATCGAGATTTTCGATAGCTTTCACACATTCGCAAATTATACTTAGCAGCTCATTATCGTTGATTAAAAGCTCAATAAGGCAAATTAAATCTGATAGTCATTTTTCCAACGATTTTAGTTTCAACAAAATATACAAAACCGCTGGGAAAAATTCTAACATAAATTTTTACATCAATCTCAAGGATACACACAAAGTATTTTCGACTTTTTTGAATAAAAAAACATCAAATTTTATGATGAATATTTCGAAGCACGATGTGTGGGCAGAGCTTGATATTAGCCTAAAGCAAGACGAAATACTACTAAATGGTTTCGCATACGCAAACGACTCAGGACCAAATTTACTTAACGTAATTGGCCATCAGGAACCAGAAAAAAACAATATTCAGGAAATTTTCCCTTCTTCGAGCTCGGCATTTTTTATTCTTTCCATCAGCGATATTTCGCAATATTTAAAAGATTATAAAACTTATTTGTCGCGGACAAGCTGTCTCGAAGATTATAAAAAAGGAATTTCTAATATTGAAAATCAATATTTTACAGAAATTGAAGAATCCTTCATTCACTTTTTCGATAACGAAATTGCAATTGTGAATACCGATATTTCTTCAGACATAACTCAAAACAATTTAGTAATTGTTGAAACAAAAAGCCAAAGTCTTGCAAAAGAAACTATGTTAAATTTTTTGGAGCAAGCATCGGAAAAAGTCCAAACAAACTTGCCCGAACCTATAATTTACAATATTGATGAAGACACAAAATATCCAATTTATCAATTTCCGATAGACAATCTTTTTGAAAAATTTCTTGGAGGAATGTTTTCAAATTCAAAAACAAACTATTTTTCCTTCATTGACAATTACCTTGTTTTTGCTGCATCGCAAAAATCGTTGAAAAATTTCGTTCACGACAATGTGCTTGAAAAAAAGCTTATTAATGACAAAAATTATATCTCGTTTGCAAACAATTTAAACCAAAAATCGAACATATATTTTTACTCAAACATTGCTCGTTCTCCACAATTTTATGAGAATTTTGCAAACAAAGACTTAACAAAACAAATTGAAGCAAGCACTCCAAATTTGCAAAAATTTCAAGCCATTGCTATTCAGTTAAGTAGCAATAGTGAAAATCTTATCTATAACGATATTTTTTTGAGATACAAGCCAGTTTATAAAGAAGGCCCAAAAACTATCTGGGAAAGAAAGCTCGACACTTGCTTCAGCTTTAAGCCAAAATTGGTAGAAAATCTCAGAACGAAAAAGCGAGAGGTTTTTATTCAGGACAAATCAAATAAAATCTACTTAATCAATAATTCAGGCGTAGTTGTTTGGGAAAAGCAAATTGAAGAACAGATAGTTAGCGATATTTTTCAAATTGATTTTTATAAAAACAACAAACTTCAATTGTTGTTTAGCACAAAAAATAAGCTCCATTTAATCGACAGAAACGGGAATTATCTTGAGCGTTATCCTATAAAAATGAACATGCCGGCAACAAACGGTATTACAGTTTTCGATTACGAAAAAAACCGCGATTACCGAATTTTTGTAGCCAATGAAGACAAAAAACTACTCGCATACTCGAAAGAGGGGAATATTATAGAAGGATGGAAATTTAACAAATCTGAACATTTTGTACTTAATCAGATTCAACACTTCCGTGTGAAAACAAAAGATTATATTGTTTTCTCCGATAAATATAAAACCTACATACTCGACAGACGAGGAAACACCAGAGTGAAACTCGAAAACAATTTTGCAAAATCTGCCAACAATCAATTTATTCTCGAAAGTAAAAGTTCAAAAAACAAAGCCCGGCTTGTTTCCACAGACAATGAGGGAGCTGTTCATTATATATATTTCGATGGGAAAAGCGAAAAACTCGAAACAGAAAAATTATCAAAAAATCATTATTTTGATTTTAGAGATGTAAATTCTGATGGCTATCGTGATTTTATTTTTGTTGACAAAAATATGCTTTACGTAAAAAAACAAAATGGCAGTACGATTTTCTCCTTCGAGTTCGATGAAAATATAAACGAAAAACCAACATATTATTCATTCTCAAATACTGAAAAGAAAATTGGTATAGTTTCCGAGAACAACTCGCAAATTTATTTATTCGATGGAGATGGAAGTCTTCACGAAGGATTCCCATTGAGAGGGAACACTTTGTTTAGCATTGCTTCTATGGACCACTCCAATAAATTTAATCTGTTTGTGGGCAGCGACGATTGTTTGCTGTATAATTATAAAGTAAAAAAATAAGGAGACTTTTAAAAATACCAAATTTCAAGACGTAAGATATTTCAAAACCGCAGTTTACTATTGTAAATGAGGATTTTGAAATTTTGAAGCAACGAAGAAATTTGCATTTTTAGAAGTCCCCATAACTTAGTCCTGAGTATCTACCCAAAACTTAAGCAGTAAATTTTCTGCAATAGTCAATCGCCCTTCAATGCTTGCCCGTGCATCGGAAATTGGAGAAAAATCTTGCCTGATGAATTTTTGAGCTTGTTCAACATTTTGCCGATCCCACACTTTCCCAATAAGGAAATTTTCTGTTTTTGTGGCTCTTTTCGGAACCGCAGCCATTGCTCCAAAATATAAAACTATTTTTTCAACTTTATCATTCTCATTTAGTTCTATACTAAAAGCTCCACTGACGGTAGAAATATCGACCGATTTTCTTTTAGAAATTTTGTATGAACGGATTATTTGATTTTTCTTTGGAAACCTGACAAATATTTTAGTAATTATTTCATTATCTTCAATTTGCGTTTTTTTATAATCTGATATAAAATCGCTGAGTTTAATTATGCGTTCGCTTTTTAAGCTTTTCAAATATACGTCTGTATCATAAATCATTAGCACCGGCAAACTATCGCCAATCGGTGATGCAGAAGCTATATTCCCTCCAAGACTTGCCAGGTTCCGAATTTGATTCGAACCAAAAACTTTCAGAATTTCTGCCAATACAGGAAGTGCTTTTTCTGAACATTTAAGAATATCATTTATGCTCGCACTTGAACCAATAAAAATTCCGGATTTATTGGCTTCAATGTTTTTCAATTCTGCAATATTTGACAGGTCAAGAATTTCCGAGATTTTTTCAGGACTATTCTTAATAAAAATTGAAGTGTCAGTATTTCCCGAAATCAGTTTTGCATTCGGAAATTTTTCTTTTTGTATCAATGTATCTTTCAAATTTGTTACTTGAAAATATTTGATATTTTTCAATATAATATAAATATTGGTGGGTTTGATTTGCTTTAGTTTTTTGATAATCAGGTTTTCTTTTTCGGAAAAATGGTCTTTTAAGTTTCTGTTGCACGATTTTTCAACAGCCTCTATTATAGACGAATAACCTGTGCAGCGGCATAAATTCCCACTCAAATATTCTATAATTTCCTGGATAGAATTCTTTTTCGGATTTTTGAATAAAGCAAAAGCCGACATTACAAATCCGGGAGTGCAAAAGCCGCATTGGCTTGCATTTGCCTCAATCATGGCTTGCTGAATAGGATGCAGATTTTCGGGTGTGCCAATATTCTCGATTGTAATTAGTTGTTTTCCATTAAGCATTGGCAGAAACATCAGACAGGAATTACAAGCTGTATATTCCAATTTGTTTTCAGAATTTAGCTTAGCCAAAACAATAGTACATGCTCCGCAATCGCCAATGCCGCAACCTTCTTTCACGCCTTTATGATTGTGCATAGTTCGCAAATAATTCAGAACAGTAGTTGTTGGAGAAAATTCTGATGATAATGAAAAATCTATCACTACAATTTCTCCATCTAATATAAATGATATTTTTGAATTTTTCAGCATATTCATTTTCGCTATATTTGTGTTGAAACCTGTTACAAATTTTCTAATTATTTCATTTTCCCTCTGACATCTATGAGTTTTGCCAAAATAGAAATAACAATTTCTTCTGGAGTTTGGCATTCGATTTTTAGTCCCATTGGCATATCAATTTTCTGAATTTCGTCTTCGCTCATCAAATTTTTGCTAAGGAAAAATTCTTTTGCAGTTTTCACTTTCCTTCGACTTCCAATCATTCCTATGTATGCAAATTTCTGTTTTGCACAAAAAGCAACAATATCGCGATCGTTTTCATGGCTATGGGTCATTGTGGTAATAAATGTTGTTTCATCGAAATTTAGCATTTTAAATGCCTCCGAATGATTTAGCTTGATTTTTGTAATTCCCTCAATACTAATATTATCAACAATCTCTTTCCTTTCATCAATTATAGTTACCTCAAAATCTAATTCTTTTGCTTGTCTTGCCAGCCTGCTTCCAATATGTCCGCCACCAAAAATTAAAAGTTTCGATTGATTGAAAAGCGGCTCAATATAGACCTCAACTTTTCCACCACAATTCATTTCAAAATTTTCTACAAGATTATAATTAAAATAAATTGCCTTATTACTTTCAATAACTTTCATTGCCTCGTCGATAACACCTACTTCAAGATTTCCACCACCAATACTTCCAATCACAGATTTATCGTTGAAAACAACCATTTTCGAAGCTATTTTTCTTGGGGTAGAACCACTGGTATTTACGATTATACAAAGGGCTGCTTTTTTATTTTTGCTCTTTGCCAATTCAATTATTTTGAATAAATTTTCCATATCTAATTTCTAAAATAATTGATAAAAATACTAAGTAAATTCTATATTTAGAATAACTTAATAATTTTTCAAGCTTTTGTTTACCAAAACCCTGTAAGTCTTATTGTTATTCTTCAATAAATCACTTTTTAGTATCTTAATTTCAAATTAATAATTTACGAAATCCATATTTCTACAAAAGAAATTAAACTTCTATGCTACAATTATTCATAAATTTAACAGCTTAAAAAGTATTTTTGCTCTTTTTGATTAATGTTGAAAATTAATGAATGCAGTCTTAGAATTCTGAAAAACAGATATATGGAATTACCAAAAGATACGTATCGGACTATACTTTCAAATTCGGAAGGAAATTATAAAGAAAAGGGGAGCAAGTTTTTGGCTTATGCTTTTCGTTGCGAAAGCGAAAAACAGATAAAAGAAAACTTGGAGCTACTGCGAAAAAAACATTTTGATGCCCGTCATCATGCTTATGCCTACAGGCTTGGTGCCGAAAAAAAAATATTCAGGACAAACGACGATGGCGAACCTTCAAGCACTGCCGGAAAACCTATTTTTGGACAAATACTTTCTAAGGATATTACAAATATTTTGATAGTTGTTGTTCGATATTTCGGCGGCACTAAACTTGGCGTAAGCGGTTTGATAAATGCTTATAGATCGGCGGCTGCTGATGCAATAGACAATACTCAAATAATTACAAAAACCGTAAACGATGTTTTCGAAATTAAATACGACTACATTTCTATGAACGATGTTATGAAAATAATTAAGGAAGAAAAGCCCGAAGTTCTGGAACAACAATTCGACATTTCATGCAAAATTGTTTTTAGTATCCGCCAAAGCGAAGTCGAAAAAATTGTTTCAAGGTTTAAGAAAATTAAGAAATTAGAAATTATGAAAATCAAAACAGTGTAACATTTTGATATTGGTTCGCAATAGTGAATTCCATTTTTACGAAAATTTACATAGATTTACTGATTATTAAAGATTTAATTTATTATGAAAAAAATAGATAGCAACATAATTCGAAAACATTTTCCGGCACTTTCAGGCGATTGGACATTTTTTGATAATGCCGGAGGAACACAAACTGCCCTTCAGGTAGGCGACAAAATTCAAGATTATCTTTTTTCTACAAATGTACAGTTAGGTGCTTCCTACGAAATTTCTCAAAAATCTGGCGAGAGAGTTGATTACGCCCAAAAAATATGGGCAAATGCAATAAATGCAAATAGTGAAAAGGAAATTGTTTTCGGTTCTTCCACAACTGCTTTGCTGCAAAACTTGTCGCGTTCATTGGTTCAACTATTTCTGCCTGGCGATGAAGTAATTGTAACGAATTGCGACCATGAGGCAAATATTGGACCTTGGATAAATATGCAGAAAGCTGGGATTGTTGTAAAAAGCTGGAAAATAAATCTCGAAACATTTTCGCTGGAGCTTGACGATTTGGAAAAACTTATGAGCAGCAAAACACGTTTGGTGGCATTTACTCATGCTTCCAATGTTTTGGGAACTATCAATCCTGTTGAAGAAATCACAAAATTTGTTCATGAGAAAGGAGCTTTGGTTTGTGTTGATGGTGTGGCATATACACCTCATAGACAGATTGATGTAAAAAAATGGGATGTTGATTTTTATGTTTTTAGCCTTTACAAGGTTTTTGGGCCGCACTATTCATTATTGTTTGGGAAAGAGCAACATTTGAATGAGTTACCCACGATAAATCATTTTTTCATAGGGAAGAACGAAGTGCCTTACAAACTGCAACCCGGGAATGTTAATTATGAACTAAGCTTTGGAACAACAGGAATTATTGAGTATTTTGAGACAATTTATAAACAGCATTTTGAAAACTTGAATTTGTCATTATTTTCAAAACTCGAAAAAATATTTGATTTGATTGCTACTCATGAAGAAAATCTGATTAAACCACTCATAGATTTTTTGAAGAGCAAGCCCGGCGTTAAAATAGTTGGTGAAGCAACATCTGATAGAAATATTCGAGTAGCAACAGTTTCATTTTTCTTTGAAAACAGAAAAAGTAGTGAAATTCCATTGCTTGTTGATATGCAAAAAATTGGCATTCGCTGGGGCGATTTCTACGCCAGACGTTTGATCGAAAATATGAATTTACACAAAAAAGACGGAATCATAAGAATTAGTATGGTACACTATAATACTATTGAGGAAGTTGAGAGATTGATTGACGTACTAGACAATGTGCTTTGAGAATAATTGTAAGTTTTGCATTGAGAAGTTCTTTTTTTGAAAATAACAAAAACCTAACAAATATTATAGTTTTGTATAATATTGTGAATAATAAGCTTATAAAGTAGTAGTTTTTTTAAATGTAGTTTTTATTTGACAAAAGAATATGAAATTAGTAAAAAAACAATACAAAGTGCTGAAAATATGGGTGCAATTTATTTGATGGTTATTTGATACTAAATATGAAAACACAAGAATTAAGAGAATTACTGGAAAAATTAGTAAAATTACCAAAGGAAACAGAATGGGTTGAGTTTAAGTTAAACTATCATTCAATGAATGAAATTGGAGAACGCATATCCGCATTATCAAATGGTGCTTGTCTATTTAATCAGCAGAATGCTTATTTGACATTTGGGATTGCAGATGAAAATCAAAATATTATTGGAACCTCTTTTAAACCATTCCAACTAAAAAAAGGAAATGAAGAACTAGAGCATTGGTTAATACAAAGGCTTTCTCCTAAAATTGATTTTAGAATATATGAATTTTTATATAATGACTTACCTATTGTTATTTTTGAGATTCCTGCAACTACTTACCAACCAGTAAAATTTATTAATCACTCTTACATTAGAATTGGAAGTTACACAAGAAAACTCCAAGAATTTCCCGAAAAGGAGGCTAAAATATGGAACAAACAAAGTGTAAAGGCATTTGAATTAGAAATAGCCAAGCGAAATTTAAGCCAAGACAATATTGTCGAGCTTCTCAATATTCAAGCTTATTTCGATTTAGTTGGATTACCATATCCTACAAATAGAAGTGCTGTTATAGATAAGTTTATTTCGGAAAAATTTATTACAAAAAACAATTCTAAATTTTCCATAACTAATTTAGGTGCTATACTTTTCGCGAAAAATTTAGCTCAATTTGATTCATTAAGTAGAAAAGCTGTTCGCGTCATTGTTTACAAAGGTAAAAATCGCATTTTTACTGAAAGAGAACAACCTGAAGTGAAAGGGTATGCAGTAGGTTTTGAAGGGCTTGTCAATTGGATAAACAGCCAACTTCCGGCAAATGAAGAAATAGGGAAAGTTTATAGAAGGGAAGTAAAAATGTATCCTGAAATTGCAATTCGTGAGTTAGTTGCAAATGCCTTAATACATCAAGATTTTAGCATTACAGGTTTAGAACCCATTGTTGAGATATTTTCTGATAGAATTGAAATATCAAACTCAGGAATTCCTTTAATTAAAACTAATCGCTTTATTGATGAATTTCAAACTCGTAATGAAATATTAGCTTCTTTCATGAGACGTATTAAAATATGTGAAGAAAAAGGTAGTGGGATTGATAAAGTTATCTTTAATGCAGAACTATTTCAATTACCTGCCCCTGAATTTATAGCCAAAGAAAGACAAACTATATCTATTATGTATGGATATAAAGCGCTAAATGATATGGATAAAAAGGATAAAATTAGAGCTGTTTACCAACATGCATGTTTATGTTATGTTTCAAATGAAAAAATGACAAACCAATCATTAAGAGAACGATTCAAAATTGAAGAGAAAAATGCGGCAACAGTGTCCAGAATAATTCGTGATTCTTTGCAATCAAAATCGATCAAAGAAGATGACCCTAATAGCAAATCTCGAAAATATGCAAAATATATTCCTTTTTGGGCATAAGTTTATTTGACACAATGAGATAGAAAATAAAGCAAAACAACATAACAAGCTCATATTATGCGAATTACTTATTTGATAGTTATTTGATAGAATTGATGAATTATAACAATATTCTAATAAATAAAACTCCAAGAAATTTCCAAAATCAAACAAATAGTTCCTATTTAGCTATATCCGTATTTAGATTTACTGCATGCCATTATTACATACTTGAAGAAATAACAATATTTGATTTTTTTTGATAATTAACTATAAACCCATTGAAATGACAAATGGACACTCAAACAACTATTTAAATATTGATTTAATTTTCAGATGAAAAAAATAACACAAAAGTTCAATAGGATTATTTGGACTATTTAATAAAATCCCTTCTAAAATTAGGATTATTATTTGAATCATATTTGGAATTAATTAGAAAGAAAAATGAGAAACATAACAATTATAATTTTTATCTTACTTATATTAAATTCTTGCAAAAATTCCACACAGGAAGTTGATACTAATCTAATCCCAAGAATTGATTACACACAATACGTAAACCCTTTTATTGGAACCAGCAAAATGGGGCATGTTTTTCCAGGTGCTACTGCTCCTTTTGGTATGGTGCAGCTAAGTCCGCAAACCAATTTCGTAGAAATGTTTCAAAAAGACGGAACTTACAATTCTGAAACTTACGAATATTGTGCCGGTTATCAGTATCGCGATTCAATAATTATTGGTTTTGCACACACCAATTTTAGTGGGACCGGGCATTCCGATTTAGGCGATTTTTTAGTAATGCCAACCACAGGAAATTCAATTCTTGAACCTTTAAAAACAAAAGATGGCAACAAAGGATTTTACTCAACATTTACTCATGAAACTGAAGAAGCATCTCCAGGCTTATACAAAGTAGATTTAAAAAGTTATGGAATTACAGCTCAACTTACTGCAAGCGAAAGAGTTGGTTTTCATAAATATACATTTCCAGAATCTGAAGAAGCACATATCATTTTAGATATGGTTTACAATATTTATCATCATGACAATAAAAATATTTGGACTTTCATCCGTGTAGAAAACGATTCATTGGTAACAGGCTACAGGCAAACCAAAGGATGGGCAAGAGATAAAAAAGTATTTTTTGTTATGCAATTTTCAAAAGCATTTAAATCTTATGGCCACAAAAAATACGATGATGTGAAATACGATGGCTTTTACAGACGTTTCAATCAATCGGAAAATTTTCCTGAAATGGCAGGAAAAGACATTAGAGCATATTTTAATTTTGATACTGAAAAGGACGAACAAATCAATATTAAATTTGCTCTCTCATCGGTAAGTACGGCTGGAGCTTTACAAAATTTGAAAAGCGAAATCCCACATTGGAATTTTAATAAAACATACGAAGAAACCAAAGCCAAATGGAATAAAGAACTCTCAAAAATAGATGTGATAACATTGAGCGAAAACGATAAAATAACTTTCTATACAGCAATGTACCACAGCAGCCTTTCTCCAATTTTATACGAAGATGTGGATGGACGCTACAGAGGTTTAGATCAAAACATTCATCAATCAAAAGGTTTTACGAACTATAGCATTTTCTCACTTTGGGATACTTATAGAGCATTGCATCCATTATTCAATATTATTCAGCCAAAACGTAATAACGACATGATAAAATCAATGCTTGCACATCACAATGAAAGTGTTCATAATATGTTGCCTATCTGGAGCCATTATGCCAACGAAAATTGGTGTATGATTGGCTATCATGCTACCTCAGTCATTGCCGATGCTATGGCAAAAGATGTAGGCGATTTCGACCGTAGGCGAGCATTGCAGGCTTCAATAAATACAGCAAATGTCAACTATTTCGATGGTTTGGGTGATTATATAGAATATAAATTTGTAGCCGACGACAAAAGCCATTCTTCAGTTTCTAAGACTCTGGAATACGCTTACAACGATTGGTGTATTGCTCAAATGGCAAAAATAGTTGGTGATGATTCAATAGAAGAAGAATTTTTGAAACGGGCTGAATATTACAAAAATGTATTTGATACTAAAACCGGATATATGCGGCCAAAACTTTCTGATGGTACATTCCGCAAAAATTTCGATCCAATGGATACACATGGACAAGGTTTTATTGAAGGTAATGCCTGGAACTATGGTTTGTATGTGCCACAAAATATTGATAAAATGATTAGTATGATGGGAGGAAATGAGCAATTTTCTCAGCATTTAGATTCCTTGTTTACTATGCAAATAGAAGATAAGTATATTACTAAACACGAAGATATTACACGTGATGGAATAATTGGAAACTATGTGCATGGCAACGAACCCGGACATCATATTCCATATTTATACAACTGGACAGGACATCCGCAAAAAACACAAGAACGTGTAAGAATGATAATGAGAACCATGTACGACTCAAGCGTAGAAGGACTTTGCGGAAACGACGATGCCGGACAAATGAGTGCCTGGTATGTTTTCAGCAGCTTAGGTTTTTATCCGGTAACACCAGGCTTCCCGTATTATGCTATAGGAAGTCCATTAATCAGAAAAGCCACAATACATTTAGACAATGGGAAAACTCTGATAATAAAAGCCAATAATCAGAGTGAAGAAAATGTATTTATAAAAAGCGTCTCAGTGAATGGAAAAGTTTTAGAAAATTCATTCTTATCGCATCAGGATATTATTAATGGTGGTGAAATTGTATTTGAGATGAGTAAAAAACCAAATATTAAGAAGTAAATATTCTAAGGAAACCCTGAGAAATTCCTATATTTGAAAATTCTCTAAAAATATTGATTAACATATTGAATGAAAAATTTACATATGAATCAAACACAAAATCCTGTTAGATGGATATTTAAAACGAAGGAAATTAAAGAAATGTAGGGGATTTTGTTTATTTACTAATGTTGAGCTTCATGCTGTAAAATACACCGCACGTTCAAGCACATTTGCTGCTCCGTGCCTCCCCAGCAAAAGAGCTTGCCCTTTTGCCAATGCTGGCCGACAATAATTCAAACATTTTTTATATTGTTTTTCGACATCTTGAGGTCGTACAGGCAGAGTATTGCCCAAATCTCAGATTTCGAGCAATAAACATGAAATATATTACGGTATGCTATTGAAAAACCAAAAAATGAGAGAAAATTCAATCAAAAATTATCTGATTTTCGGAAAACAAAGCAGAAATTCCGTTTCCCTCCAAAATCCCCAAATTATTAAAAATACATATACGCCAAATCCTTCACTTTAAGCCCGCCGGCTTGGGTTTAGCTCAACAACGAATATAAAAACTACAGTGCCTGGCACTGTAGTTTTTCGCTGTTTTTATATTCTTAGGTGTTGTGCTTAGTATTTTTTTCTATTCGGTTTCCAAGGTTTGAAGTCATGTTCAAGTAATAAGATAAGGATAGACCAAATGACAAGACGAGTATTATAATTGGCTCAAGAATCCACCTTTTTGATTGTATCCAATATTTATATAATAATCCATTTATTATTAATAAAGCGATTACAACAGCAGTAATCAAGTTGATATCAATTCCAACTTGTTTCAAGATTCCCGCTTTAATTACGACTTCAGCATGTTCAGTTGATTCGTAATCCACAGAGTCAATAACAGCATATTGATTTGTAAGATTCCAAAGCAAAAATGTCAAGCAAAGAAAGTTGAGAATAATTAAAATCAATTTCTTCTTAAGCATAGTTTCTAATTTTTAATTTTCTCCCTGTATTTAAATATTAAGCACAACGACACGCTAACCGCAGTGGCGTATTAAATGTTATTTTGTTTCTATTTGCACAAAGCCAAAGCTTGTGGCTTTGGTTTATTTTTATCTTCAAGCCAAATCCGCAAGATTTGGCGCTGTTTATTAAATGTTCCCGACCTTTCCAACTGCATCATACCCGCCATTGACTGTTAGCGATTGTTGTAAACTGGCACTATTACTAGTTATCAAAGTATTCACTTATTGCTTCAATTTCATTTATCCATGAAAATTTCTCTAAATCCTCTTCTTCTAAATCATTATCATGTCTTTTTGCGTGATCATTTATTGCCGATTCAATATTAGATTCAATTTTTTCATCTAAATAATTAATTATTATAACATCTTTAGTCTGTGTGTATTTGACTATATCTAGAGAAGAACAAGCAATAAGAAAACCATTCATATACTGATGGTTTAGATCCCCAAACATGTCCATAATAGAAAATCCTTTCACTGTCTTCATTGAGAGTAGACTAGCATATAGAAATTTTTTACCTGTAAAAGAAGTGTATTTGGCAAAGGATTCAATATTAACATTGCTCAATTCCTCTTCTTCTACTACAACTTCTTCTTTGGGGTACTCCTTTTCAACCATGGACTGATTAGTGGTTTGTATCTCTTCTATTAGTTTATGTGTTTTTTCTGTTCTTTCTTCCATTGTTTTTAATGATTGAGGAATATCGTCCACTTTTCTATCCAATTCTTTTGTGACTTCACTAAGTGTTGATGATGAACTTAAAACATCCTTTGTTACTGAGTCGAGAGAACCAATGCTTTCAGACAACCTACCATTAGAAACTAAAGAATATATTATTGCCAACAGTGAAAGAGTTAAGGAAGTTAAAGTTAAGGCAAATGTAATGTACTCAACAAGCTTCGGAATCTGCCCCCATTTTACAGTCATTAAACCGATAATTGATAAGATCAAGATTCCAATTGTATAAATGAAATGAATTCTATAAAGTTTATATTTTTCCATAGATTGTTAAGTTTGATTTATTCCTGCTTGTTTAGTAGAGTAGAGCCTGATAGCCTATTCATAATTTTTTTTTCTACAAAGATAATAAAATTAGTTAGACTATCAGTACCCCCTTCATCAAACCGTACGTGAAGTTTTCCCTCATACGGCTTACCGATAGAGTTCTTCATTGAGCTTTCGCAAGGGTTTT
>Ga0209249_1002241_pt1 | contig 16284 bp, 17 predicted proteins | sample SaaInlV_200m_DNA_4_FD_184653 | JGI IMG/M metagenome (GOLD analysis project Ga0209249, IMG submission 184653) | Marine microbial communities from expanding oxygen minimum zones in the Saanich Inlet - SI037_S3LV_200m_DNA (SPAdes) (version 2) | ecosystem: Environmental > Aquatic > Marine >...
AGAAACGATAAAAGCATTTTTCGCTTGGGTATGGATTGGCTTCGGCATTGTCTGAAGAGAAATGTTGACTTTGACCCCGTTTTTCTATTTCAGCTAGAAACTGATTCTGTTAATGTACGGTAGAGAATCCTAGGACTAAATGTATACCCAGATAGAAGAAGGCTGTGATACTTGCTATAACAGCTGAGCCGATAGCCTGGAAAATTGCTGCATCCACATCAGGCAGGGATTGGGTAGCAATTTTGGAGAAAATCCCTACCCCCCCCCATCAGCATGGCAGCGAGGGTGAAAAGTAGTCAGAGATTTTGCATTATTCCTCGATAATTACTGTTTTTTGACGCTTTCTGTTAAGGATTAATTGGGTCACATCAGGGCGCGAATAATGCCCTGGCGGGTCAAAATTCTGACGTTCTTCGCGCACACGTTGGTGATCTAATTCTGCGACAACAAGCTTTTCTTCCCCAGCAATCGGTTCAACGATCCATTTTCCATCTGGCCCAGCAATACAAGAGCCGCCATCTGCGATCATATCATCGCCATCTTTGATAATAGCAGCAAGATGGGGCGTATTAGCAGGGAAGTCGCTTTTACGCATTAGTCCAGAAACGGAGAGGACATAAGAGCGAGATTCTTTTGCGATGAAACGAGTAATATCATAGGTATTATGGGCACCGCCGGGCCAAATGGCAACGTGCAAATCTTCTCCCAAGCCATAAAGCGCAGCTCTGGGTAGGGGCATCCAATTTTCCCAGCAATTCAACCCACCAACAGTGAAAGCACCCAATTTGTGGACGCGCAAACCATGTCCATCTCCCGGTGACCAGGTTAATCTTTCTTCATAGGTCGGCATTAATTTGCGATGCACAGATTGAATAATGCCATTGGCATCAATATAAACCAAACTTGCATAGAGGCTATGTCCACCACGGTCGACTGGGCGTTCGATGATGCCCAAAACCACAGCCATCTGATGCCTTTTAGCTGCGGCACAAACCATTCCCAAGTGACCGGCTTCGATCTGTACAGCCTGATTCATATATTGGGCGTGGATTTCTTTCTGCACTGGCGAATTGAATTTCGCTCCATTTGTGCGCTCTATCCAAAAAGGATATCCGGGAAGCAGGGCCTCGCCAAAGGCTACCAGTTGGCAATCCACTTCAGCAGCTTTATCTATTTGTGCCAGAATTTTTGTCAACGTTTTTGAGCGCTCCAGCCAAACAGGTGCGATTTGAGCAAGACCGACAATCAGTTTATCTTTTTCTACTGTCATTTTAGATATCCTCACAAAATATCTGTACTGTCAACAAGATCACCTTGATGCCAAGTTTCTAGCCTTATCAATTCACGTTCTGTTTCATCTTTCTGAAGAATAATTTCTTCTCGAGTCTTATTCCTTGTTTTTACAAGTACAGAAATACTCTCATTCTTCCAGCATTCCCATTCCCCTTCCTTTTGACCGTCTACGATCTCTCCCACACTTTCCACCCACTCATTTTTATTTTTTCCATCTGCGTGGATCCTCCACTCTCCATCAGCTTGATCAGAGCGTCCAATCTTGCTTTCAAATAAGAGCATCCATTGGGGGGCATAACAATCAGCAAAGACATTGCCTAAGACTTCCCCGCAACTACAAGTTATTCTGCCTATGGGGCCACAACAACCATATCCATTATTTTTTGTTGAGATGAACATTATGCGGGTGGCTGCCCCAAATGAAATCTCTGACCATTCACCTTTCCAGTTTTCATACCACTGTGGATGTAAGATCAGATCATTGGGAGATTGATATGAAAACTCCATATAGTTTTTGAGTTCAAATTTTGCATCCCTAACTTCAAGGTATTCAGCAAAATCAAGCTCAAGGTTGTGCATATCTACCTTGGTTGATAAGGGCCCCGCAAGGTGAAGGCTACAGGCTTTGCAACGAATATGGAGATGCATTTTTTAAGAAAGTTCTTTCCCGTATAGTTCGAGATCATCGTCGTCATCTGGGATTTTTAAATTGCGCTCGTATTGCATTCCGAGTTTTTTGAGCAGAGAAACCGATTTCTGATTCCCCGCCAAAACAAAGCCAACCAGACGTTTTATGCCAAGCGCTTCCTTGCCATATTCGATCACGGCAGATGCCGATTCAAAGGCATAGCCTTGTCCACGAAAGGCGGGCAGGAAGCTGAAACCAATATCGTGATCGTCCAGATATTCACGCTTCAACAGCCCGCACATGCCGATTGGCGTGCCATCTGCTTTGCGCTGCACGAGCCACATCCCAAAGCCAAATTCCTGATAGCTCTTTTGGAGTTTGTGCAGAATATATTCACGAGCATCATCCAATGTGCTCACGCCACGATCCCCTATAAACTCAATCCAAGCTGGGTCGTTTACAAGCTCAATAACAAAAGCGGCATTCTCTACAGAAAACTCAGTAACAACAAGGCGTTCAGTTTCAATCGGGTTCATTTAAATAATCACCTCGGTCTTGTTTGCCCAAATTGACCTTCGAGCATATCGGCTGACAGATAAACTATCAGTGTGCGCTGTAACAATATTTTTTCAAATTCAATATCTTTGCTGCTGCCGAAACAGTAACACCATAAAAGATGACTGGTTTATCTTGAGCTAAAAACTGAGCTATTGTCCCATTGACTACGGTTGAGCCTGTAGCGAAGATTAGATCACACCATGCAATTGCATCTGCGGTCATTTCAGGGGCTTCGATTTTGATGTTAGACACCTCTGTACCGATATTATCCTGATCCAAATCAACAACTCTGAGATCGTAATGCGAGGCAAGTACTTCAAGAAATCTTGGTTGCTGACCTACTAGTAAGACCTTATCGTAATTCCCAATAAACTCGGGCAAATGCTTTGCGCACTCTTTTGGTTCGGCATCCTTACAGTGAATAGTTTTGTCGCAAAGTTCAAGATACCTGAAAACGGCATTCAGACCGGCAATGAAGCTTGCTCTACCTTTATTTGAGCTTAGATCGATTTCTAAAAGGTCATCAACCAAATAATCTGCATTTTCAAAGGTGTCTGTAAAGGCCTGCCCTTTCGCGCCTTGAAAAACAGCTTCTACCATCACCTCTTTGCCCTTAACGATGGGGTAGTCATTGTGTTCGGGGTTTCCGATGGCTTCAACCGCGGAAAGGGCTTTGCATCGGACGCTTATATTTTTACCGGAGAGATCGTACTCCTGTATTTTTTCTTGCAGGGCTTCTTTTAATTCTTCGTATAGTTCCATGTTTTTTTTGGATTCCTTTATCTTATCGTGGACCTGTACGCCCAAATTGACGCTCGAGCATATCCACAGAAAGATGGATCATCGTTGGACGCCCATGTGGGCAGGTGCGTGGCGATTCGCAATTTTCGAGATCGCGCAGGAGAGATTCTTGCTCGGCGCTGGAAAGCGTTTGCCCACCTTTGACGGCCATCCGCTTACAAACGCGCGCGGCGATCCGTTCTTCGATTTTCTCTTGTAAGGGTGTTTCATCCCCTTCAAAATCTTCAACGAGAACGCGTAACGCGGCAGCGGGATTCGCTCCCGTAAAGAGCGTCGGAATAGCACGTACCTGAAAAGCGTTGGGACCAAAGGCTTCCACTTCAAAGCCAAATTTCTGCAAAACAGCAAGTTGATCTTCGAGCAGGGTCGCCTGTGCGGGCGGGAGTTGGACAACTTCGGCTTGTAATAATTTTTGCGATGAGATCGTATTTGCATCTCGTTGCGCCATCAGCCGTTCAAATAAAACACGCTCATGGGCGGCATGTTGATCGATCAGATAAAGCCCATCAGGGCCTTCGGCGATGATGTAGACGGAGCCGATTTGACCGACGAGCCTTAAAAGCGGCATTTTGATCGAGGGTAATTCGTTATTGGGTAATTGGGCATTAGGGCTTAGGGATTGGGAGTCTCCTAATTTCTGATTACCTGATTCCTGATTCCTAATCACCTGATTCCCTGCTTCTCCCGCAAACTTCCACGCAGGGTCAATGCCACTTTGCGTGGAAGGTCTCTCTGTCCATAAAGCCGGCGGAGCAATGCCCATCTGCGGGACGGGGGTATAGGCGAGAATCGCTTTTCGGACAGAACGCTGCACAAAGCTGAACATCCGTTGGGGGTCCTGGAAACGCACCTCTGCTTTCGTCGGGTGAACGTTTACATCAACGGCAGCAGGCTCAAGGTCAAGAAAGACCGCGGCCAGAGGGTAGCGTCCCACCATCAACAGGGTGTGATAAGCCTGAATCAGCGCGGTGCTGAGAGAAATATCCTGTACCCAGCGCCCATTGATAAAGAAAGTGATTTCACGTCGATTTGAGCGAGTTAGCGAAGTGGGGCTGATAAATCCGGTTAAACGAACCTGCCCTGAGCCTGTCGAAGGGTCTTCGGCGGCATTCACTTCGAGCAATTGCTTCGCCACATCCACACCATAAAGGGTGGCAAGGATTGCACGTCTATCGCCGTTGCCGCTGGTTTGCAATTTTGCCTGCCCATTTTGGATAAGTTTGAAGCGCACATCGGGATAAGCGAGGGCATAACGTGTGAGCAAAGCGTCAATGCGACGACGTTCGGTAACATCCTTTTTTAGGAATTTGAGCCGAGCGGGGACATTATAAAAAAGATTTTCTACGCGCACGACCGTGCCTTGTGGTGCGCCGACTTGTTGCGGGGCTTGGGCTATGCCGCCTTCGACGACCATCCGTGTGGCAGCATCATCATTTTTTGTATGGGAAGTGAGCGTCAGCTTTGCCACAGAACCAATAGATGCGAGCGCTTCGCCGCGAAAACCGAGCGTGCCGATTCTGAAAAGATCATCGGCAGAGTGCAATTTGCTCGTAGCGTGACGCTCGATCGCAAGCGGCACTTCGGCAGCGGGAATTCCGTGTCCGTCATCGGCAACTTCGATCAGACGACGACCAGCTTCCTCGATGGTCACGCTGACAGTGCTTGCGCCGGCATCGAGAGAATTTTCGATCAACTCTTTGACCACCGAAGCAGGTCTTTCGACCACTTCTCCGGCAGCAATTTGGGAGGCAAGTTCGGGGGAGAGAATTTTTATGGGCATAGGGGTATTATATACTAGACACTGTTGGGAATAATCCACAGATTTGGCAGATTATACAGATTGAAAAGTCTTTTAAAGAAAATCTGCGCAATCTGTGTAATCTGTGGATATTTTCGTTTTCATAAAGTTTTCCCATTATAATCTGCCCCATGACTTACACAACTATTTTCTTTGATCTCGACGACACCCTCTACTCGAATGAAAGCGGTTTATGGCAAGCCATTCGAGAGCGGATCAGTTTTTATCTGCATGAGCAGCTCGGCTTTGATGAAGAGGAAGTTCCTGCCATTCGTGAAGACTATTTCCAAAATTACGGAACAACGCTGCGCGGAATTCAAGCCAATTTTGATGTGGACGAAAAAGATTACCACGCCTATGTGCATCAACTCCCTTTGGATGAGTATATTGCTCCTGACCCAAACTTGCGTGCCCTCCTTGAGCATCTTCCGCAGAGAAAGATCATCTTCACCAGCGCAGACATGGCCCATGCAGAACGGGTGCTCGCTCATTTGGGGATTAGCGACTACTTCGAAAAAATCATCGACATCTACGCCATCGCCCCGCACGCCAAACCCCAGCCCGAAGCTTTTCAGAAAGCCCTTAGCTTAGCCGGTGAAAATGACCCTGGCCCTTGTGTGATGATCGATGATTTCCCTAAAACCACCCGCGCCGCACGAGATTTTGGTCTCTTTAGCATTCTCAAGGGAAATAAAGGGAGTGCAAAAGATGCAGACGCTATATTAAAAGACTGGAGCAGTCTTCCAAAATTGCTTCGTAATGGAAAAACTGATTAGGAGAAAAAAAATGACGCAATTACTAATGATTATTTTAAATGAGACAAAATATTTGCCCGAAATATTGCAAACCTGGCGAAAAATTGGTGTTCCTGGCACAACTATCCTTAATAGTGCAGGTGGACATCGTACCAGAACCTTGTTTTCGCGCGTAGGTTTAGGTGCCCTTGACAATCTCTTTGAAAGAAAAGAAGTCGAAGGCAAAACGCTTATTGCCACCTTTGAAGATGAGCAACTCTTAGCAGAAGCTATCGGCGAAGCCGAGCGGATCGTTGGTGGTTTTGATCGTCCCAATACGGGGCTTCTCATGGTCATGCCAGTAACGCAAGCCAAGGGCATCTATAAGGCAGAACCAAAACCGGAGCCTCCACCTCCACCAGTGTTGCGACCCGATTGGGTGATTTTGAGAGATACCAAAATAGAAGATGTAGAAACAATAATGGAGTTAGAGCCAACCATCGTTAGCACAGACACACCTTTAGAAGAAGTTGCCCGCGCTATGTTGGTTCATCCTCGAGTACATGTAAGCAGTGTTGTTGCTGAAGATGGAAGATTAGTTGGATTACTGAGTTTACGAGCCTTAGCCGATTCTCTCTTCTTACATATTCTCCCTGAAGAGTTTTTGAGCGAGATTACTGATATAGAAAAAATGATGGATTTTGCTGGCAAAACTCGCCTCCGTACAGCAGGTGATGCCATGAACCCCCCGCTGTGGGTTAAACGTGGGGAAACCGTGAAAGAGGCCTTCGTTCGCATGCACGACAATAAGTTGCCGGGACTACCCTTGGTAGATGAAAGCTACCATGTTATCGGTTATGTCAATTTACTGGAATTACTCGGGCTTTGCCTGATTAAAAAACCAGGTTCTCCTTTTTCAAAGGAGACGCTATGAATCATATCTGGCTAGCAGGTAGCATCTTCCTTTTCACCTTTGCATTAATTGTCAGTGAGAAAATAGAACGCACGATTTCTGCCTTACTTGGGGGGATGGCAATGATCATATTTGGGATCGTGTCCCAAGATCAAGCATTCCACTCTATAGATTGGAACGTGATCTTTCTTTTAGCAGGCATGATGATTATCGCCAATGTGCTCAAAGAAACCGGGCTCTTCCAATGGATTGCGCTGAAAGCTGTAAAAATGGGCAAAGGTGACCCCATGCGCATTCTCATCATTCTTTCCCTCGTTACCGCAGTTACATCCGCATTTTTGGATAATGTGACTATTGTGATTCTGATTGCACCTGTAACGCTCTTCATTGCCTCCACGCTGGGCGTTAGCCCAATCCCATTTCTCATTGCTGAGGTGTTGGCATCCAATATCGGCGGTATGGCAACACTCGTCGGTGACCCGCCAAATATCCTCATCGGTAGTGCTGCTAATATCGATTTTTTGACCTTTATCGCAAATATGGGACCCATCTCCCTGATTATCATGCTTGCCTTCATTCCAGCAATGATGTTTATGTTCAAGGATGAGCTAAAAGTCAATGAAGATGATGTGATAGATATCGATACTTTAGATACGGAATCGCTTATTACTGATCCCGTTTTGCTGCGAAAAGCGTTGGTCGTGATGACTGGCGTTATTATCGGATTTTTGGTTCACGGTGCGCTCCACCTTCAACCTGCTACCATTGCCCTAACCGGTGCTACCATCCTGATGCTCTGGGGACGCAGTGATCCTCATAAAATGCTTCAAGATGTAGAATGGACAACGCTTTTCTTCTTCTTTGGCTTATTTATCGCGGTAGAAGCTGTGGTTGAAGTGGGCATCATTGAAGAGATTGCTCAAAAAGCATTGGAACTTACAGGTGGAGATCTCCCCACAACTTCAATGTTACTGATCTGGTTCTCTGGAATCTCCTCGGGTATTGTAGACAATATCCCTTATACAGCGACAATGATCCCGCTTGTAGAAAGTATGGGACTCGTGATGCCCGTCGACGTATTATGGTGGTCGCTTGCCTTAGGTGCATGTCTCGGCGGTAACTTCACTTTGGTTGGCGCAGCTGCTAATGTTGTGGTCGCCAGTTTGGCTGAAAAAAGTGGACACAAGATTGATTTTTGGACATTCTTCAAATATGGTGCCTCAACTACTGTTGTTTCCTTGGCTATTGGGAGTGCCTATATTTGGCTGCGCTATTTATAAAGGAATCAGGGATTAGGATGCACCTTTGTCTCTAAAGAAGAAGCAAGTCTCCTCGATCGAGGAGACTTGCTTTGAAAAAGTTTAACGATATTAGTTGTTAGCTTGGCAAATGCTAATTAAGCGGAAGCAAACCACAGTTTTGGAGCGATTCTTCTTGTAATCCTATAAAAGAGAAAAAATAATGAATATCTATCTTGTAGTTCTTCTCATCATTGCTATTATTGTCTTATCAAATGCGCTCATGTTCGCAATGGTACGCGGCTCTCGCGGCATGAAATTTGATTGGATGAATAATACAAAGAAAGACCTTGGCAAATCTTTTCAAAATGAAAATTCTGAACTTAATGAATTACGTCAGCGGGTCAAAGAATTAGAAAAGAAGTCTGAAGAAGAACCTGAATAACGCATATATTTTTCATATATTAATTTCATCGTTTTTTAATCCCCCTATGCTATGCTCAATCCTAATAGGTGAAGAATACCTAAATTTGGAGCTATTTTTATGAATAAAAACCTTCGTTATCTCTTTACCGGTCTTGCTGCTGGTGTATTTCTTATTGTTGTTTTTTCAGGCGGGTTTGCGGCCGGTTACTTGGTCAAAGAAAATGTCCCCGCTGATTTTCTTTCTGCGCCAACCGCGCCAACACCTGCACCCGAAATGACAGATGCAACGCCAGACGAGTTGGATACGCTCTTCGCCCCCTTCTGGGAATCATGGCAAATCGTTCACGATAGTTATGTAGACCAACCCGTAGATGACCTGGAGCTAATGCAGGGAGCCATCCGCGGGATGCTCGATTCACTTGGTGATCAACATACCTCCTATATGGACCCGCATGAATTCACTCAGGCAAATAGCAGCATGGAAGGCGAATACGATGGTATCGGTGCATGGGTAGATTCAACGGGCGATTATCTTGCCATTGTCAGCCCCATGCCCGGCTCTCCTGCCGAAGAAGCAGGGCTGAAGCCCGGCGATCTTGTCCTTGCCATTGACGGCGAAGATATGACCGGTATAGATGGCGACCTTGTGATTAAAAAAGTTCTGGGTACGGCAGGCACAGTGGTGGAACTGACCATTCATCGCGAAGGCGAAACTGAGCCGCTTGTCTTTGAAGTCACGCGTGCGCATATTTCTATCCCCAGCGTAGAAGGGGAGTTGCTCGAAGGCAATGTTGGTTATGTTCACATCTTCACTTTTGGGGCAAATACCACGCCTGAATTAAGAGCGACGCTTGAAGACCTCCTTGAGCAGGGTGCTGAAGGTTTTGTAGTCGACTTCCGCAATAACGGCGGTGGTTATCTCACTACAGCTATCGAAGTTGCCTCTGAATTTTTGCCTGAAGATGAAGTGGTGCTTTACGAAAAATATGGTGATGGACGACTGGATACGCACAAAGCCGACGCGGGCGGATTAGCGACCAATTTACCGATTATCCTGCTGATTAACGAAGGCTCCGCTTCTGCTTCAGAAGTGGTCGCTGGTGCCATTCAAGACCTCGGGCGTGGAGAATTGGTCGGTATGACTTCTTTTGGCAAAGGTTCAGTGCAAAACTGGGTGCCGCTTAATAATGATCAGGGTGCAGTGCGCGTGACTATTGCAAAATGGCTTACGCCTGCAGAGCGCACTATCCACGAGGTTGGCTTGGAGCCTGATGTGGTCGTTGAGATCACCGAAGAAGATTTTGAAGCCGAGCGTGATCCGCAATTGGATAAAGCAGTAGAATTATTGCTCGAAAAAATCGGCGCAGAGTAAAACTTTTTGCGACCTTTTGCGTAAATAAAAAAGAAGATTTTCTGTCATTGCGAGTGAAGTTTACGGAGCGCGGCAATCTCCTGCAAGTCTTGGAGATTGCTTCGGCGCTCGCAATGGCATAGTAAAAATTAGGAGTTCAAATGTACTTCTCAGCCTCTTATTGGATCTATATGCTCCCTGGCATATTGCTGGTAATGTTCACATCCTGGTATGTCAAATCGGCTTACCGAAAATGGAGCAAAGTCCCCGCCCGCAGCCGCATTAGCGGGCATGAAGCCGCGCAACGCTTGATCACGCGCGCGGGGCTTTACGGCGTGCAAATTGAAGGTATTCGCGGCGAAATGAGCGACCATTATGATCCGCGCTCAAAAACTCTGCGTCTTTCACAAGGCGTGGCACAAGGCTCATCTGTTGCGGCATTGGCAATTGCTGCCCACGAACTCGGTCACGCCATGCAGGATGCTGAAGATTACTTCCCTCTCACAGTGCGCGCTGCAATGGTGCCGATGGTCAATGTCGGCTCCACCCTCGGCTGGATTCTGATCATGGCAGGGCTTTTCTTCAACTGGCTCAATATCGCCTGGTTGGGTATCGCCTTTTTTGCAGGCGGCGCACTCTTCGCGCTAATGACCCTCCCCGTCGAATTTGATGCCTCGGCACGAGCCAAAAGATTGCTCGCCGAGACAGGCATTATCCAAACCGAAGAAGAACAACGTGGCGTGAATAATGTTCTCAACGCGGCTGCGCTGACTTATGTCGCGGCACTGGTCACGGCAGTTTTGCAAGTGCTTTATTACGCTAGCTTGCTTAGCGGACGGCGAAGATAATTATAAATATCAAAATAAAAAGTCTCTCGTAAATCAGCGAGAGACTTTTTTATTTACAGAGCTTTCTACGTAAGGAGTTTGGTTTATCTCTCATCTCTTTATAAATAGGACTTTCACTCAGGCGGGGGTGCGTCGCACCCTTCTTTCCCGTTTAAAAGCGAAAGCCCTAATAAAGAAAAATATTTCGGAGATTTCTAAGATGACTATATCTAAAAATACAATACACCCACTGGTTGCCAATCGGCGCAGCCCACGCGCTTTTGACCGAGATCGTAAAATTAGCCCAGAAATGCTCTCTAATTTACTAGAAGCAGCTCGCTGGGCACCCTCTGCCAACAATATCCAGCCCTGGCGTTTTATCGTGGGACAAAAAAATGATGCCACACATCAGAAAATTGTATCTACGCTCTCAGAAGGCAATCGGATTTGGGCAGAACATGCGCCTATATTGATTCTTGCTGTAACACAGGAAGAAGGAGAACGCGGCAAGCAAAGCTACGCTTGGCACGATTTAGGCTTGGCAACAACGCAGATGGTCCTTCAAGCCTCCGCGATGGAACTCTATGCACATATCATGGCAGGTTTTTCAAAAGACGAAGCGCGCTCAGCTTTTTCTATCCCCGCAGAATATGTGCCATTAACTGTCATTGCGATTGGCTATCTTGGCGACGTTGAAAACCTCCCTGAAAAATTACAGGCACGAGAAAAAGCACCTCGTATTCGAAAAACATTGGATGAAATAGCCTTTCAAAATACATGGGGAGAGCCTCTGGCTTAGGTTTGCAGATTTTAAGTTGAAAACTGAAGGTCTCTCGTGAAAACTGGGAGACCCTTTTTATTATCACGAATTGTACAAATACTCCGAATAATTTGTGCTATTCGCATCATTCGAAGCATTCGTGATACCTTATAATCTAGCTCATGAAATCACAAGAAGTTCTCCCCGTTCTCATCTCCATTCTCATCATTATTGCGGTTGCTTTTTTGCAAAGACAAAGTAAACTCGCGGCTGCCATCATCTCTACCACGCCCATCCGCGCCGCTTTAGCGATCTGGGTTATTTATGCCGCAGTTAATGGAAGCAAAGAGGCCGTTGTTAAATTTAATCAGAGCGTTGCACTTTCTCTGATCCCAACTTTTCTCTTTGCAGTTGGTGCATGGTACGCAGCGCGTGCGGATATGAAAATTGGTGGAATTTTACTTTCTGGCTATGGGACTTGGGCAATTGCTACGGGGATTTTATATTTGCTGCGCCAAAGATTAGGGATAGGATAAATCTCTACTATGTCTTTCGATAGATTACTCTCCCGCTGGCGCTCGGACCCGGAAACTGCTCCCAATATTTCGACCTGGCAGACGACCCCGGCACGTCCCGCTAAAATAACCTCTTTCCCCGAAGATTTACCACTGTCTCTAGCGGATGCCCTTCGACAGCGCGGAATCGATTCTCTTTACAGCCATCAATCCCTTGCTTGGGAATATGCCTGTGCGAAAAAAAATATTGTTCTCGCGACAAGTACTGCTTCGGGGAAAACACTAGCTTACAACCTTCCCGTTTTAGCGGAATTATCGGCAAATCCAGAAGCCCGCGCCATTTATCTTTTCCCTACAAAAGCCTTAACCCAGGATCAACTTTCCAATTTGCAGTCTCTTTTACCAGCGACGGCCATTTATGATGGGGATACACCGAAATCGAAGCGTCCGGCCATTCGGAAAAATGCGCGCATTTTGCTTACAAACCCAGATATGCTCCACACGGGGATTTTGCCCCATCACACCAAATGGGAAGAGTTCTTCAGCAATCTGCGCTTTGTGGTCATCGACGAGATGCACACTTATCGTGGTGTTTTTGGCTCACATGTTGCGAATGTTATTCGCCGCCTAAAGCGGATCGCTGCTTTTTATGGTGCAAGCCCGCAATTTATACTCACTTCGGCAACGATCGGTAATCCTGCTGAATTGGCAGAGAATTTGATCGAAGCGCCTGTTGAGCTGATTGATGAAGATGGTTCTGCGCAGGGAGAAAGGCACTTTTTGATCTACAACCCGCCCGTAATAGACGCCGCTCTTGGATTGCGAAAAAATGGCTTAATGGAATCTGTTCGATTAGCGGGAGATTTGCTCAGAAATGATGTGCAATCTGTTGTTTTTGCAAAGTCTCGCAGAAGTGTTGAAATCATTTTGACCCATCTGCGAGAACAAGCTTTAGGAAATAGCGGGGGAAAAATACGCGGCTACCGCTCGGGATATTTAGCTACTCAGAGAAGAGAGATCGAAAAAGGCCTCCGCGATGGAGATGTTTCTCTCGTTGTGGCGACAAATGCGCTTGAGCTGGGAATCGACATCGGTGGTTTGGGCGCGGCATTGTTGGTCGGCTATCCAGGCGGGATTGCCTCTACATGGCAGCAAGCCGGAAGAGCGGGGCGGGGCGATGATCCAGCCGCGGCGATATTTGTTGCTTCACCAAATCCCCTCGATCAGTTTCTTGCGCATCATCCCGAATATTTCTTTGCTCGCTCGCCGGAGCAAGCCCTTGTTAACCCCGATCATTTGTTGATTTTGCTCAACCATCTCCGATGTGCGGCCTTTGAATTGCCTTTCAAAGAGGGGCAGGGATTTGGGAATCTCAGCGCAGAAATGCTTGGGGATTTTCTCGATTTTCTCGCCGAGGGGGGCGAGTTACACGCCTCTGAGCAGGCCTATTTTTGGATGGCCGATAATTATCCGGCAGCGAGCGTTTCGCTCCGTTCTGCATCCCCAGAAAATATTATTTTGCAGATCCACGATGGCGGCCCTCCGCGTGTGCTTGGCGAAGTCGATCTGGGTTCTGCGCCCTGGATGGTGCATCCGCGCGCGCTTTATTTGCATGAGGGGCAGCAATATTTTGTGCAGGATCTGGATTTGGAGAGAAATCTGGCTGTGCTGATCCCCGTCGCGCTCGATTATTTCACCCAGCCCCAGCGTCAGACCGAAATTACGCTTTTATCTGAGATCGCTCAAGCTGCGGTGCGTGGCAGCGAATCGGCTTATGGCGAGTTGCTCGTCTCTGAGCAGGTGACTGGTTTTCGGAAGCATAGTTGGGAGACGGGCGAAAATTTGGGCGAGGAGCCGCTGGAGCTGCCGCCAAAGGAATTCCAGACGACCGGTTTTTGGCTTTCTCTGACCGATGAAACGACAGAGAAACTGCGTGCGACAGGGGCATGGTCGAATGATAGCAATGATTATGGCCCCGATTGGCCGCATATCCGCGCGGCTGTGCGCGAACGGGATGATTTTTCTTGTCAGGTTTGTGGATTGCCCGAAGAGGGTCGGCAGCACGATGTGCATCATAAAATCCCTTTTCGTAATTTTGTGGATCGGGATGATGCGAATCAGCTGAATAACTTGGTCACTCTTTGCCCAAGTTGCCATCGCCAAGCGGAACAAAATGTGCGGATGCGCTCTGGATTGTCTGGGCTTGCTACCCTTTTAGGACATCTAGCGCCCCTATATTTGATGACCGATAGCCGCGATCTGGGCGTTTTCGCGGACCCGGCCTGGTCTGCTGCCGAAGGGATGCCCTCCGTTGTGCTCTATGACCAAGTTCCGGCAGGAATTGGTTTTAGCCAGAAATTATTTGAGATGCAAGAAACCCTGCTAAAGAGCGCGCTACAATTGGTCAAGGAATGCCACTGCAAAGATGGCTGCCCAAGTTGCGTTGGTCCCGGCGGTGAGAATGGCAGCGGCGGGAAAAGGGAGACGGTGGCGATTTTGAGGGAGTTGGTTGGGTGAGGGTATAATTTTCATATTGGAACAGTTGATGTAATCAATGTAATAACCAAACAATTAAGGAGATAAAGAATGAGCGATAGTGATTTTCCATCCACAGAAAGCAAACCTCTTTTACCTGATTTTCATTATGATATTGTTTCTAGAATATTGCCAGGCTCTTGCGCATTACTATTTTTATTTCCTATTCAAATATCCGATATTAAATTAGAGCAACTCCCGATATACTTAGCACTAGCTTACATAACAGGTCTTGGAATTGATGCTTTTGCACACTACTTTATAGATAAATATGTTTTTTCTCCGATATGTAAAAAAATAAAAAAGCCAGACATTATGGATATTTGGAGTGGAACCCTCAAAATAACGAACAGTAGTGGCAGAAGGCATATGCTAAAAATGATAGCAGAAAGAAGCCTGTTTAGATCATTGCTACTTCTCTCTATATTCAATCTGGCTTACTTGGCTATCGCAAAAAATATCAACTGGGCAAGCTGGACAGTATATGCTCCGATTTTGTTCGCGATACCTTTTTGGTTCTTTCATTGGATAACTAACTATAATTTAGAAAAAATTATAACCAACGGTCAATCAGATAAAAATGATATATCTAACCATAAAGAAAAATCCAAAGCAGACAAAAAAAGGAAAAGATCAGATTGAGAAAGATGGATTTAGGGACTCACGATTTAATACGTTCTTTTGGTATTCAAACCAATTGGTATGTAATAACAGGTGCGTCTAGTTCTGGTAAAACAACACTGATTAATCAAATAGATACCCAAGGATTTCAAGTTGTTCCTGAAGTAGGACGGCAATACTTTGAAAGAGAATTAGCTACAGGACGAACAATTGATGACATTCGCAATAATCCCATCACAATGACACGCGAAATACATAAACTTACACTTGAATTAGCTGCTGAGAGAAAAACTACAGATAACGTTTTTTTCGACCGAGGAATCCCTGATTCTCTGGCATTTTATCGGTTTGTTGGTATGAATCCTGACCAAATTTTGCAAGATTGTTTCCAATATTGTTACACATCTATATTTATCCTCGATCGATTGCCATATCAACAAGATGAGATTAGAAAAGGAGATGATAAAACAGCGACTTATTTTGATAAGTGGCTAGAACATGATTACAGTGCCTTAGGATACAAGGTTATAAGGGTCCCTGTCACACCACCTGAAGAGAGACTTGCGTTTATTTTAAACAGAATTTCCGTTTAGGTAGCAAACATATTTTGGCAAGCAGTGCGTTGTAGCTGTACTACAATAACCATATGAAAATAGAACTAACCCAAAACCCATCCAAAGAAGACGCAAAAATAATCAGTGGTGGTCTTGTGCAATTTAATCATGAGACCATTCCCGATCTTGAGCCACAAGAAGCTACGATCAATTTCTCAATCTTCACGCGTGCTGCTGCTGGGGAAATTACAGGCGGGCTAAGAGCATCCTGTTATTGGAATATCTTGCATATTGAATTGATCTGGGTTTCAGAAGAAGCCAGAGGGCACGATATTGGCAGTCAAATGGTCAAAAAAGCAGAAGCCTTTGCTATCGAAAATGGTTTTGAACTTGCTCTTTTGGATACCACCAGTTGGCAGGCAAAGCCGTTCTACGAAAAGCTCGGGTATGAAGTGATCGCGACCTTGCCCGATCATCCGAAAGGTCATGCTCTCCATTTTCTTACGAAAAAGTTGGTAGCATAATTTTTATAAAAAGCACTCTTTTGAAAGAGTGCTTTTTCATTACTTGTTTTTGGGTGTCATTCAATGATCTAGTTGTTCTTTCTGTATGTCCTCAAAGCTTTCGGACAGTTTCTAATGGAGACTTTTAGCCTCGTTGGTTGGATTATACACCTATCCTTTGTAGGTGCTGCTGGCGACGTAAAGCCAGAGTTTGTTCTTTGATCTTGTT
>Ga0209249_1002245_pt1 | contig 16242 bp, 20 predicted proteins | sample SaaInlV_200m_DNA_4_FD_184653 | JGI IMG/M metagenome (GOLD analysis project Ga0209249, IMG submission 184653) | Marine microbial communities from expanding oxygen minimum zones in the Saanich Inlet - SI037_S3LV_200m_DNA (SPAdes) (version 2) | ecosystem: Environmental > Aquatic > Marine >...
GAATCATTCTCAAGATTGCTTCGTTAATCGCCTCAATGGCTGCAGCCTGCAATGCAGCGAGTAGATCGTGGCGTTTTGGCAACCACCCAAATGGGTTCTTTAGTTCTGGTAAGGCTAGCCCGTCGAGGTTTAAACACGAGGGAAGGTCTTCTTCTTTGATTATTTCAAGTCCGCCTTCTGCGCCCAAGACAGGCGGAACCGGGCAATCTAGTGTTGCTATAACTTTCGCGATAATATCAGCGCCAGGGAACTTGTTTAGGTAGTCGATTAGCGCCAGATAATTATCCTGATATACTTCTATTATGGCGTGTACATATGCTCCTACAACCGATTTATTACCAAAGCCTCCGGAGAGTTGTCCGGATAGAGAAAACTGTTGTGCCAATGTTCGAACTTGTCGCTGGCTTTGCCCCCTTCCAGAGGCTTCAGCTGATAGATTTTCGGTAGCTACAGCGAGGCTTACATCATCAGTGGCAAGGACGGGGGTTTGAAAAGTGTCTCCTTCTCCAAACTCTTCAGGCTGGCTTGAATCAGTAATATATGCGTCTTCTTTGCCGGCCATGACATCGCTAAATTGTTGAGAGGCACCATTATCAGAAAATAGATCGCCTGATGCTAGTCTTTCTCTTACAAGCTGTTCAATTTGAGCTTGCTTGTCTGGAGGTAACAGAATGAACAACGACGATAGATCTGTGGGATCCATTGCTTCTAAGGCTGCTAGCGTGACTTTTGACAGCGCCTGTTCTAACGTCATGCCCTTAAAGAGGCATTGAATTGCAGACATCAGCATCGAAGATAGACCGCATGCTTTTATCCTGTCGAGCTTGTTGTACATATCGTCAAGCGTGTCGGCAGATGTACCCTCTGGTTTGTTACTGTCTCGGGAGGAGAAAATGGCGCATATGCTGCCATCGCCGTTTTTCTCTAGAGATTCATAGGCACGTGCTTGCGCGACTGCGAATAGGTTTTCTCTAAACTCTTCAGTATCTGGGTTATTTGGATCAGCATACTCAAATAACCCAAGTTTTTGTAGCTCTTCGTCTAATTTCTCCGAGTCTTTGTAACACAGGTTTCGATGAAACTTATACATTATTGCATCAGCAATTCCGAAAGTCTCGTCAAGAAGATCTTGTCCTAGTTCTTTTCCTTCTGATATTAATGCGTCTTTGACGCAGCTTGCGATGGTGTGTGATGTTTCATATCTAGATTCTACTTGGCCGGGTAGGGTGCTTGTTGATTCTATTGGGGAATATACTGCTGGAGAGGTGTATTCTAAAATGAAGTCTAACCAGTACTTTGGAACTCTTGCTTTAAGATCTTGTTCCATTTTATCCATATTCATGAAATAACCCATAGCAGTCGGATCTTTAAAAGATGATTTGCTATTTAGGGAGCGCAATCGAGTGCCTTCAAAAACTCTAGCATTGTCACCACAGCCGGCTGTGAATACCTCAAGTTTAGTTAGCTTATTTTCACCATCAAACGCGAATGATAACTTCTCAACCACATTTTGAAAGCCAGGCCAGCCGATGCCCGGTATCTTAAAATCTTTCGTATTAAGGAAGGACTCTAATTGAGGCAGGATATCTGCCATAAGAGAATCGCCAAAGCCCGAATCTCCATAGTTGCCCAATTCAAATAATCTATTTGAATCGACAAAGAATAGGTTTCCGTTTTCAACAAACCTATAAATCTTAAGATAATTGTTATATAACCATAGGGACTTTCTGACGGTCATTACTTTGTTATATATTTCTGTGGTATTATATGTTACTGAGCCACCGCCAGTGTTTTCTGTTTCTTCCTCTTCCTCGTCATCAGACGCATCTGTTCTCGCGGCAATCGAATCTAAAACGATCGTCGGAATTGAATATTGTAGTTTGAGTCTTGAGCCGGGATAAGGGGCTAGATCAAAGTTAGATGCATATAATCCTTTGCTAGCAAAATCTCGTGTTTCCGCAGAGTTCTCTTTCTCGTAAACTGCCAGTAATGATTTAATCGCATCTGTTGCGTATAGCTCATAAGTTGCAGTGAGGGCGTCAGTATGCTCTTGATCAGAAGATCCTTCTGGGGCGCCCGTAGTTGTAAGGGAAGTCTTTACCGTAATCTGGTATGTGCAGTTTTGTCCGTTTAAGAAAGGTTCATCTATTGTAAGATCTTTCCAATTAGGAATGCTTGCTGATGGATCTGGTTTGCAAGCCGAACAGGATTCTTGGACATCTACTATAGTATCTTCGCAAACGTCAATTAACCCATCGTTGTCTCTATCTTGCCATTTAATAAACTTTGATTCAGACATGACTCTCCTATGTCGCGTTAACGTTGGGGCTGCAAATATATTTGTACCCTGCGCGAGATAAATAGTTTGTTTCCCAAACTATTGCATTAGCCCTAGTGTGATATAAGCTGTTTATAACACTTGTTAATTGCTGTGTTGTCACAGGGACCGCTGCAGCGGCGACCCATGGGCGCCAAGGGTCGACCCCAATAACTCCGTTGAACCCTGTCTGAATCAGGCTCAAGTTAAACACGGCGCTCCAGAGTTCTCCCACGAGTCCGATTAATTCCTTTAGCCCATGTTCTAGATTCTTTCCTCTTATAACGGGTTGTAGTGCGGGAATTTCTTGTGTTCCGATACCTAGTGGTCCTTTAACTGTTTGGATGCCGGTATAGTTGCCAGCGATTAAATCAATCGGAGGGGCGGGGAGTATTGACTCTCCTGTTGATAAAGTCTCGCCAGTGCTACCAAAGCCAGCAACGCGAGGGGCTTTACCTGTGATTATTTTTATTCCGCCGCGTCCAATAATGCGCGTGTTATCGGCTTTCAAGACTATAGCAGAGCAGCCTGTGGGGGACATGTGCCCGATGCTCCCTAGAGCTAAATCAAAATTCCTATCTGCGCGGGTGTTCTCGCTAACATATATTCTCGCTGCGTCTGCGAAGAAGTTATTGTGCACTAATGTTCCGGTGGCGCCATCCGGAGATGAGGCACCTCTACCAACCACAATGTCAATCGTGGGTGATTCTAAGAATGCCCCCTGTCCGGACGCAAGATTTCCCGAACGATCTCTACCAAATACAATTTGTGAGTTTCCTTGTCCAACAATTTTCTCCGCTTTCGAAGGAATGAAAATTGGACCTGCGGGATTAACATCTGAATGAAAGAAGGGGCTGTTAGAAGGGGTGCTTGTTGGTTTATTGTTTTCGAGTTTTCTAAGCCATGCTTCGGCGTCAATTGACATATTTTAATTCTCCTAGGTATTTGGCGAAACAGCGCTGCTGTCCCTTGAGAGCCCAAGTCCCTGGGCTGGATCCACCTGCTTCATCCTATCTGGATCTCCTCTTCTAATTTTAGGGTTGGCATTCGGGAGAGTTGGACGAGCGAAGTTACTAGTAGTTGAAACTTCCCAGTGTAAGTGGGCACCAGTACTGTAACCGGTGTGTCCTACTTCCCCTATTTTTGTAGTCAATTCTACGTCTTGTCCGACAGTGACGTTGATTGAGAGTAGGTGGTTATACGATGTATAGATTTTGTTGCCCAAGAAGAGCTGTCCCGGGAGAGTATGTTCTATCCGAACCCAATTACCAAAACCGGAGCCACATGCCCGGGCTGTGTTAATCTGTGCATCGCTAGCCCCGTCGGGGGGTGCCGTGCAGCCGGTGTTCATGGAAATAACTTTTCCGCTACCCAATGCCGGATACACAGGGGTTCCCTCTGCAGCTGCAATATCTTGCCCGGGATGAGGGCGCCCGCCATTTTCAGGTTTAAGTGGATCAATACGCAAGTAAGTGAATCCCGAGGTCACGCGGCCAGATGTTGGATATTGTGCTATCGTGTCGTCGGGAATTATAGAATCAAAATGTGGTGTGGGCTCTGTGCGCAGAAGGGCGGCACTATTTGGGGATACTCGAAAAAGAGTCTCCATACTCATGCACTGTGGGCGTGTGTTTTCTTCTGCGCCAACGCGGTAAGAGTCTAATACTTTTATAAAATTACCATATTGCAGATCATATCCGTTCGGGCCCGGTCTTAGCCGGACTTCCACGATATCGCCTGTTTTGGGGCGCTTGGCAGGATCAGTAGAATACCCCACTTGTGATATAAACGTTGTATGTGAATCAATAATGCTTGTATTGAGAAATGAAGATTGTGTCTCATACTGTGGATCGCAAGGATCGGGAAGGAACGCATGCGGTGATGGTGTGCCAGCAATTCTAGCTTTAAATGCAAAGCGCGTGTTAACTCCCCATGTTGGACCTGTATCACCGGCTGCGGGTGCGGGGTAGGCGGGGGAGCCGGCAGCATTCACAGACAAAGGGTATGCATCTGCAAGGACAATCGCTTCAAAAACTGTCTTGTTTCCAAATACGTTGTATTCTGCAGCCTTGCGGATTGAGTTATTAAACCAGTCTAAAGCCTCGGATGGCGAAGTTACAGTAGTCCAGTCATATGTATTAGTTGACATCTGTGGGGCTATCCTGAATCAAATCGAATATACTATCTTTGTCCTCATCGCTTAAGGACATTTTACTAGCCTGTCCTTTCTGTCGGATACCTATAATCTTTACCAACTGCTCGTTTGAACGCTGCATTGTTTCTACATGTTTCGCGGCGACAGGGCTTAGATACTTGTTCTGTTCTGGATCTTTTGCTATATGGTTTGCTATCTCATTGAGGAACTCTTTCGCGCTTTGGCGATCGGAGCGGATATTATCAAGTGCTTCATCAATCAGTGTATCTAAATCTTTCTTACTCATAATTATATTTTCCCTCCAATACTTTAAATAGAAATATAACCAATTTTACAGGTTACCGTGATTCCAATCATCTTTAAAATTATGATATCGTTTCCGGAACTTCTTAAGCGAATTGACAATTTGTTTTGTATTCAGCCCAGTTATTTCTCGCAAATATAGATAAATAGCCTTTTTATTAAAGATATCGATGTCCTCTTTCGACTCAAAAAGGATGTTGATAGCTTTATAAACTTTAAGATCGTTTTCTTTCATAAGATTTACATCCCATGATTGCATTTCACAATGAAACGATGTCCAAAATTCTCTCTCTACGCGCTTTGAAAGATATGATTCATTGGTTGATAAGAATTGCTCTTCATAGTGTTTTGGGATAGAACTATAATTTATTTCTCTTCTTTGTCTTTTTTGCTGTTGTTTTACTTTGTGGATAAACCAATTTTTTGTAATCACAGAAAAATATGAAAAAGCTTTTGTGCCTTTCGAAGAGTCATATTTATCTAATATTGTTATAAGCCAAATCTTGCACTCTTCTCTTAAACTGTCGATATTGGGCAAGTTAGTAAACTTATAAGTAAAGACTATTTTATCAACCATCTCGTCAAAAGCTGGTTGTATAAAGTTTATGTACAGTTCTGTTTTTCGGCGCGGCGATTCTGTTTGGACATATTCGATAATCGCGTCTTCGTGGACAGATGTAAAATAGTAGTTTTTACGGGCCTTTTTGCTCTTACTCGGTTTGCGCTTGCGCTTGATCTTCTGATTCGTCGGTGTAGTCGTCATCTGTTTCTTGGTCTTCTTCCGTAAGGTTTATAATATATTCAAATGTTTTCATCTGTTCGTCGAAGGAGATTGCGTGATCTAATAATCTTTTAAGAGTATCGTCCCCATAAAAAGTTTCTAACTCATATACGGATTTAAGATGAGATGAGAAACCCTTAGCCATAATCTGCAGATCACTCAACTCTTCTGATACAGACACGAGATTAATGATTAAAAGACGTGTATAGAGCCCAATACCTATATTAATTAATACAGATAAGGTCAGTATCATTGACAGTGTTATTTCAAGACGGCTCATATGATTTCTTCTTTAGTTCTTCTTGTTGTTTCTTTAATATATCTCGGTTTGCTTCGATATATTCGTGAGTCAGTGTCCCAACATTAGGATCCTGCTCTTCTTCCAAACTTCGCGACTTAACAAATGGTGTGGTAAGCATTTTATCCAGAGCACCCACTTTAGTACACTTAGTGCATTCAGTAGGGGCTTCCTCTATCTTATGAAAGATAATTTGCTCTTGTTCACATTCCCGACATTTATATCGGTAGCGAGGCATTATTTAACAAGCCCTTCAAGAGTCTTGTTAGTGATTGCCTCATTATTCGTTACGCGAACGGTTGGCGGGTTTTCAACAACAAGTCCTTCATTGGTCTCTGTTAGTTCAAATCCGCGAAGGATAGGCACGATATCTAGCTCATTGAGAAGCGATTCTTGTAGTGCCATCATGATGGCCCCTAGGGCTTGGTTAGATAGCTGCAGTTTTTTGGTTTCCATAATAATTAATCTCCTTTGATTACTCTGTAGGAATCAGAGTCAAAATGTTGTGTTGAAAACTCGAATAGCTCCGAGTCCTCCAGCGCTACCATTTGGTGGCGCAGCCCTCGATAAACATGAAAGTTATCGCCGGGGTTTAAGATGAGTTGGCCAGCGTTTTCAAGTTCATCGCTGTCAGAAAAATAAATCATCATTTTTCCGGACTGTAGATAAAAAACCTCATCTTTTAGTTTGTGGTAGTGCCATGAGCAGCGCTTGGACTTGTTGAAAAACAATAGTTTGCCGCAATATTCTTCGGTGTTTACGATCCAACGTTCCCAGCCCCAGCCTTTATCGACGTGGAACATTGATAATTCATGTGTGGGTTTACTCATTTAGCCTCTACTCCTAAGTTATCAAAAAAATCCGTGTCTCTAACACCTTTATCGTCGATATAAATATCGCCGGCGGGCTTGCCTAAAAATAAATCGTGATATTTCACACCCCAGCTCTTAAGCTGTTCTTGGGTCATAATATAAAATGCTGCGTTGGCGTACGCGGTAGAGTTTCTACTTCTTCCCATACCTCTGGCTGTTTGAAAAATTATAACGTGCCCAGAGTCGAATAATTTATTAATATAATCTATTCTTTCTTGTATTGGTTCAGAACCCTCGTAATCATAACCAACTGCTTTTGTACAAATTGTTCCATCGATATCAAATACGTATGTCATTCCTTGTTCTCCAAAATATTTGTGGTTGAATAATCGCCAATCCTATCAAAAAACTTCACAGTTGAAAACTCTTGTCCCACAACTGTCTTTCCTTTCCAATCAGAACCTATAACCATTATATCCGGTTTTAATACTTTTATCAAGTTTTTTAATTCATTTGATGAATTAAAGAATATTACCTCATCAACATATCTTATTGATTCTAGTGCAAACTTGCGATCATTCTGGTGGTTAAAGGGTCTGTTTTGCCCCTTGTCCTCTCTGACTTTATCATCCGTGTCTATACCCACAATTAAATAGTCGCCTAAAGATTTGGCATATTTAAGCATCTCAAAATGTCCGCGGTGGAGGACATCAAAACAACCGTTCGTCCATATGGTGGTGTTATTTTGCATTATACTATTGTTACACCTTTCTTTTGCACAACAGCGGTGGCGCACTCATTCGCATATTTAATTGCTACTGAGATATCCCTAGTCTCTACATATTTTACAACTAGTCCGGAAATAAATGTATCGCCGGCTCCAGAGGTGTCTTTTATCTCTACTTTGGGAACCTTATAAAGCTCGTCTTTATATTTGGCACCGTTTGGACCAAGAGTAATAATCATCTTGTCGATCATATCCTCTCCCAAACGATGTCGAGTACGCTCATATTCAAATTCATTTATCTTAATAAACATAATATTACTACACCAGTTTCCTAAGATCTTTTTTGTATCAAGAAAGGTTATTGGATGTTGCGATGCAATATACTCAATATCATCCTCGGATAAGTATCCCTTATTATAATCTGAGATTATAACTGCATCGTATTTTTCAAACTCGATCTTTGTTATGTCACTCTTTTCATAATCGGCGTCATTTTGATCTACGCGCAAAACTATATAATTTGTACGGAAATCGACTAGTCTTGTTTTTAAGATCTCTGTCCAATTCTCGTTCGTAATCAGATCAACAGGGTACTCGCACAAAGAAGATACGTTGTTATAGACGTTCATTGCCATTCCACCATTAATCGTTTGGTGTCGATTACTCTGGAAGACCGGCACGGGTGCTTCAGGACAGAGCCTGACACAATCACCGTACTGATAAACATCTTTGCAACTTTCTCCTATTACGAGAATCCTCATTCGACTTCGCCTTTGACTACTTTGCAAATAAAGTCAATCTCGTCTGCTGTCAACTCGGGGTAGTTTGGGATAAAAAAGCCCTGAGAGTGGATCTTGTCACTGTGTTCATCAACAAACTCTTCGTATTTGGCTGTCCAGAAAGGATGCCGACCAAGATTACCAGCGCTATATATTCTAGTTTCAATTCCGTTTGCAACAAGCCTTTCGACTATCTCGCGGCGATGTTCGGTACTGCTTGCCAAAGCTCCAAATGAAATCGACACAGGAGTGTCGTCTCCCCACTTCTGAAACTCTACATACCCTTCGAGCTTTTGAGCATACAAGCAGTGGTTCTCATATCGTCTTTTAGCAACCCAGTCAGCCTTTTTAATCTGGCGAATGCCCAAGAATGCCTGCAAGTCTGTCGATCTTAGGTTATAGCCCGGGATGAAAAATGTAAATGGGCTATGAAAATCATCAACACCGTGCTCAGACATCAGTTCGTCATATGATTCCTTTGGCAAATCCTTAGCCCAGCCGTGAGAGCGAAGCATTAGCAGCATCTCATATAGTTCTGGGTCGTTTACGTTAACCATTCCGCCCTCGATAGTTGACAACTGATGTCCGAAGTAGAAAGAGAACGAAGACATGTCTCCGACTGTCCCAACCATGCTTCCGTCGGCGTAGGAGGCTCCTAGAGCGGCGCAGGCGTCTTCAAGGAGTATGAACCCGTATTTCTCCTTCAACGCCAGCAGACGCTCTTTGTAGTGCGGTACGCCTAATACTTGGACAAAGATAACAGCGTCAGGACGGTCGCGTTCGCAAACTGCCTCCAACTGGTCTAAATCCATGCCGTATGTTTCTGGGTCAGAGCCGACCATGATTGGTTCTAATCCAAGCTGCATTGCTGGGGAGATAGTAGTAACCCAACCTACAGATGGTACTGCGATCTTCTTGTTTGGGATGCGTCCAAGCTGCACTGCTGCGGCAACCATTAAGAGGTTTGCCGAGGATCCTGAGTTATTAAAAACTGAGTATCTGGTTCCGATGTACTTTGCCCAGTCTTCTTCGACTTGCCAAGTCAGCGCGCCTTTTGTAAGGCGCGGGTAACTCTTGAGCCATGTACACAACGCGTCAACATCTTCATCATTAATAGTTTCTTTTGCTAGTGGGTATACAATTTCCATTTTATTATCCTTATTTTATCGCTTCAATATTTAAGCTCATTAGTTTTCCGTTCGCTTTATCCATGTGAGGTAGATAAGCCTGACTATAATCATCAACATAGTAATGCTCCGTCTTTTGCCAATCATATAGCCTGACCTCGCGGAACCCTATATCTAAAAGAGCTTTAGTTAGAGTTTCTTCAGACCAACCGTGATAATGAAAGTCGAAATCGTACTTCTGTCCACCATAAAAGAAAGCCTGAACTGATTGGAAATCGTTGGTTCTCAAATAGTGTTCACAAGCTGCTTTGATATCCGGCACTGAGAGTCTCAAGATACCTCCCTCTTTGAGGGCTTGGTGCCAGCTTTTAAGTACGTCTTCCCATGTACGGGGCTGATACTCAAATGGCTTATTGGGAAAATGTTCTAATACATGGCATGCGTAGATTAGATCTGCGTTCTTAAACTTCTCATGTATAAGTGTGACATCGCACACTTCATCGGGATTAAGATCCGCTCTTGCATCGACGTTGATAAATCCGTGTATTTTTCTATCGCCGCAACCTAAATTCAATTTCATCATTAAAGTGACTCCATCCAATGATCAACCATTTCATCAATCATTTTCTCAAAAGTGTATTCAAAGTTTAAATCTATCGCAGACTCAAGCTTTTTTGTAGAACCCTTTAGATCGCGAAGCTCAGTCGGTCTAAAAAACTTTGGATCCTGTACAACATAATCGCGGTAATCTAATCCGACGCGACGGAAAGCATACTCACACAAGTCTCTTACGCTGTGTGATGTGCCTGTCGCACAAACATAGTCGCCGGGTTCGTCAAGTTGTAGTATTTGCCACATGATTTTCACATAGTCCTTGGCATGTCCCCAGTCACGCGTGCTGTCTAAGTTTCCTAATGCCAATTCAGTCTGCAATCCTTTCTTGATTCTCGCTGCTCCGAGGGCTACCTTGTTAGTAACGAAGTTCACACCGCGTCGAGGAGATTCGTGGTTAAATAAAATACCATTGCTAGCAAATATACCGTATGAATCTCTATAACATCTTATAAGACTATATGCAAGTAATTTCGAACAAGCATATGGGCTGACCGGGTGCATGGGAGTATCTTCTCGTTGGAATCCGTCTGGATCAATGCAGTTTCCGAACATCTCTGAGCTACTGGCTTGGTAGATTCTTGCTTTAGAATCGGTAAGTCTTATTACTTCCAGCAGGTTAAGCACTCCTCTGCCGACAGAATCCATTGTATATATGGGTTGATCAAAACTAACGCGTACATGACTTTGTGCAGCAAGATTGTATATCTCATCCGGCTGCACCTTATTCACTACCGAAAGCAGAGAGGACATGTCTGTAACGTCCGCATGATATAAGTTATTCTTTATCTCCGGATATATGTGTTGGATTCGGGCGCTTTGGTTCTCGGCAATAGAATTGCGCTTGAGAGTGCCATAAACTTCATAGCCCTCTTCTAATAAGAATTCGCTGAGATATGAGCCATCCTGCCCATTGATGCCTGTTATTAACGCTTTTTTCGCCATCTATAGCCTCACAGTTGGGTAGTTGTCAGCAAACCAGTCGACTGTTTTCTGGATTGATTCGCGGAGATCTGTATATTCAAAATCGGGGAGTGTGCTGTTGAACACATCTTTGTTTGTTGGTCTTCTCATTTGTCCGTTTGGTTTATCGGTTAGCCATGTTATATTGTCATACCCTGTTGCGTCTGTGATCATTGACACTAGTTCTTTTATTTCTGTCTCTTCTTGTCCTGAGACAATCAATCTTTGCGGCAAGTCACCGTCTGTTTGAAGAAGTTCCATGCAGACGCGGGCGACATCGCCGGCGTACAAAAACTCACGTTGGGGAGTTCCATCACCCCAGACAGTCAAGCTTCCGCCATCCCTCTTGGCAACGAATGCTTTGTGAACGAGAGAAGGCACAACGTGCCCATCTTCTAGATTGAAGTTGTCGTTCTCGCCAAAAATATTGCCCGGAATCACAGAGCAGAAGTTAACGTTGTGTTGAGCTTTATAAGCCTCGATTTGTACGTCAACCATACGCTTTGAATAGGCATAAGAGCCATGCGCAGGATAGGGCGCGCCTGCATGCAGGTTATCCTCGTGTAACATCGGTGATCCCGCGGGGAATGCACATACAGACGAGAAAGCCAGCAGCTTATCAACGCCGTGGAGTTGGGCATAGTGAATCACAAACGTATTCATTAAGATATTACAGTAATATTGTTGTGCTGGGGATGCTAGATTTCTACCTATTCCGCCGACTCTGGCTGCAGTGTGTATTACATACTGTGGCCTTACTTCTTCGAACAGTCTCTTGACATCATCTTCATTTGTTAGATCATGCTCTTTATGCCCAGAGAACACAAAACTATATTGAGGATATTGTTCTTCTAAATCTCTAATCGCCGAACCTACTAGTCCATTTGCGCCAGTAACCAAAATGGTCTTAGCCATCGGGGAACCTCCTTTTCCAAGCTGCATCACTCTTTACCCAGTTATGGTAATCAATGATTATTCTGTCGCTTTGATCCTGAGAATATACTTGGTGGAACAAGGGTGCGTCGTTTGCATGGTAGGCTTGTTGCACGGGAATGTGGTCTCCTTCATTTGGATTCCAATCACACGTGAGGACCAGATTAGGACTAAAGTGAAACTTGCTGCCATCACGTTGTGCGCGGAAAGCTAAGTCATGAGTATTCATGTTCAAATGCTCCCAACGGCAGTCAAATCCACCAAGCTCTCTAAAGTAGTCAAGCTTATACATCGCCAACAAGTGGATCTGGAAGTCTTCAGGCACTCCCTGCAGGCGCAAGTCTGGGTGTGTCCATGCTGTCCAATAGCTATCTTCCGGGCATTTGCCGGAAATACCTCTTCCTTCGGCGTATTTTACTATCACAAGATCTTTATATGGCAAGTCTTCGTGAAGTTCTATACACTCTTTAATCGAATCTTTAAGGAAGTAGCCATCATCTGATGCCCACATCATTAGTTCGCCTTCAGCTAACACTGTTGACAACTGTCCACAGCGTGCAGGAGACCCTTTGTCCTTAAAAAACTTAAAGTTATCTTTTGCTGCTAGTTCTGGTGGTGGATCATTTGGTCCGACAAGAACCATCTCCCATGTGTAGCCTTCGCCAACTGCCTCAGCGGCGCTGTCGTATAGCCGTTGCCACAAGTGTGTACGGTGAGCGGGGAGGCATATCGATAAGTCATAACGAGCCATTATTTAAATCTCCTTCCCCAAACTGCGGGGGCTGATTTCCAATTATCTATTTTTAATCTTGGGTTTACATTCGTAGACCAATTTGGGTCTCTAAACTTGCTTTGTAGTAGTGGTTCATCATGTTGATGTTGACACTCAAAGATCGGCATGTGATCGCCGGTGCCACCGGGCATATGATCGCAAGTAAAGAGGGGAATCTGTGCCATTTTTACATTGGCACCAAGGTATTGGGCTCGGATAGCCATATCTGCATGTGATGCCCATGTTCCCTCGTAAGAGCAGTCCCAGCCTCCTAGAGTATGGAAGAACTCGGCTGAAAGAAAGGCGATATTAAAAAGCCACCAATCGTCTGGTATGTGTGGTGATCCTGCAGGTGTGCCGTTAACTCTAAAGTAGCTATCGGGCTGGAGCGTCTCTCGCTCTGTAGAGCCTTCTTGTCCTTCATAATACTTCGCCACAAGGACATTTTTGTTGTCAGTTCCCATGGCGCGATATTCGTCTAGGCACTTGTCTAAGCTGTTTTCAAATAGAATGCAGTCGTCAGCAAACCATGTATAGACTTCTCCCTCGCACAAAGAAGCTGCAATGTTTGAGGCTCGGACAGGAGATCCAAAATCCTTAACATATTTTACATTCTTAAGTTCGGAGAGTTTCTCTGGTAGTGGATATGGTCCAACTATGATTAGCTCAAATGTGCGTTCTGTCGATGTGAGTATTGAATCGTACAGTTTCTCTAAGCGATCCGGGCGGATGCTGGGAAGTATTATTGATAACTCTGGCCTCATTTGTTCCTCATATATTCTATGACTTCTCTAACCGATTCTTCGAGACCGATCTCTGCTTGAAATCCTAACAAAGCTAGTGCTTTAGATGTATTAGGTATGCGTTTTTGAACATCGTATTCGTAGGCTTCGTCAGATACTGTGCTAAACTCTTTTCCGGGATTGAGAATATTCCATACTACCTTTGATAACTCTTTTACTGATGTAGCTACTGGGGTTGATATATTAAAGTCCTCGTTCAGGGCGCAGTCGCTTTCGAGAGCCATTCGGATGCCTCGGGCGATATCCTTGCCATTAGTATAACATCTAACTTGATCGCCAGTACCGAGGATGTGCAAGGGGTCTTGCCCTTTCAGGATCTTATTAATGATATCGGGGAGTACATGACTCATCATCAATTTAATGTTTCCTGACTTTACCTCATGCTCGCCGATGGCGTCTTCTTCGCCGACTCCTACACAGTTAAACGGTCTAATAATTGTGTATGGAACACCATATTGCTCATTGGCGCCTTTGCAGAAATATTCTACTGCTAGCTTTTGGAATCCATATGTGCTCAAAGGAGGAGCGCAGGTCTTAACATTGATTTCAGGTGTCGGGTATACAGTTGTGTTTTCAAAAACCATGCTGCTTGAAATAGCTATGATCCTTTTAAAGATTCCCTTCTCGTGAAGCTTAATAGCTAAATCAAACGTTGATGCCATGATCCTCTCATTCGTGGCCAGCAGATCGTATGCATACTTATGAAAATAGGTAATGCCGCCAATCATAGCGGCGCCGGAAATGATATATTCTACATCTTGTAGTTTTGGGAGGATCTTATCGCGAGGGAGGTCTATTACATCCATTTCAATAAGCTCGAAATTAGGATGAGAATCATGTGGGCGAGTTAACGGTCCATATTTTGAGAAGTTATCGATACCAATAACTTTGTAGCCTTTCGATAGGAATTCTGCACAGAGATAAGAGCCGATGAAGCCTTGGCTGCCGGTAATAAGTATCTTTTTCATTGTAAGCTACCTTTTTTATATCCCAAGAAATCAAAATCGTTCTTCCGATGAAAGTGTATTAAGTCCATCATTTCATCAGTATACCATTCTAATATGTTTTTGGGTGTATATTCTTGTTTAAAGGGTGATGTATTAAGCCAGGGAATTTCATTTTTTCGAGGTATTGAAAGTTCACGACAGATTTTGTTGTAATCTTGCTCTAAATGTTCTGACCTAATTAAATGTACAACCCTTTGGTTAGTAAAGGGATCATATAAATAAGATATTTGAGAATCCCAATGTAAAAATGAAGACTCCCCTAAAATAGTTGGGAGGCTTTCTCCGAGAAACCACCTTTGCCATGCATTTCTAATATATTCGCTAACTTCGTTATGATCTTTAAAATGAGCTTTTTCTATCTCTTTTTGTAGTCCGGACTTTATTTGATACAAAAAATATGAAAACTCTCTTTTATAGGGGTTTCTGCATGTGCCAATTGAAGAATATTCCTTTGCAAAAGAATTATAAAATTGTATGCGAGAGTCCCTTAAGAGCGCGCTCCATAGGCGGAAAGGCACGTGCTTAAGGTTGCCGTTACCAACGGAGTTTAACGAACAGGTGGAGAAAATTGTCTCTGCGCCGGGGGGGAGGAAATTGAATGCCAGATCTGGTGTGTTCGTTTCGATACGTTGTTGTTGGAGCCCTTTTAGCATCGCGGTGCGGTTTTGCACTGCGTGTTGGATCCAAGAGCCCCACCAAGGGAAATCCTCTGGGGAGGGGTAAATGGCGGATATGCCACCTTCCGCATCATATAATATTTTACACTCTTGATCTGTGTCTTTATTTAAAGTGTCAACAATACTAGTTCCTCCCGTTTTGGGAGTGTGAACAAACATAAATCCATATTTATTTGAAATCACTTGCGCATTCCTTTAAAAACTGTTACTTCATAATTGTCATTCTCGTCTAAAAGATTTTGGAAAAAGTTTACATTGGTATTTTCCATTAACTTTGCCATGGCAGATACGTCCTTTGGTAGACACATACCTCCAAAACCTCTGAAGTTATCATTACATTCGAGGTAGTTGCCATGAATATGCCGGCGATTTACTACCGCGTTCTTTACCTTGGTATAGTTAACTCCCTGATCCTTACATGCTTCATAAAAACTATTTGCAAAGATAATCAACATTGCATTATACACATTGTTAAAATATTTACAGAACTCCGCTTCGGCATGGGATAGTCTAACAAACTTTTCTGGGAATGGTCCATGGCAGTCTTTCACTATTTCGAAAGTTTCATCGTCTGAACAACCAATAATACATACATCGTGGTTCTCAGTAAAATCTGTGATTGCGCAGCGTTCACGGAGGAACTCTGGGACAAAAATGATATTCATCCCTGTTTGCATTCTCAGAATCTCTGTCGTCCCGGGTACTACTGTCGATTTAATAGCGATTACTCCTTCATACCCCTTATTCTTAAGCTCAGATATTACCTGCCGGACGATTGATATATCACACGAACCGTCGTCATCACGTGGGGTTGGCACACAGATATAGACGACCTCTGATGGCAGTACATCATCGATCGTGGTTTCAAGCGCGATGTCGTGCACCAACACGTTATGTCCAGCTAACTCAAATCCAAATTTACAGGCGCCTCCAACGACACCAACACCAATTACTCCTACATCCATTAGTATCCTAGCTCCTCATAACTTTCAGGCAGTTCGCCTTCTTCATTTTTCTTAAATCTTCTTTCCCATACATCGGGTTGTTGCTTCCAGTTATCAAGCGGAATCTTAATTCTTTTATTAGCTGCGTTTGGAACAGAGTAAATCTCATCAAACTGTGGTTTATCAAAGAATGTTTGCGCATCGTAGATGGGTGCATGGTCCCCTGTTTTAT
>Ga0209249_1002249_pt1 | contig 16195 bp, 11 predicted proteins | sample SaaInlV_200m_DNA_4_FD_184653 | JGI IMG/M metagenome (GOLD analysis project Ga0209249, IMG submission 184653) | Marine microbial communities from expanding oxygen minimum zones in the Saanich Inlet - SI037_S3LV_200m_DNA (SPAdes) (version 2) | ecosystem: Environmental > Aquatic > Marine >...
CCTGCCGTAATCGGCGCAATCCTCCGACCCGCGCAGGATCGCCCCCTCTTCCAGATGCAGCTCTACATGGCTGCGGAGATGCAGCCCGCCTGTCCGGAACACGCCGTGAGGAACTCGCACGATCCCGCCGCCGGCCTCAGCGCATCTGTCGATCGCCTCCTGTATGGGCCCCGTCTGGAGACCGCCCTGTCCGGGTGTCGCCCCAAACTCGCAAATGCACACGTCTGTCGTTTGGTTGTGTTCCTGCATGTCTCTTACCCGTGGTTGCGGGAGGCCCGTTTTTGCAGCGCCATACCGAGGCCTTCCTGGAGGGCGTGTCGTCCCTTCTCTTCAGCAGGGCAAGCCCCGACCACCGTGTCCTTGTTCCCGGGCGGCAAGACGGTCGCTGGGGACATCGCCCCTCCAAGGGGGAACGGTCTTCCCAGTTTCTCAGTTCCTCTTGGCGCCAAGAACGGCGGGCGAATGGCTCACACGGATCCCCAGGTGGTTGGCAACAGGACGTTGGCGGCCGCAGATTCCTGTGTGAATAGGGGAATTGAGTACGCGAGGCGTCCCGTTCGACCTTGCCACGACCAGCGTTGTCGAACCGCCGCCATCCAGGTTCAAGGCCGAGACAGCGCCCTGCCGGAGCATGATCTCGGCGAGCTCACGCATCGTCACTCCCTTGCTGTAGCGCCCCTGACGACCATCGACAACCACGAGCCACAGCCGCTGTCCATCTCCACTGATACCGACAGCCGTCCGCGGATGTCGTTTCCCCCCGGCTTTCGGAAGAACCCTCCCGGCTCTCAACAGCAACGGACCGGCAGCCAGGGCCTGCGTCGTGCCGGTTGGGAGAGTACTCTCGACGATCTGCGCCCGGCTGCCGACAAAGCAAAGCTTCGGGTGCCGGGTATTGTCCGGGGATGCAACATCCCCATTCGAGATGGCAAGACCGTGGATGTCGACAGGATCACCCGTGTGGGGGTAGTAGTCCCACGGCAAGCGGGCACGGAACGGACTGAAATAACTGCCGTTAACGGCGATCTGAAGGTGATGTCGGGAGAGAAACTCGGAGGTAGTCATGGCCCTGGCTTCCATGCCTCGAGTCCTGTCACCCGGCGTCACCAGGAACTCGATGCCGGGCTTCGCCAAGTCAATCTCGATCGCGTGGATCATCAAGCGGACAGGGCGGTCAGTGGCTTCCCGTTCGTAGACAACGCCGGGGAACAGCTCCTCGCGCTCCGCCCTCCGAGGAGGCCGAGGGCCCCAGACGGCAACCGTGGTACAACCAACCAGGCACAGCGTACACGCCGACAACACCAGCAGCGGGCGGCGCCGGGTTCGCCCGGACGGCGAAGTCCCTCCAGTGCCCGCTGGCAGGGCTGCGTTGGTTTCACAATGAATGCCCATCCTGGTAAGGTAACGGCTGTCCCACGTCATTGCGCACGCGGCACCGCGATCACGGGATACTTGCTCGGGTCTTTCCCACGCCCAATCCCCTCAGAGAGAGCCATCCAGCCTTCCCGAGCGTCGCCATCGTTGTCATTGACCAGAAAGCTGAAGCGAATTCCAGTCTTGAGATGCTGAGGCGTCACTCCCAGGACTGCCAGCGGAATCCGCGCGTTGTAGACGGTTTGCTTCACATCCTCTTCACGGGAGACACCAAATGCCATCCGGGCCGTGGGGGAAGCCTCTGCTTCGGGCCGATGCCAGCAGTGCTTCCCTGGGGAACCATCACTCAGTCGGGCCAAGCCGATCTCCTAAAATCCGACTTGTCCGGGAACCTGAATCCCTATCTGAATGCTGTCCCCCTGCCAGATCTCGCCACTGGCGAACGGCTGACTGTGCACATCGTCATCGACAGCGAACCGTAAGACCAGCTCGCGGTCGGACACCGTCAGCCAGGTGCGGACGCCCAAATCAGCCTCTCCCTGCCAGAGCAAGTGACGGCTGTTGGGGTCCGCTTCGAATAGCGAGACGATGTTGGCGGCGCCACGCAGGTCAAAGGTGGGCGCTGTCGCCAACTCGCGGACCGCGATTGCGGTGGCGATCTCAAACGGAACACGCAGCACAGCGAACGGTCCATCCCCGGTTCTGAGGTGCACGCGAGCGACAGTCCGACGCGGCGCATCGTCCCCCCGGTGCTCGATGGGGAACCGCAGCATGACCGTCTTCGCCTCATCGTCTCCGAACAGGAAGGACTCCTCGCCTCGGGCACGGCCGAACTCCCGGGGCAGTTCCCAGGATGCGGTGACCGTTGCGGGAATCGCGAGAGGATTCCGCACGTGAAGGGTCGCGGCCGCGGGCACTCCCGGAACGGCAGCGGTGCACTCGACCAGGGCAGCGGCGACCCCCAGCACCGTTGGCACGACACCCGAACCGCAGATGCGAAGGAAGGACGGCGTGGCCGAGACAGGCATCACAGCCCGTACTCCCTGCACAACGGGGACAGGAGGGACATTCCCCATCATGTCGACCGCCTCGAAGGTCCCCTGCCCCGCCGCGATCAGGTACTGATCCGTTCCCGCACCGAAGCTCAATCCGCTTCACAGCCCCCAGGCCCTTGAGACCAAATTGCCGCGTCACCAGCGAGACGTGAACGTCCTTGTCGGCTGGCTGCAACGTCAGCACCCCCGCATCCGCATCTGCCTTCAGAGAGGCAATGCTCCGGCCTGCCCCGTGGACACGCCACCCGGCCTCCTCGGAGAACGCCACGATTGGTCGTCTGGCCAACACGTCGCCGAACGCGGGGAGGCCCGCGATAGCCAGCGAGAACACCAGTGAGATAGCTCTGAAGCAGGAAGCTCTGAAAAGCACAGGCCGCTCGTTCACCATTGCCGGATCCGTCATATGAGAGTGCCCTGATTGTGCAGCCATTCAGCACTAGGGCTTCGCATACACCTGGTAGATGATCCCGCCGGTGGCTCTAATGGCGTCCTTGAGCGCTTTCCACGCATCCTTGCCTTCACCCTTGGCCCCACCGATGTAAAGCGTGGCCTCCGGCTCAGTGTGCAACTGCCCGGAAGCAAGTTTGGCTCCCACTGCTCGTCGCGAATCCGGGTGCTGCCCACCACCATTGCTCAGCCAAAAATGGATATTGAAAGCCTTCGTCGGGTCGATCGCCCCATAGGCCATCTGAGCACCGGAGTCGTACCAATGATCCGCTATCGGCTCATCATCTGTCGCGTTCCCGCCAATGGCTGACAGGGCGTAATGGAAGTAGTTCTCCAACGTCCAGGTCCGACTGTCGGTATTGGTCACATCGATTCCTCGAGTTGTGAACCAGGAGCGGTTGGGGTAAACACAAACCTGGCATGTCGTTGTGTAGCTCGCCGGATCCTGCGTTGCTTTGGCGAATGTCCCGTCTTCGGCGACGGTTGTCTTCACCTCGCCACCCTTGCCGCTCTTACTCATGGTGGCCGTCAGAATGAGTCGCACGGGACCATTGGTGACCGTGACGCTGTCCAGCGAGTCCGGGGCTGTCCACATATTCTGAGGCAGGGCCTGATGCAGCATCGGGTAGTACCGTCCGAGCTCCACGCCGTCCAGCTCCACGCGGTCGAACAGGTCGCCGTCAGTCCCGTCCTTGACCAACTTCAAGCGTCCGTTCGAGATCTCGAAACCTGCAGCACCTTTCCGGTAGGTGACGGCCGGACCATGGGGCTTCGCCTTGGCCGAGCCGCCAACACAGACAAGTAGGGTCGCGGTGCTTCGGGAGGCAATCGCAGGAACAATCACCGCCAGTTGCGGTCCTTCGGGGAACAGATCCAGTTGGGCAGGGACGTCGACGCAGGCACCCTCAGCACAGGCATAGACGCGAATCCGCTTGGCGTTGGCGGCCCAGTCCAGGTGCTTCCTGATCTCACGCGCCGGGATCACGAGCGGCCCTGGCTCCGAGGCGGATGCGGACGGGTTCGTGAGCACGACTGGAACAACGGTCTCAGCACCGGTGGCCTGAGACGGCTGCAGACCGGAGAAATAGCTGGTTTGGTCGGCCCAGTTGTCACTGAGGTCAATCTCAACAGCTGACGAGGCCACCGACGCCGTGCAGCGCACATAGTGGCCGCCCGGCTTGACCAGTTCGGTGGTGCCCACAAACACATCCCGGATGCGCTTCGGCCGAAGCGTCATGGTGGAATCGTGCGGCTTTCCATCGATCCAGGTTGTGATGAGGCACTCGGCTGTCCTTCTGCCTCGATTCTGGATCACAAAATGGCCCACATCCTTGCCGGCTGTGAGCCGAATCTCAGCCGTTCGCCCGGTATGCACCTCGTAGACGTTCGGGTTCAGACGCGTACAGGCACCGGTAAGCAGTTTGTAAGGCTCGTCGTCCTCGTTCACCAAGCCGTAGTTGGAGTCTTCAGGGAACCACTCGGAGATGCCGAGCGCCGGCTCGTCCACCCACATAAAGAAGCTGGAGCCGACCATGAACGGCAGGGAGAAGAGTCCCTTCTGGAAGGCCTCGAATGCGAATGTCCGCTCCGTCTGCGTATCCACACGCTGGCCGGCGCCATGCTTGCAGGGCAAGCCGCTGTCGTAGGATGGGTACGACCACTCTGTAACCCAGAAAGGAGCCCCTCCGGTGATCTTGTTGACCGCCTCAAAGCGTTCGCTCAAGGGGACACGCTTCCCTTTGTACACGCTGTAGGTATCGCCAGTCACCAGGTCGACCTTCTCGTAGACGTTGGTCGTCACGATATCGCAGTACTTTCCCGCCGCTTCCCAGGCGGGGAGATAGGCGGGGTTATTGAGTCCGGCAAAGCGGCAACCGAGAACCATGTGGTTCGGATCATGCCTGCGAATCGCTTCGGTCCCGATCCGGAAATAACGGTCAACGATGAGTCGGACAAACTCGACCTTGTCGTTCTCAACCCATTCTGTGTTGGTGCCGGTCAGCTCAGTCAGCTCCAGCATCGCCTCGAAGGACTCGACATCAGCTCCCCAATCACGGTTAAAGCTCGAGACCCACTTGTAGCGCTTCTTCAGCCAATTGACCAAAGCGACCTTGGCGCTGTGACCGGCGGGCTTGGCCATGGTGTCCTCGAAAAGCCCATACGCATTGGCCGCGCTCTTGCCCCACCACTTCAGTTCGTTATCGAGAAAGTACCCAATCAGCCACGGATCTTCCCGGTTGGGTGCACACATCTCCTCCGCCCTGAGGTCACAGTACTCGGCGAAGCGCGGATGGAAGACGTTGGGGAAGTACGAGCAAGGGGTCGGCTTTTCGTTCTCAGGGTAGCTGATGCGGAAGTCCGCCCCCAGGTGGCAGAAGTGCCCCCCAAGACTGGTGAACAGGGTGTGGGAGAGTCCCTTGTAGTGGGTCGTCTTGCCGGCGCCCGCCCCGAGCGTGTTGAATCCCCATTCGCGGAGCCGATCGGTCGCGCTCTTGGCCCAGGCCTCGTCCGAACCGTACGTTGCCACCATCTTGCGATGGTAGGGAGAGTAACCGAGATCCTGGCACCAGTGGCCCTGGTACTTGCAGTGATCTGTTGCCACGGCCCAGAATGCGTCACCATTGGGATCAATGATCCACCACCGACCCCACTTTCTCTCCGTGTGGAAGAAGCCTGTCTTCTTGCCCTGGCGGATCGTGGAAGCGGCCACCTCGTAGGGAGGAAACGTCGTCTCCACGATCACAGGTGGCTTGACCGCTCGGCTGACGGTTGCACTGACGTCCTGGAATGCAGCGAACAGACCGGCGTTGTCCAATGCAGGACGCCCCTTGGTGACGGCAGGAGCGCTGAACGCATAGGCCTTCTGCCACCGCAATGTGCCGTCCAATTCGCTGACTGTGCCCGTGATCTTCCCATCGGCCATGGCGATTCGCAGGCGATAGGGACGCCCCGTCTCCCAAACGAAATCCGGCAACTTGGGAAGGGGGGATTCCTTCAACTTGCTCTGCGAGAGCCACGTTCCCTCGTAGTTCTCTGAAAGCTCGACGAAATGCTTGGTGCCTTCCTCGATCGGGGACTGGACAAAAGCCAGGTGCCAGTAGTTAGGCTTGTCCCAGAAGACAGACACGCCGGCGATCTTCCAGCCGGTCCCGGTAGAACCCGACACCGTGAGGGTGGCCTCCACCTCGACAGACTCCCCGAATGGCGAGTTCTTCAGAACGGCGAACTGCTTCCCGCCAAGCTCATGTCGCAGGGCGTCATCCCGCCAGTCCCAACCAAAGCCACAGGTCCAGTTGACCCTGAGATCTGCACCCTCAGTCGGTCCCGCGAAGGACTCTGAATAAGCGTACGTGGCATTGGTCTGAAGTTGCGCCTGAGCCTCGGGTTCTGCCGGCGCGCCTTTCCTGCCCTTGCCGAACAACCCCGCCTCAACCGGCAGTCCGGTCAGCCCACACACGAGCAGAACAGCGCAGCCCCGGCGAAGTGTCCTGATTTGTCCACACTGTCCCATTGGTCAACTCTCCTCGATAAGCAGATGTCTCACACTTGTGTTGAAGGTCTGCCGAACGTACTGCCTGATCGCCCCTCCCGCAACGGAGCAGGCGGTTCGGTCTGTCCGAGCCCTGACTATCGGGAGGGGTTCCCGTCCGGCAGAGCCCTGACCATCGGGAGGGGGGGCACGGCCCAACGAAGACCGCTTACGTTGTGCGCGGCTCGGTTCGGGCGGACAGGAAACCAGTACTCCCTTGTGGTATGCTTCTGGGCCTGAGGCAGCCCCCCGAAACGATGAAGGGGAACAAGATGAGACAGACCTCTCCCGGATGGCCGCGGCACGGAACACAGTGGGACATCCCGGCCTTGACCAGGAGACATGGCAACCCTCCCACACTATGGGAGCGCACAATGTGGGAGGCGGTGCCACCCGGCGACTCTTCGGCCACCGCAAGGTCTCGAGAAACCCAATCGCATTGAGAGCCGCTGCTCCCTCCGCGGTTGCAAGCTCTGAGCCTGCCGAATGGGTGCGTGGAGCAGCGCCCCATGAGCGCCGGTCTGTGACGTCTTTGGCGGATCACACAAACCGCCCAGCAATCAAGTACAGGAGCCAGACCATGCATCAACCGAAATGGTGTCTCTTCTACGATTTCCACACGATGCCGGCCTGTCCGGATGTTGGGGCAGCGTTCGATGCTGACGCGTTCACCGACCGCATCAAAGCCTGCGGCGTCGATTTCGTCGTGTTTCCCGCCCGCTGCAACTCGGGTACGGCTTACTACGACACCAACGTCGGAATGCGCCACCCTTCACTGACCTACGACATGTTCGGACGGCTGGTCGAAGCGTGTCAGGCACGTGACATCGCGATCTCCGCATATATCAACGTGGGCCTGAGCCATGAGGAGGGTCTCCTTCGCCGCGACTGGACGATCATCACTCCCGAAGGCTACGTCTACCAACCCAACCGGGAGTCCAGCTTCTTCCGCCGAATGTGCCTGAACTCGCCCTATGGGAACCACGTTCTTGAGATGATCGAAGAAGTCGTCTCCAACTACCCCGTTTCAGGCCTGTTCCTCGACAGCTTCCATCAGATGCCATGTGTGGGCGTCGAGTGTGTTCGCGAAATGAAGGAACACGGCCTCGACTGGCGAAACGAGAAGCAGCTGGAAGAGTTCGCCCTTATGTCCAAACTGCGCCTGGCGCGGCGAATCAAGGACAGTGTTCACGACATCAACCCGGAGCTCAACCTGTTCTACAACGGGCTCACGTTTGAGCAGCAGCAGGACCTGGGCACATACCTGGAACTCGAGTGTCTGCCCACCGGAGGCTGGGGATACGAAATTCTGCCGGCCTACGCACGCTACATGCGGAACCTGGGGGGAAAGACGTGCGTTAACATGACCGGCCGTTTCCACCGCACCTGGGGCGATTTCGGGGGCATCCGCTCCGAAGCCAGTCTTGAGTACGATTGCCTGTACGGCCTCGCCAACGGGATGCGAGTGACAGTCGGCGACCATTTCCATCCGCGCGGAGACCTGAATCATGCTGTCCACGACCTGGTCGAACGAATCTACGGGCGACTTCGCAGGCTCGAGCCATGGGTGGATGGGGCAACCGCCTGCACGGACGTCGGACTGGTGATCCCCAAGCCGGGGTTCCATCGCGTCGACCCGAAACTGGGGCGCAACGCCATCGCAATTTCCAAGGGCGCGACGCGAATGCTCTGCGAACTGAATGTGCAGTTCGATGTGCTCACCCACGCCTGCTCCTGGGAAGGCTATGACGTCCTGATTCTTCCTGACTATGTGACCGCGGACGCGGACACCTGTCAGCGCCTGCGGAACCACCTGGACAAAGGCGGCAGAGTTATCGCCTCGGCCTGGTCAGGGCTGGACCCCGAAGGTGCGGGCTTTCCTCTGTCCGAGTGGTGTGCGGACTTCGCAGGAGATGACCCGCTCGACCCGGCTTACTTCCAGCCCGATCCCGCGATCAGCAACGGCCTCCCCGCCATGCCCATGGACTTCTATGGAAAAGGCGTCCAACTCAGCCCGCGGGAGAACGCCGAAACACTGGCTGAAGTCATTGCCCCCTACTACAACCGCGAGTTCGATGGTGAGCATTACTCACGCTACGCTCCGCCGGACAGACCGGCAGGACGTCCCGCAGTCGTGCGTAACGCGCAGGTCACTCACATCAGCCACACCGTGTTCTCTTCCTATCATGAGGTCGCCTGGTGGGCATTGCGAAATCTGGTCGGGAACCTGCTGAACGATGCCCTTCCCACACCCCTGATCAAGGCTCCCGATCTGCCGTCGTTTGCCCGGGTGACAGTGATGGAGCAACCCGGGCGCCGAATTGTGCACATCCTGGCCTACGTCCCCGAACACCGCGGAGCCGCGACCGACATGATCGAGGAGCCGGCCAGAGTCGGAGACATTGATCTCGCCCTCCTCCGCGACGGCAAGACCAGCTCACGCGTCTATCTTGCCCCCGGGAAGCAGGAACTGACCTGGGAGAACGACGGGGACTACATCCACACGACCGTTCCCGACGTCATCGGGCATGCCCATGTCGTGTTCGAGGAGTAATCCGGCAATGCACGCGTTGAGGAGATCCAGGAAAATGCAGGACCGAGCTGCCGACAGCGCCATCGTCACCCCCACGCAAGCCCAGCAGCAATGGCACGACATGGAGTTGGGGATGTTCTTCCATTTTGACATCCCCGTCTACAAACAGGGCTGGAGCTGGCGCAGTTGGCAAGACCGACCCGACCCAAATCTCTACCAGCCCACCCGCCTCGACACAGACCAGTGGATGGAAGCAGCCCAGGCCATGGGCGCCCGGTACGCCATCTTCGTCGCCAAGCACTGCAGCGGATTTTGCCAATGGCAGACCGACATCTACCCCTACGGCGTCAAACAGTCGTCGTGGCGCGACGGCAAAGGCGATGTGGTCGGAGATTTCGTGGCCTCCTGCCACAAGTACGGCATACGCCCGGGGTTGTACGCGTCGGTGAGTGCGAACGGCTACCTGGAAGTTGAGAACCCTGGCCTGGTCAACCGCGGCAAGGGAGGCGATGCGGAAGCACAAGCCAGGTATGTGCGCATCTGCGAACAGATGACCCGCGAGCTCTGGAGCCGCTACGGAGAGCTGTTCGAAGCCTGGTTCGACGGCGGAGCCATCCCGGTGACAGAAGGCGGCCCCGACCTGATCCCGATTCTGGAAGAACACCAGCCGAACGCGATCGTCTTCCAAGGTCCGCCAGGCACGCCAAACGGAATCCGCTGGGTTGGTAATGAACGCGGGGTGGCCCCCTACCCCTGCTGGAGCACGGCAAACACGGGAACAGCCGAAGGAGGAACGGAAGAGAAACGATTCGACGGCCACCCGGACGGACAGCTCTGGGTCCCCGGCGAATGCGACGTCCCCATCCGGAACCACGACTGGTTCTGGGCGCCCGATCGCGAGGACCACATCTACTCGCTTGATGACCTGCTCGAAATGTACCTCTGCTCGGTCGGGAGAAACTGCAATCTGCTCTTGAACGCCAATCCGGGTCCCGATGGACTCGTCCCGGAGGCGGACTTCCAGAGATACGTCGAATTCGGCGAGGAGATCCGGGACCGGTTCAGCAGTCCCATTGCAGCCACCACGGGAGACGGCCCTACGCTCGACCTGGACCTGAATGGACCACAATGCCTGAACCAGGTGACCATCATGGAAGACATCGCCCACGGTGAGCGGATCCTCGAATACACGATCGAAGCGTTGACAGATGATGGTTCCTGGTCCGAGCTCTGCGTCGGGCAATCTGTCGGCCACAAGCGGATTCAGCAGTTCGACAGTGTGCGAACCCCGCACATCAGACTTCGGGTCACCAACTCAAAAGCCACGCCCCGGATCCGCCAATTAGCTGCCTATTTGGGGTAGGGAGATGGGATTTCGCTGCCCGCATTAGCTTCACTTGTCACAGCCGTCCTCGGGAACTGTATGGCGTTGGGTGCGGTATGGAACTACCCAGCTCACCCTCAAGCCAAGCGACTGAAGTGGTTGCCTCGACGCACATTCCTTACTATATTGTAAGGAATAGACGCCAGAGAAAGGAATACACTATGGTGACAGCAACCTTGACATCCAAGGGGCAGATCACGATACCCAAAACAGTGCGTGAGTCCCTGCACTTGCGCACCGGAGATCGGGTCGAGTTTGTTGTTCACGGGCCGGACGAGGCATCGGTCAGGCCCATCACGAAGTCAGTTGATGAGGTATTCGGTAGGCTCCACGATCCGGACCAGCCCTCGCTGACGGTCGATGAGATGGACGCTGCAATTGCGGCTCAGATGAGGGATCAGGGCTCGTGATCGCCCTTGACACCAATGTGATCATCCGGTTTCTGGTGCGTGATGACGAGGTCCAGGCCCAGGCAGTCTATGCACGGTTCAGACAGGCCGAGACAGCTCGTGAGACTCTCTTCATTCCCCTGCTGGTGCTGCTTGAGACGATCTGGGTCTTAGGAAGCGCCTACAGGAAGACACGGTCTGAGATATTGAGCTCAATCGAGGACATGAAGCGGATGCCGATCTTTGTCTTCGAGAGAGACGAGGTGGTCCAGGGATTGCTGCTGGAAGGGCGAAGATCCAGGGCTGACCTTGCCGACATCCTGATCGCCTGCTCGGCACAGAACAGTGGCTGTGAAGAGGGCATCACGTTCGACAAGAAGGCATCAAAGCTCGCGTTCTTCCGGCCCCTGAGGTCCCGGCCAACGTAGGGAATTCCCGTCATGTCCACAGACACGTTGAGAGTGTGTTCGGCAGAACCACGCTTCGCTACACGCGGCGTTGTCTTGCTGCCCTTCGATCTCGCCCTTTCCGAGTGGCCACAACGTGCGGCACAGGCAGGCCTCAACACCATTGCCCTCCACGCGTCACGGAGGCTGGACGTGCTGGTTCAGTTCGTCGCGTCGGACGAAGGGGGACGCTTCCTGGCAGACTGCCGAGAACTGGGCCTGAACGTGGAATACGAGCTCCACGCGATGGGCGAGCTACTCTCGCGCGAGTTCTGGTACCGCGACCCCACGATGTTTCGCGTTGCCCCCTCCGGCCAACGCAACCCGGACTGCAACTGCTGCCCATCCAACCCTGACGCACTCGAGATCATCGCAGAAAACGCAATCCGGTACGCGAGACTGCTCCAGCCCACGACACATCGCTACTTCTACTGGCCTGATGATGGCAGAGACTGGTGTGCATGCCCAGCGTGCAAGTGCCTGACCGCAAGCGAACAGGCCCTCATCGTGGAGAACGCGATCACTGCAGCGCTTCGCGGTCACGTCGATCCGGAAGCCGACGTCTGCCACATTGCCTACCACCAAACCCTGCCCGCACCCGAGCAGGTCAAGCCGGCCCCCGGCGTGTTCCTGGAATTCGCCCCCATCGGCCGAATGCTCCAAACGCAGGTCGGCGGCCACGTCGTGCCACTTTCCCAAGGCGAGCACAGGCCCCAGCCCGGCGGCCAGAGCAATGCCGAGCTGCTTGAGTTTCTGGACGCGAACCTCGCCGTCTTCCCGATTGAGACGGCTCAAGCCCTGGACTACTGGCTGGATGTGTCCCTGATGTCGAAGTGGCAACGGCCAGCCAGGAAGCTCATCTGGGACGGAGATGCGTTCCGGGACGACCTGGAAACGTACGCCCAACGCGGCATCCGACACGTCACCAGCTTTGCGTGTTTCATTGACGCAGACTATGTCACCCGCCACGGTGAGCCTTGGGACATCCTTGAGGAGTATGGGCGGGGACTCGCCTCTGCAGCCTCACCGATCTGAGCACAGAACCGCCGTCTGGCCTGATTTTCAGAGCCGCGACTTGCAGGAGCGGTATGTCCCCTCCGTCAGAGCCGCGACTTACGGGAGCGGTCTTCCTTGGCACTGCTACTGGAAACCGCTCCCGTAAGTCGCGGCTCTGTTCAGGCACCGAACAATCGCAAGTTACACTCTCCGACATGAGCGATAGAACAACTGGCGAAGGCCAGGCTCGTCCTGAACACGGGGATTCGCCAGGCATCATCTGGCGAGCTCGGGAATCTCCCCTGCAGTCAGCGCTCGAGCGTAGATACGCACGTCGTCGATGATGCCCTTGGTCCCCGCCCCGATACGCAAGGGTTCATCCACCAACGCCATCACCCCGCGCTGCAACGCGCGAGATGCCACCTCGGTACCATCGACGTACATGCGCATGGCACCAGGCACCATCGTGCAGGTTGCGGCAACGTGATGCCACTGACCGTCGTTCAGATTCGGCCCGCCGCCGACATCGACATGCGGCGAATCCGCATCGCTGAAGGAGGTAGAAAAACAGGCGGCGAAGTCACTCGGGCGAATGTAGACCCCGTAATTCCGCGCCAGATTGCTGCGAAACTTGGCGACCGGGAACTGCCACGTTCCCGTGTCACCGGTGAGCTTGAGCCAGAACGCAACGGTCACATCCTCGAGCACGCCGAGCGATGGGACATCCGGGATAAGGACCAAATCTGCCACATCCGCCTGGGCTGCCGGCCCGCCCACAGCTTCGGAAGAACTCCCCCCGAACGCCAATCCCGTCCCCTTCTTCCCCGGAACCCAGTCACATCCCGCAACGACCCCATGGTTAGCATTGGTAGTGGCATCGTGCACAATCTCCCCTTCACCTTCATCGAAGGTCCAATGCCCAACCAGGGCATCGCCCGGGGGCACAGTCGTGACCACAATCTCGCTGGTCTGCGTCCAGCTGACATCCCCCAGGCTCCCGGTCACCCTGATCGGGTGCCTCCCGGGCTTGGCGGACGGGGCGAGGGTGAGAGGAAAGGCGACTGTGTGAGCGCATCCGGCCTCAACTTGCGCGTTGACCTCATGTCGCAGCATGCCACTCAGCCGCACGCCCATGGACGCGTTCTTCTTCAGCGGATTCCGCAGTAAGAGGGTCAGCTCGTGCGTCTCCCCCGGACGGACCTTTTGCGGTGTCCGCAGCTCAACGGGCAGCAAGCCCGATGGGATGTCGCCCTCAACAACGACGAAACGGACGGCCTCCGATGCCTGGACGAACAACGCCCCGTCGCGCGCGGCAACAGATTCGCTATTGCCCATGATATCGACAATCGTTGCTTCGCTCTGCCCGACATCGAGCGCAGTCAACGCGTACCCATTGGGATGCCACACGGCTAGAACCGTCTGTTCTCCCCGCCGGAAACGACGCGTCCATACGCCGCCGCCGAGCTTCAGGTCGCCCTGTGATTCCGCCCCATCGAGCAGGCGGGCGCAGGTCCGGAAGGCAAAGTAGGAGGGCTTTGGCGTCATGTCATGGTAACACAACCCGTAGTTGTGCTCCGAGTAGAACCGATCGGTCCCGGGATCCGCGAGTCTGAACCAGATGACCCGGTCCACCACTCCGGTACCGAGAGCCAATGGGATGCCGCGGCCGGTCATGATGGCCGAACGGTACTCGCTTGAGCCGCCGCCGATCTGAGTTGTCCAACACCACTCCGTAATCCACAGAGGACGTCGCCCCCCGTGCTTCTCAGTCAGTTCGCAGATGCGGAGCAGGTCACCAGCCAGATCGCTCTCCTCGGGCGTCGTCTGGCGGTACGGGTGGATCGAGATGGCATCACAGTGTTCTGCGGCCCCCGCCTCGATCAATTCGTCGAGAAAGGGCACGCCGTGGCTTCCTGCTCCAGCCAGTCCGGGCGTGATAACCGTACACCCGGGGTTTCCCTTCTTGGCCGCCGCGTAGCCTACTTGGACAACGTCAAAGAACTCCCCTGCATCCGGTTCCGGCTCCCAGAAGACACTGATGTTGGGTTCGTTCCAGATCTCCCAATGGTCAACGAGCCCCGCGAACCGCCGTGTCGTGGTCTCCACGTAGCGTGAGAAGGCCTCCAGGTCGGGCTTGTAGACCCACGGCCGGGCAGCGTCAGCGGGAGCCGTGGACGCCCACTTTGGTGGGAACCCAAGGATCCCGAGGATATGCATGCCATGTTCTCGAGCCCCGCGAGAGAGTTCAGCTACCAACAGGTTCCGGGAGGAGGCCGCATGCAGGCCGATGGGTCCAAAGTCCAGGCCCACAATCTCACGACAATCGAAGCGCCACCAGGCTGTCATGCCTTCCGCCGGGGGGTCCGCTTTGCTGGCCAACGTCGCGATCTCCTCGGGCGCCAGCGCCCTGTCCCACAGCACCACCTCGTCGAGATCGCCGCTGAACGCTGAGCCCAGACGGACCCCGTCCTCTCCTGTCTGGAGTCGCCCGCCATCCACCGCCTCACGCTTAATCTCGCGGCCATCGACATAAATGATCACAAGACCGGTATCAGCCGCGTACGTCGCCGCAAAGTGATGCCACTTTCCATCCCATGGCGACCAGCCTGACGACACCCCGAAATAGGGGCTCCGCCCTCCGCGCTCAAAGGACGCGGTGAACGAGGCAACTCCCGTGTCTTTGTGCAGGAAAACGCCGTAGTTCCGATAGGGGTTCTCTGCGTACTTGAGAACCGGCCATTGCCAGGCCCCCGGTGTGGCATCTCCACGAATCCAGAACGCGAGCGTGACCGCATCACGCAGGTTCAGGCGGTAATCGGGTGCGCTTGCCAGTCCACTGGGGCCACGCACAGCCCGCCCATTCACCCCGGGAACAGTGGGAGGAGGATCCCACACAAACCGACCCGGAGAAGGCTCCAGATTCCGCCAGTTGAACGAAAGTCTCTCCCAGCGAATTCCCGCATCACGATTGAGCTGGAACGCCGTGTTCAGACGATCGCCCTGAAACCCACGGATGGAAGCGTGGCAACCGAAGCGGCTGTCGTCGGAGAACGCAGCGTCGGTCCCCGCCTCGCTTACGGCATACCGTTGCCGCCAGAACCGTGGCTCTCCGACCCGATCCAGCGCCACAAGCGCGGTGAAGGCCCCGAGACGATCCGTTGGAAGGCCAACGCGGATGGTAGTCGATTCGCCAGGCTCCAGAGCCACGGCGACCACATCGCCAGGTGTGCGTCTACCACGGAAATCCTCAAACACCACGGTCAGGCCCGAAGACACCGTCTCAGCGGACCGGTTCGTGAGCGCGACCTCCAGGACTCCCTCGTCACCGCGATAGAACAGATTTGCAGGTCGACCGGTCGACAGCCTGGCCGTCACAAAGTCCATAGGCCTTGCCTCGATCTCCGCACTCAGATCGTGTAGATAGACCGCCCCCTCGGGCGGGGCCTCAGCCCGTTTCCCGACCATGATCTGCCGTAACCGGACAGGATGCTCCAGCGGCTGTGGATTTTCTCCACGGCGACGCAGCGGGCGCCAGCCATCGCCGTCGGCAATGGTGACGGTGACGCACTTCCATCCGTCCCAATCGATGGGGCCGATTTCTCTCCGGCACCAGCGTTCTGCTGCATCCTCGATCGCCAGCGAAAGAGGACGCTGCGAGCCGTCGCCGAAAAGCCAAAACGAGACCGCCCGGCACCGGCCCGGTATGGCGTCGCCCTGCCAGTAGGCCGAGATGTAGGTACGCCGTTTCTCATTGAAGTCGTAGGCCAACTTCAGCGACGCGGTTGCATCGGCCCGTACCTGTTCGGTTGAAGCCGTCAGCGTACTGGCACCAAGGACATAGTTGACGCGATGGCCTCCGAGCTGCCAGTTGGCCGTGCCGGTCATCGGGTCGATGGAGATCGTGCGAGACGCAGCAGCGGCTCCGGGTGGAAACGACAGGCTGGTCATAAGGAAAAGGGCAGGAACCGCCAGTACACGCATTGTCACTCTCCACTCGTTCGACTGCCGGCCGATCCCGGCCGACATGGAAATGGGATACTTC
>Ga0209249_1002259_pt1 | contig 16127 bp, 22 predicted proteins | sample SaaInlV_200m_DNA_4_FD_184653 | JGI IMG/M metagenome (GOLD analysis project Ga0209249, IMG submission 184653) | Marine microbial communities from expanding oxygen minimum zones in the Saanich Inlet - SI037_S3LV_200m_DNA (SPAdes) (version 2) | ecosystem: Environmental > Aquatic > Marine >...
GTTCTGATTTAAAACACAGACTGGTAACATTCTTAGAAAAACATAAAATCCAAACACGTAATTATTTCGCAGGTAATATTCTATTACATCCAGGTTATTCATTTTTGGATGATTACAAAAAGTATCCAGAGTCTAATAAAGTATTGGACTTTGTATTTTTTATAGGTGCTGCACCACATTATACCAGCGTAGTGTTTGATTATATTGAGGAAACAATTAAAAAATTTAAATAATGGATCTAAAATCATCAGTTGGTGACATAGGGGAAGTAACCACTCAGATAATTCATTTTATTGGTGGTGAAAAACGAACTTACACCAACATCGTTTCAAAAACGATAAAACAAGGACAATATACGAAACTCACAACATCTGATAATGATCGTATGATATTAGTAAATGATAAAAATGTATTATGTATAGAAGTATTCAAGGAATCGTAGTTTTAGGTGATGGACTACTGGGAACTGAAATTCAATCACAACTCAAATGTGATATAATCTCCCGAAAACAAAGTGAATTTGATATTACTAAACCAGAAACATGGTATTCATTTTTTATAGAAACGTGGCATGGAACAATTTTCGTAAAAAAATATAATACAGTTATAAATTGTATAGCTAATACTGATTCGTATTCGGATAATAAAGATGAACATTGGAATGTTAATTATAAATTTGTACATGAGTTAATCAACTTTTGTAATAAGTGGGATATAAAATTAATCCACATTGGAACGGATTATTTATATGCCGGAAATGATAAACATGATCCAACTGAAGATGATGTACCAGTTCATGCTGAATATTGGTATTCATATACAAAATTATTAGCAGATGGTATAGTACAGTTATTATCAAATGACTATTTAATCTGTAGGTGTACACATAAACCATATCCATTTCCATATGAAACCGCGTTTGTTGATAGAATTGGTAATTTTGATTATACTCATAAAATAGTAGAATTAATAATACAGTTGATAGAAAAGAATGCATCTGGAATATACAACATTGGTACGGAATCAAAATCTATATATGATTTAGTTCATCGAGACAATAAACATATCAAAAAGGCATATACCCCAGACGGATTTCCAACTAATACATCAATGTCAATTGATAAATTAAATAATTTGTTGAATGAGTGAATACACATTAATAAATAAATGTCCTATTTCTAATACTACGGATAAAATTACATATTTTGATTTGGGTAAAATGCCATTGGTAAATAATTTATGTGATACTGAATATGATTCATTGAATTGTAAACGATATTCACTTAAACTTAATTACTTCCAATTTTCAGGATTATCAGCATTGAGTCATTCAGTTAATGGTGATTTGTTATTTAGTAAATATCTATTCAAATCAGAGATTAATACACCATATATATCACATTCAAAACAGATGTTGGAATATATAGAACATATAGTTGAATTGAATACTGGTGATTTGATTGTAGATATTGGTGGAAACGATGGTACATTGTTATCAACATTCAAAACCAATACTGATAAATCATTAAATTACCTAAACATAGACCCATCACAGAATCTAGCTAAATTATCAATAGATAAAGAGATACCAGTATTAACGGATTTCTTTTCAATAGAAACTGCTAAAGCGATGGCACAGAAAGTTAAGGTAATAGTATCTACAAACGTATTTCAACACTTGAAAGATATAAATTCATTCGTTGAGGGTATATGTACCTTATTAGACGAGGATGGAATTTGGGTATTAGAATTTCCATATTGGGCACATGACTTAGAAACTAAACAATTTGATCAAATATATCACGAACATGTGTATTACTACATGGTGACCTCATTATCTAAGATGATGGATAAACATGAGTTGGATATTATACGAATAACACCACAAAAAATACACGGTGGTACGTTACGATTGGTAATGGCAAAAAAGACATCAAACCACATATCAGATGGGTTGGTACAACAATATATAAATATTGAATCAAAGTATGATATTGAATATTATAAAAATTGGGGAGATAGTATAACAACACACTTGAATAAGTGTAAAGGTATAATATCAGATATTAAGAAATCAGGAAAAAGCATTGTAGTATTTGGTGCAGCCGCTAAGGGTTGTATTTTCTTAAATTCACTCAATCTAACGTATAAAGACATAGATTATATCATAGATGACACTGATATTAAACAAGGTAAATACATGCCTGGAACTGGATTAGAAATTGTATCGCGGGATTCTGTAAACTTAGATGATATAGATTATATGATTATATTACCACACAACTTTTCAGAATATATTATTGAATCATTCAAAGATACATACAAAGGAAGATTTGTAACATTCTTACCAACAATTGAAGTCATATGAGATTATTAAACGCATATTTATGGGGATATAAGAATTGGCATGCATCTCACCACGTATTACGTAAATTCAAAGAGTTCTATCCAGATGGTAGTATTCATATTCAAGTTGATGGTGGTGGTGATATGGAAAACTATACCAAACTTTCAGACAAATGGAAAACAACTATATTAGAAAATACATATAATCTAGGATATCCAGGTAATCACCAAGACCATGATGTTGGTAGGAAATGCTGGCCGAAAGAGAGTACGTTGTATTGGTTGGATAACTTGTATGATGTGTGTAAAACGTCTGATTCAAAATTTATGATTGTATTGGAAGAGGATAGTTTTATATTGAAACCAATTAGTATATTGGGAAAGGAATTCGGTATTTCGGTATTTGAATATAATGCAAGTGTAATACCAAACGTATTACTAGATGTTGTTGGACAAGTAAATGGTAATGTTGATATACCACTTAATATATTCGGTAACAAAGGATATGGTGCTGGTGGTGGTTTTATAATTGATTGTGTAAAATGGATAAGGAGTTGGGAATATTTCAGACCAATACTAGAATTAAATTATGAACTGATACAATCAAAAACACACCTAATAGGGTGGTCAGATTGTATATCACAAATAGTAATCATGGCTGGTGGGTATGAGGTTGTACAGAACGAACAAATGGTACAAACGTGGTATCACGAACGACCAGATTTATACCCAACGTATACTAATTGGAAGGATTACGAAATAGTTGACTATGTAAAAGATATGAATGTAATTATAAACTTATAAAAATGGATTTAAGCTTACGTAAAATGACCGCTAGAGATTTACCATTTGTAAATCAAGTACGGAATGGATACGCCGAGGAATTTCTACATGATGGAAGAACGTTTACTTTGGGTGAAACTAAAGATTGGTTCTATAAAACTAAACCAAGTTATCAAGTAGTATATTATGATAGAAAACGTGTGGGTTATATACGAATAACCGATTATTCAGAACGAAATAAGAATATGGTAGTTGGTGTGGATATATCACCAGAATACACAGGTAGAGGTATCGGTAAAATGGTATATGACACAATGTTAAAGATATTTTTCAATGAATATAAATTACACAAGGTTAGTTTAGAGGTATTGGAAACAAATACAGTTGCAATAAACCTATACAATAAGATAGGATTTGTTGAAGAGGGTAGAAAACGAGAAGAAATATGTAAAAATGGAACATGGGTAGACTCAATCACAATGTCAATACTTAGTTCAGAATATAACAAAAAGAAAGATGAATAAAGATTACACAATAATGGGTTGTATCACAAAATACAACATAGACGATATAAGACCATTCGTTGAATCAATCCAAATGAGTGGTTTTAAGGGTAAAAAAGTAATGATGGTATATGATATAGGCCAAGAGGTGATTGATTACCTAAAGGAACGTGAGTGGGAAGTATACGGTTCTGAGTTACAAGAGCATATTATCATTCAACGATTTAGGGATATATACAAGTTACTTGATAATTTCTTAGATGATGTTATTATTTGGATGGATGTAAAGGATGTAATATTCCAAAAAGACCCAACTGAGTGGTTAGAAAAACACAAAAAGAAAGAGATATTATCGTTCTCAGAATGTATTATACTCAAAGATGATGAATGGGCGTGTGTGAACACGGGAACATCATTTCCATTAGAATGGGAATGGGCTAAAGATAATCCATCATATTGTGCAGGTACGATGGTAGCTGATGGATTTGCATTACGAGATTTATTCATTGAAATATATCATTGGAGTAGAGATACATCAAATAAAGAACAATTATCTGATCAGGCAGCATATAACATACTGATAAACTTAAATCATTTCCAAGAAAACGTACAGTTCGTACAACAAGAAGAAGGATTTATAACACAACTTGGAACGGTATTAATTAAGAAAGATGTATTTGGTGATAAGTTATTAGAACCAACACCACAGTTAAATGATGATGGTACTATAACAAATCAAAATGGCACTATGTTTTGTGTAGTACACCAATACGATAGAGACCCTAAATTAAAAGAACTATACTTAAACAAATACAAATGAAAATAGTAATATCAATATTCTGTTTACCATATGAAATTGATGAATTAGAGCAGATAATAAATCAGTTAAAACGGTCATCGTATTACTTAAATGGTAATAACGAATGGATATTAGATGTATCACTTGGTGTATCTGATTATTTGGTTGACTGGGAAAAATCATCAATACCGAAATCATATTTCATAGACAAGTTAAAAACCTTAGAAGAAAAATGTGATTGGTGTGACCCATCATTTCACCATGATGACCACATCAAAGGTTGTGTTTCACAACGTAGAAACTCAATGAAATTGGTTGAGGATGCAGACTACTTTATATGGTTGGATACTGATATAATATTTGAAGAACGTACTTTATCATATGTAGAAAACACAATCAATTCTATTGGATCATATCCGATGTCAATCATAACACCTGAGATAGTTCGTATATGGGATAATACATGGGATTGTTTAGTGAATGATGAGTTCATTGATAAACCATTAGATTATCACAAAACCAACGATCCATACCAAGATTGTGGTATAAAGGGTGATGTTACTGTGACATCTGTATACAATACATCATCTGGTCAACCAAGATTCAAATTTGCAGGTGGTTGGTTCACATGTATATCAGGTGATTTGTTGCGTAGAATTGGTATACCTGAATCATTAGGTCATTATGGATTAGAGGATACATTTATAATGAACGGTGCGCATGAACTATTAAAATTAGGTGAGGAAACACACCAATTCAAGTTGAAAAATGTAGTGGTGTGTGAGAATTACAAGTACAGAGATAACACCTACTTAACATCACAATTAAAGGTGATAAACCGAAAAGAAGAATTCTTAAAGGTGGCACATGATAATTATCAATCTGAAATGATGAAGTTACTTAATGGATAAATAATTAAACTATATTTATATGTACATAGAACCAAATAAGAATATAATATGAAACAAATAAATGAAATGAACTTCAATTTAGGTAGTACTAACTACACATCTAAAAAATTATCACCGCAAGATATATTAGATTTGGCAAATGCATATCTAACAACACTTATTTCTAAATTAGTTGGTAAACGATTAGATAGACGATTACTTGTAGCTAGTGATTTAGCAGTGTTGACTGCTAAGCAACAATTACACCCTGATAAAAAGAGTGGCAAAAAAGCACTTTTACAGGTGGTATTACAGAGTAAATTGATTGATACTACCGAATATATACGTATATCTAAAGAATTAAACATATTACATAAACGTGTATACAAATATATAAGAAATTCATCACCGGTAGTTCAAGCCAGTACAAGTGCGGTTAGTTCTCAAGGCCATGATTTGTTTGACGAATCAATAAACGAAGCCGTACCCAAATCATACCGTGATATTGTGAGGCACACCAAAACTATAAAGAAACTAGAAGCTGAACGTAAAGCTTTAGTACCATCTTGGAAATCTGAAACTGATTCTAAAAAGAAAAAGAAGATTCAAGATAAAATGAAAAAGTTAACTACTGATATTAAAAAGTTAGAAGTTATCATTAAGAAATTAGAACTGAAAAGTGGTGACGCAGCAGATATAACCAATTCAGGTGGTTCTGCTAGTAGAAGTGCTAAGAAAGATATGAAAGGTGAATTCGATGAATCGGTAAATGAATTAGCGAATGATAGAGAATATGTTGCAACTGCATTTGATGGTAATACTATAAAGGATAGAATTAGTTCAAATGATTATAATGATGCCATGTTTAGGGATTTTAAGAAAAAACATGAAAAGAAAAAACATACGGTGATAATTGATCTAATGAATTTAAAAACAAAAAAATCAGTTAGACAAGTATATGTTACAAACGAATCGGTAAACGAGTCACCACGTAATATGTACACTAAACGAATGACTGCGTTTCACACAAAGATATTAACTGCATTAGATAAAAAATACACTAACTACAATAGTGAAGTTGATAAGGATTACAATAAAATAAAGAAAGATATCAAAGGGGTAATGAAAGGTTTACCTGATATAGTAGCTGGTGATTTAGCACAATATTATCATGAGTACCGTAGAGAAGAACGTAATTTCAAAGAAACCGTAGTTAGGTGGAACAACACAATGACTCCATACTTGAAAAAGAAACAAGAAGAATCTAACTTGGGTAAAGTTCATTTTGATAAAGCCGAAGATGACCCAATAACAGAGGATACTCGGTACATTAAGAAAAATGTAATGATAGATGATGATGAAGCATATGATAAATATACATTTTCATATTCACGAGTTAGAAACGCGGTTGGTGCAGTTTGGCCAAAAACATGGCGTAGTGATGGGTATTTATTTCCGTTAGATTCATTTGATAAGAAAGTAGTTAAAGGAGTTAAGATAAAACCAGATGAAATAATATTCCGTTATAAAACGGATACTACTACGATTGGGGATATGCAACCATTGATTAAAATTAATTACAAAAAAGGATTAGTTTACTTTTTAACACAAGAATCAAGTGAAACTGGTGACCCAATTGAATTTGAAAAAAAGGGTGTTGCTGTACATTATTTGAGACTTAGAGATACTGCTGTTAATGAATCGGTAAACGAAGCCGACCAAATAAACGGTGGTAGAGCTGATAATATGGATTTGGCAGATATAGCAAACAAACATAATATTGATATTGACCAGTTAACCAAAGAATATCAAATGGGTATCAAAGTAGAAATGGAACATACCAATGACCCAAAACTATCAGAGGAGATAACACTAGACCATTTGTTTGAAGACCCTAAGTATTATACTAAATTACAAACAATAGACCCACATGAATCAACTATAACAGAGGCTGTGATTGATGTGAAGATTGGTGATTGGATTAGTAAGAGAGTTAAAGTTTCAGGAGGTGTAACACATGGTACGGAGGGTTACGTCTTCAATAAAGGGGTACGTGGTGTTCAATTAACTGATAAATGGGGTGGATTTGATAAGAATAGATGGTATGAGTTAAAGGGATTTAAGCGAGGTGCTAAGTTATCAAAAGAGGTATCTAAACATAGTAAGGTATTGGATGTGATTAAACAACATAACAACACATTGGGTGAATCAGTAAATGAAGCGGGTAAACCAGTAATTGTAAAACGAAAAATTGGATTCCAGTTTAAGGAAGTAGCCAAATTTAGTTCTGTAAAAGAAGCTGAAAAATACTGTGAAAGTATTCTTAAACGAATACTAAAATCAAATGCAAAATCAGCTAAAGATAACAGACCAAACGCGTATGGACACCAAGAATTACCATGGTTTGAAATTGATGATCACATTTATAATTCACCACTTGATGATAGAATGAAAAACAGTAAGTCTTACCGTTATAACGGTAAGTTTATAAAAACAGAATCAGTAAATGAGGCATCATATCATAATAAAGCTGATGCATTAACTGCTTATTTCAAAGGAAAAGTATCAGCACAAGAACTTAGTGATATTGCCGAAAAACAATTTGGAACAGCAATCGCCACCAAAAAAGAATTAGCTGATTTTCTTAAAAACAAATTCACACAAGATATGATGTCTGACACGTATGGTATTCCTGCTAAAACGTTGGTAAAGAAATCACGTGAACTTATACAGTTTGCTGAAAACATTGGTGAATCAGTAAATGAGGCCATTTCTAAGGAAGAACGATTAAGATATACTAATTATGCTAAAAAGTTAAAGTCTTATTTAGCATCCAATGATTTAAAGGGCTTCAAATTCAAGGTACAGAGCTCAGGTTCGGTCAAATCAAATCCATATATAATAGTGATAAGTTCTGATAGAATAAACGGTGCACATGCACCAATACCAAATGAATTTAGAACCAAAGTGATGAAGAAACTCGGTTGGACTCCTAGTGACTGGGAGAACGTTGATTATGGTAACGTTACCAGTTTCCGAATAGCCATACGTTATAGTGAATGGTTAACAGTATTTAAGGGTAAAATATCGGAATCAGTAAACGAGTCAAAAGACGAACCACAAATAATCAAAGATATTCGTGATGTTGTGAAAAATGGATACAAAAAGATAAAAGATCCAGTAAGTGGTAAGTTAATGTTAGTAGATAGTTTTACAGCCTCACATATCATAGCAGTATATGATAATCTTAGTTCATCAAATCAAAAGAAATACGCAGCACAGCCATTGTTAAAAATGTCAAACATAGCATTCAAATTACTCAAAAAATAATGATTAGTTTATACAAAATATTAACGGAAACGTACGCAAGTGAAACACTTCGGCTGAGTCGTGATATTGTGAAGTCATTCAAGTCTAATTTCGGTAAGAAATATAATATCGAACAAGATGGTATGATTATTTCACGTGACCCAAAGACTAAAGAGTTAGATGGGTCACCACAAGAGATAGACTTTACATTAACTGTTAATTTTGTACCAAATAAAAACCTAAAAGGACATAGTTATTCATTCGATGCAATAACTGACTTTGATGAGATTACTATAACGGTATATTACGTTACAACTGTATTTCCAGTTGCATACAATGATTTTATAGCTGAACTTAAGGAAACCGTTAGACATGAGATAGAACACGTTGCACAAGGATTCAATCAAGGTAAAGAAAGAATAATTCGTAAAACATCACGTACACCATATTATATGTACTTACAGATGCCACATGAAGTTCCTGCATACGTACAAGGACTATACAAACGTTCTAAAACCAAGAAACAAACTTTGACTAAATCAATTGATGAGTTCATGCAAGAAAATTCAAAGTCATTTGGTGGTAACAAGTATAAGGAAATTGTTAAGAAAGTGTGGATAGATTGGGCAAAAAAGAATTTGAAAAACGCACAATTAGATTAGGAATTGTCAAATCAAAAGAAATACGCAGCACAGCCATTGTTAAAAATGTCAAACATAGCATTCAAATTACTCAAAAAAGCAAAGAAATAGTGGTAAGCTTAAAAGATATATTAATGGAAGGACGTTATGATAGATTGGTAGGTCAAATTACCAAAGATTTAATGCGTGATCTCAAAGGTGCAATCAAATCTGGTATGAGTAACAAACCATACAAGGGATACGTTGTAAGGGAAGAACCAAAAAAAGGTTATAACGTTCAAGCAATGTTAGATGATGAATCCAAAACCATTGAAATTGGTGATTACAGCAATGATCCCTCAGGTGTATCAGTAACCGTTGAATTGAAATATAAAATGACTGATATTGTTGAATCTGGTAAATTTTATATCAATGGATTCGCTGATGAAGTGGGGTGGACTACTCTTGAGGTTTTATTAGCAACAAATCCAAAGGATGGTGTAAAGATTCTATCGAAAATAAACCCATTCATCAGAGAAACTATTCGACATGAAATAGAACACTTCACTCAAAGTGGTGATAATGTTAAACCAAGTAAATATATTAGAAATAATAATGCAATGCGTAAACGTATTCGTGAGAATCCTAAAATTGGATACAAATATCTTATATTAAAAGATGAGATTGATGCAAATATACATGGGTTGTACGCAAGAGCTAAGAGTGCAAAGAAACCATATCAAAAAGTTGTTGATGATTATTTAGACTTTTTTATAACAAGTGGTGATATCACGGATAAACAACGAAAAATAGTATATAACGTTTGGAAGAAACGAATTCCAAAGATAGGTGGAATTCCACCATTAAAATAAAAAAATTAGGAATTTACAATAATATTTCGTATATTTGTATGATAAGATTAACAGAGATGATAAGTAGAAGTTTATTTTTTGAAGATAAGAAACTCAGAGTTCTGGACTTTGATGATACACTTGTCAAAACCACATCTTACATATATGTAACACATAAAAGTGGTAAGATATCTAAGTTAACTCCAGGTGCATATGCGGTGTACAAACCACGTAAAGGTGATGAGTTTGATTACAGAGAATTCAAATCGGTAAACGAACCAGTTGAGATAAAACAAATGACTGATAAGTTACGTAGAATGGTACGTGATCAAGTTGGTAAAGGTATATACATATTAACAGCACGTTCGGTATATAAACCTATCATAAAATACCTGAATGATATTGGTATCAATTCAAATAAACTATATGTAATAGCACTTAATTCAAATGACCCAAATGATAAAGTTGCATGGGTTAAAAAGATGATAAAGACTCGTGGATTTGATGATGTGTTCTTTGCTGATGATAGTAAGAAAAACATTGATGCTATGAATAAAATGTTGAGAACTCAAAATGTGAAATGGAAGACAAAGCATGTGAAATATTAATTTTACTATATTTATATAAAACACAATGATATGAAACTAGCACCATTAATCAGACCTAAACTGAACGAAAGTAATGTTACCAATACATTTAACGATGTATTGAAATATTTAAGAACTAAGGTATACCCTAAGTTAAACGATGATGATTTGTATGATTTGAATATAATGATTGGAGATTACTTTAAGAAAAACGTATAAGATATGATAAAACTGACCAAACTAATAACAGAAGAAAAGAATCCACGTATCATCGATGCTGTTTATATTGAACAGAATAAACGGTTCTATGGGTTGTACGTAGGTACAAAGAGAAAGAAGATGGGATTTCTTGAAGATGCTAATAAGTTAGTTAAAGATATCACCGGATTAGAATTACCACGTATCTATGATACTAAACAATTGGATAAGATAACAAAGGTAATGAAAACCAGAGGAGTTACATTTACACACGATGATATAATGGATGTATCATAAACTTAATATTATGAAAAAATTAATAATAACAATATTAACACTTTTACTTTTATTAGCATGTGCATGTACGACCGGTACATATGTAACTGATGATGTGTATTATAGAGCACCTACTTATGTAGTACCTAATTACCATTGGAATGTGTATGTTGGTTACAATCCATTTTTCAATCCTTATTATTATAGTTCGTATTATACCTATTACACATATAACCCATATTATTATTACAACCAACATTGGAAACATTATAACAAAAATATAAAGTATGGGCCTCGTAAATATAATGGTGTTGGCACAACTATACCAACCAAACCAAACTCACGTAAGGTAACACCACGAAAGACACCCAAACGTACATACAGTACACCAGAACCACGAAGAACGACAAATACACATAGTACACCAAACCGTACATATAAGACGCCTACACCATTTAGAACCACAACACGTAGTACTAAGGTAGCACCACGTAAAACAACAACACGTTCGTATAGTACACCAACGTCTCGTTCGCGTACAACACCAAGAAAACAATCACCAAGTAACAGGGGAAAACGATGATAAAATTAAAACAACTAATTACAGAATATAATGATGGTATCCGTAAACTGGCAGTTACCACCGATTCACAAGAAATCAAAAAAATCAGAAGAGATTTGAAAAAGGATTCAAATTGGAGTGATTCTGAAATTGATTATATGTTAGCCAAGTATAAAAAAGCTTATCCAAAGGTAACACCAACTTCAGCTAAACCGAAACAAAAATTGGTTAAGTGGAACAAAAAACTATATGATAGGTGGATAAAAGATAGTGCATCTGGTGGTGGGTGGCGTAATTCATATGATATGGCTCAAAATGCAAAACTTGAATCTGGTTTGATACAATATGTAAAACAGATGGTTCGTAAAGATGGTGGTGATGAAACACCATTAGAACGAATTCAATGGGATATCGAGAATAGGGGAAAATAATGATAAGATTAACTAATCTGATAACTGAATCGAATGAAACTAAGATGTTCGATCAATCTAAGGTCAATAGTATATTGAGTGATATCGGTAAAATTACCAATATTAAGAATGGATATAATTCATATATTGAATATGTTGAACATAGGTGGAAAGACGGAACAGGATCCTTTGAATTTAAATGGGAATCAGGACGTGGTGCGAAACACGGTTCAATACATGTTAGTGTTGATTCAAGTGGTGAGTGGAAGTATTCAATATCATCACAATATGGAAGTGAATCATTTGTACGGAGTTCACCAAGTTGGGGTGTTAAAAAATTAAAATTAGGTATAAAGACTAATGGTTGGGATACTGTTACGAATGATGTACTTGTTAAATCTTGGAAGAAATCGAAACCACTTGTAATAAAGATAGATAAAGAAGTTGAAAAATGGAAACAAAAATCGGCAGCTGCCGAAGCTGACTATTATAGAAAACGTGGTCCTGTATCGGGTGTGGGTAACATGGATTAAATTGGAAATAAAATTATGATAAAATTAACTAAATTATCAACCGAACAATCATGGTCAACTTTATTCACATAATATAAATAGGGAAACTAATCATGGCAACGGATAGAATAAAGAAATTAATACTTGGTAAACTTAAACAAGAATATGCCTTTATGGGTGATAAACATACTAAACCACCATTAAAGGAATTTCCACAAAATTGGATGCAAGGTAGAGTGAGTAACTACCACACCGATTTGGGTACGGGAAAACGTAGTGATAACGATAAAACAAATTTCAGCACAGATAATAGTGGTGATCCAGAACTCGATGATGAACTAAAAGATAATGAGGATGAGTAACAGAATGAACAGAATATTTTGGCTGGTAGGTCAATCAGGTACAGGAAAAACAGTACTTGGAGAACGGTTACATAAATTTTTAACAACAGAAAAACGAAATTGGAGACGTGATGTATTTCACCTAGATGAAAAATATATCCGTGAGTTATGTAACAATACCGATTACACCAAGAAAGGTGATAACTTAAATACAACTACTATACAACTAATGGCATCTATGTTATATGATGCGGGTTGTGATGTGGTAGTATCATCTATATCACCAACGTTGAGGTTACGTGAAAGTTTCAAAGAGAGTAATCCAAATGTAGTTGAGATATTATTACATACAGATTCACCACGTGAAACGGAACGATCATTCAATCCAGAGTTTGAATTACCTGAAATGAATTTCATTGATATCAACACAACAAAACATAAACCAGACAAGGCTTTCTCAAAAATTATTAATTTATTGACCAAATCGGATAAATTATAGGTTATTTTGATATAGTTTCCACTATTATCACACACATATTTTATATAGTAATACTTATAGTAAAGTAACATTACTATGGAAGAATCAAAAGACAAAAGTGAGGGTGAAAAGATATTTGACCCAACACAAGATTTATCACTAGCTGGTAGACAACGTAGATTAAAGAGAGGATTGGGTTCAGCTCAATTATTGGAATCGGAAATCAAAGAAGCTCAAACAAAAGCACGTTCAGCTATGGAAGCCGCTCGTGTATTGGGTGTAAGTTATAACACGTATAAGAAATACGCCAAAATGTACGGTATATTTGAGGATTTGAAAAATCCAAAAGGATACGGTGTGAGTAAGGGATTTAATCTAAAACGTGGTAAATTCGCATTAGATGAAATTCTAGCAGGTAAGTGGCCAGAGTATCCATCATGGAAACTAAAGTTTAGATTAATAAAAAATGGTTATGTACAAGAACGGTGTAACAACTGTGGTTTCGATGAAAAACGACTAACTGATGGTCACGTACCATTAGTATTAGATTATCTAGATGGTGATAGAAAAAATCACATATATGAGAATTTACAAATGTTATGCTTAAATTGTACCTACTTGTTGGTGGGTAATTTATCGGGTAGTAGAAAAAATTACATATAATTAGGATATGTGAGATAATTTTCGTATCTTTGTAGTAACAAATAAAATATTATGGAAACATTCGGAACTTCGTTAAAGATGTTAACGGACGGAAAACAATTGGCAATATGCCACATGGGTTTTAGATTTGATAGTTATATGGGTAATTGTTCACACGATTGTTTGTATTGTTATGCTAGAGGTCAGAACATGAGATATAAACGGTGGGATTCGGTAAAGGTAGCTGATTTAGATGATGTTAAGAAACGATTTGAAAATGTATTCACTCGTGGTAAGAACGAAACCGTTGAACAACGAGCAATTGCAAATCGGTATCCAATCAGAATGGGTACACAGATAGATTGTTTTCAAGAACCTGAAAGAGAACATGGTATCAGTTACAAGTTTATAGATGAGATAATGAACAAGTATAATTATCCGTATGTAATTTGTACAAAGAACAAAATGGTGGCAGAGGACAAATATCTTGAATTGTATAAAGATAAAGGTAATGTGGCATTTCAGTTTACATTATCTACAATGGATCAAAAGTTCTTAGATGTGGTAGAGAGTGGTGCAAGTACGGCAATCGAACGTGTTGAAACCATGAAGAAACTATCCGATTTAGGATATCACGTAACAGTTAGAATATCACCAATAATACCTGAGTATAATACTGATGTTGTGGAGTTGATTGAAACGTTAGCAAAGAACGGTGTTAAACATATAATATGTGAGGTACTTAGAATTACATCAATACTTAATAAACTATTCATTGAGAAACTAGATTTTGATGTGATTGAACATTATAAGAAAATGGGTGTAAAAGGTGGAGCTGGTGGATATTTTCGGTATCCATTACTTAAAAAGATAAAATTCCAAAAATACATAAAAGAACTATGTGATAAAAACGGTATGACGTTTGCAACATGTGGTGATGAGGATATTTCATTTCACACATGCGAAATGTGTTGTGGATTGGATAATGAGAAGAAGTTTCAAGGATATCCAAAATCAACATACGTTAAAGCATATCATCTTTGTGAACAAAATGGTAGTGTTGGGTTAGATGAATTTCTAGATGGTGATTATTGTTCAGACCCAAAGACAATGAAAAAAGTTTGGAATGAGGGATACTTTGAAAAGGTATTAAAGAATTTACAATTTAACGATCAAACACAACGATATGATTGGGTAAATTGTAATCCAACATTAGCAAAACAAAATACTCAGGTTGATGAAGAACATGAGTGGTTTTAGAATTAAATCAATATAAATAGTTATAAATTAAAATTAGAACAAATGGATTATTATGAAGTAATCGTGGCTGTAGTCACAGGAGTATCAAAATCAGGAAAAGACACAGTAGTTAAAGAGAATTATCTTGTTGATGCAATGTCAGTAACAGAAGCTGAAGCGCGTGTTGTTGATGATTTTACAAAGGCAAAAACACAACTTGACTACAATGTAGTATCTGCAAAAGAAAGCAGAATAATGAGAGTAATTTCTAAGTAGAAATGGAAACAACAAAGCAGGAGATAAAAACAAGGGTTGCCATTCGCCGACCACCTGGTGATAATTGGTCACCCTTGTTATTTAGTTCGGATACGGTTGTACCATCTCTTACAGATATATTAGAATTGTTGTACCAAGAGACCGGTAAAACACAATTCTTTATGGATGCTAGAGAGGGTTACGTGTACACCGTTGACCAAGAAGAAGTTGAGGTGGCACCGATTCCTGAAAAGAAATGGTCACTTTATGGTGATGATGTTTAGGTGTTTAATTAAAAAACGTTATATTTATATACAACTAAGTAACTAAGGATTTTATATGAACTTAAAGGAAATAATATTAGAACGTGTATTGAATGATAATATCGGTGATACTCTTAACGAATTAAAGGTTATTAAAGAACAACTATTAACACAACTTATAATTGAGGGTGTTGATGATCCAGGTATTCTTAAAGTTGTATTCATGGCAGGTGGTCCTGGAAGTGGTAAATCATATACAGCCA
>Ga0209249_1002263_pt1 | contig 16112 bp, 14 predicted proteins | sample SaaInlV_200m_DNA_4_FD_184653 | JGI IMG/M metagenome (GOLD analysis project Ga0209249, IMG submission 184653) | Marine microbial communities from expanding oxygen minimum zones in the Saanich Inlet - SI037_S3LV_200m_DNA (SPAdes) (version 2) | ecosystem: Environmental > Aquatic > Marine >...
TTCCAACAGAATCGAAAATACGACCCTGCATCTTCGATGCATCTGAAGAATTACTTGTGTTGTAAATCTTCGGAATAGGATCCATTTTTACATGAGCTACCGTAATGGTGAACATGATGTCATCAATTGCAACATCATTGAGCTGCCCGCGGGAGTTTTCATGCTCAGCAGCAACAAACTTGAATGCTCCGACATCACTGCGTCCCATAGGCATCGGACTTCCATTCGGAATATTACTTGCGTTTTCGATGGAAGTGATCTTCGCCATTACAACAGTGTTTTCACTGCCTAGAATGGTTGCATCAACCTGAATGCTTCTTCCAGAAGCATCTCCGCGAGCGTAGACTTGATTCACAACGGGTGTAAATCTGTCCCCTGGAACACCACCGTCTACATCGCTCTTGACCTTTGCTCGGACCAGAACATGCCTCTCTTCCCCCTCGTTAACAACGAACGATCGAGAAAGCATGTAAGTCCCAAAATCATCTCCGACCTCTGCACTGCCTCTAAAAGCAAAGGCGAATGGTTCTGTTTCGCCTGCAAAGAAAAGCTCAAATCGATCAATTGACCGATTCTCGCCTTCTGCGTCGATGCCGATGTATGTAACATCGACAGGTTCGTCATACGCATTGAAATTCATGCGTAATAGAGGTTCGCTAAGCTCTCCTCCTAGAACCTGATGAGATGGAAGAACGATTGCATTTTCAAGTGACAGTCTGCCTTGCGACTCGAACATCCATTCCGTCGACTTGGCCGTTGTTACGAATATTTCATCGTAACTCGTTTGTGGAACATCATTGATGGTGATGCCACTCATAGACGATCCGTCGTCTAATTCCTCGGCCTCGATGAAGTTATGAGTGTCGATTGCGAATCCGAGCTGTAGCCTGTCGCTTGAAAGCGATTGAGCCACATCGGCGTGGACCTCAAATACGACAGTGTCCTCAGAAGGAATGACGTACCCCCCTTGTGCAAAGTCACTGAAAATTATCTGGTCGAGCTGTGAGTAAACACCGTCTTCCAGAATCGTGTCTACAGACGAGTTGCCATCCGTATCCACCCAGAACGAATAGTTATAACAGTTAAGCAAGCTTCCCTGCTCAGCCACAAGAGACATTCGTATTAACAGAATGTCTTCTGCTTCGGACGCCGTTGCTTCGAGACGAAGAAGTGTAATGTCCTTCTGGTTCGAAACCGCAGTATCAGATGAAGCAAGAGTATCCTGCACCACCGTTAGGTTGGCAACAGAAATTTCATGGAAGTTTCCAGAAATCACACCAGTGGGACGCACATCGGAGACGAATTCGCCTGAATTCAAGCCTTCGACTCTTAATTGATAAGCCGTGGTAGCCCACGGAAGAATTCCGCCGAAATCGGTGCCAACGGAATTCGGAAGCCCGTTTACAATTTGCGGGTCACCACAAATCATGATCTTGAACTTGTCACCGTTTTGCGGCGACGAGCCCGAACCATTATCGATAAAGTCGACCCGAAATTCCCAGGTCTCTTCACCATTAACGATGAAGTCACCAAATCTGTAGATTTGGTAGGTACCGTTTGTCGATCCATTGGAAGTGTCGTAGTCACTGGGGCCAGTAAGTCGTGTCCCGTCAATCGTACGACCGGTCGTCAGGTTACGAATCTCCACGTCTTCCATAACATGAGAGATACCAACATCGATTGGATCACCGGAAGCGTTCTGACCGAATACTAGGACATACATGTCCTTGACATCGACCGCCACGCTACCAGTTAACATTTCGATGTTCGCGAGTACTGCGTCGTTGTCGTCCCGCGTGTAGTTTTGCGTCGACGGTCCATCGATACCGAGAGTGAATTCTCCAGTTCCGATGGTCACCGTGTCTGCCACGGGGAGATAAGGAATGTGAACGGGCGAACCGTAGGTCTGACCATTAATCCCATACCCGTACAGAGACCCCAAAGCAGAGATGTCTGATGACTCTTCAAAGTGCATGATGATTGAATCACCAGCGCCACCGACGATGTCGGCAACCACTTCGAGTGCGACACTGTCGCCTTCGAGCACCGTAAACGGAGGATCGAAGTTGAGTGTAACAAAGTCATCAACTGTAGATGCAACAGTGTTTGTAAGCACTGTCCCATCTGTGCGACGGACCGCGATATTAGTAAAATCGCCATCCGATGCTGAACTGTTCTGCTCGAAGGTCATCGAATAAAACGTCTGATCCTCGGTAAAATCGGCCGAAACATCAAATGCTCCAATGACAACCTGCGTCATTCCAAGTGACACAGAATCTGGCTGAACGGAATTGTAATCCACCGTCACCGTGCCGCTTTCGACAGCAGCAACCATGAAGGTATTACCCCGTATGGGGAAATTGCCTTCGACGTCACCGGCTGAGCGAATATCGGACGGCGATTCCAACACGAAGTTGTGCATGCCGACAAACGTGGCATCGGTGTTGAACGCCGCGAAGACGTCCAATGTGACGGTCTCGTTGGGATCGATCGTCAGAGCGCGATGGCTAAATCGCAAATCGATCGTCTGATCTTCCGAATCGATCGTACGCGCACGTGTAATTCGCTGGCCATCCAGACTCAGATACACGTATCTTATGTCTTGGCTATCACCCATACCTTCGTGAGTCAGGATGACATCCTCTACAAGGATCGGCTCATCCTGAGCCGCCGTGAGCTCAAACGACATCATGTGGACAACAGATCCTTGTGGGATCGTATCGGCCACAGGAGTAGTCGACGAGAGTTCGACGACCAATCCATCATCAGAAACAACATTCGTCATCACCGTCGCCGAGTTGTTACTCAGGTTCGGATCAGCGATCGTGGACGAAACCTTGGCACGAACTTGTACCTGTTCGACATCATCGATCACGTCGAACGCGATCGTTTCCGTAACCGGATCGTTCATCCAATCGATGTGATAAACAACCTGACCATCCCCTTGAATCGCCTTTACAGACGACGCATTGGGATTGAAAACCGTTCCAGTCGGAACGGTGACAGACACATCCATGTTCTCTGCCCAATCGGGACCGTTATTGAACACGGTTATGGAGTACCCGAGGGTATCTCCAACATGCGCCTCAGCCGGACCGTTAAGTCCAACCGACAAATCAACGGACGCTCGATCAATTGTAATAGTCGGGTTTTCAGGCCCGAACTGCTGCACCATGATCGGACGACCCCATTGGGTCATGTTGATCGTGGGCTCGCCGAGTTGAAATTCTTGCTCCGGCGCATCCGTGTGGATGTCGCCGAGAACACGAAGTGGCAACCCAGTTTGGGGAACCTGAATCCCCCACGAACCCAAGTCAAACTGAATGGTACCGTAGTTCGACGTCGTGGTTGTGTCCAGATTGGTCTCGTATCGACCATCCTGTACACCCCAATTGCCGTCTTCGTCCATCAGGTCAGCCCAGAGGGTTGCACTCGAAAGTGCGCCATCATCACCAACGCCAGGATACGTAATGCAGTTAAGCAGCGTACCCGGACCTAAAGCGATGACATCTTCCTGTGCCAACGTGACTGTTGGATTCCAACGACTGGGATCAACTTCGTGATCCCAAACGTGATCCGTAATGACAAACGCACCCATCTGTTGAAAAGGAGCTGCCGAAATCTCTGCAATCGAGCTTTCACCCGATGTGACTTGCGGGGCCCCTACGAGGGGGTTTGCCGACAAGAGTTGTCGGTCTTCACATGCTTCGAAACGAAGTGATCTGTTCTTGAGTCGCATACCACGCTGGTTTCGACCACTTTTCAACGAGAATCCATTCAGAAAGAATCCGTTCAACAAATTGTTCATAGCTCTACCCCTAATAAAAAAAGAAAGAAACCTTTGCTGTGAATGAGCGATACAACTTGCACCGCTAATTAATAAAACATTCGTTAGCAGTTCCTTTCAATTCAAATTGCTGATAGATTTTACCTTTTTTTGTATGTTTGTCAATGCTTTCTATATATGTCAAGCATAATAATGCACAAAGTATTTAGGCTTAATACATATGTTTCAAGATATTTACAACTTTTCTCCCCAAGCTTTTGGATCACTAGAGAACTCAGCGACTTTGCTTATGTCTTCTTTGGTCAATCTACCCTGATCCCCTGCTACTTTTAGTAGGATTGAGAGGCTTGCAAGAGGATGAAGTTTTACACTCGCAGATTGTGCTTTTTCGGTAGAAGCGAGCATTTCATACGTAAATATTGCAATCACGTCACTTACATTACCATCCACCTCCTCTCGCAATGCCTCGACAGATGAAATCGCACTTCCCCCTGTGGAAAAAAGATCTTCTATCAATACAATGTCTTTTCCATGTGGAATGTCTCCTTCAACCCTCTTTTTTGCACCATGGCCCTTCGCTTGCGACCTAACATAAACAAAAGGCAGTCCAAGACGCTCTGCGACTAATGCAGCCCACCCAATGGCCCCTGTTGCTGTTCCAGCGATAACATCTGGCTCTACTTGCATACTTTTTACACGCTGCACCAATGCATCTACTACAAATTTCCTAGCATCTGGGTGACTATAAACCATACGATTATCACAATAGATTGGCGATTTAATGCCACTTGACCATGTAAATGGAGGATCAAGTGAAAGCTTAACAGCCCCAATGTCTAATAGAAGTTCTGCGATGCGTTGTCCATTTGGCATAGGAATATAGGTGGAAGAATTGAGAATTACATACATTTCAGTATGCTTGCATACGCATATTGCCAGAAATGATCAACGAAGAACAACATTGTCGGCTAGAAGAACTCAGTAGAGTGTTCTTAAAAGAGAACGGTAAGCTAAATCTTTCGGCATTCCGAACAAAGGAAAGCTGTTGGATGGGCAATATTATGGACTCACTTGCAATTTTGGATCAGAGGATTTGCCCATTGAATATAGAAGGTATGCAAGTTTTAGATATAGGAACTGGTGGAGGCTTTCCATTACTACCTATAGCCATGTGTTTTCCAGAAGTTAAATGTACTGGTTTAGACTCAACTGAAAAAAAGATACGAGCTGTAGAAAATATGGCTAAAGAATTATCTTTAAATAATGTTAATTTGATATGTGGACGCACAGAAGAAGTTGGAAACGATCCTAGATTTAGGGAGCAATATGACGTTGTAACTGCCAGAGCGCTTGCTCCACTTAATGTACTGCTAGAGTTTGCATCACCATTTGTAAAACCAGGGGGATATATAGTCGCTTGGAAAAGTATGAATACAGAAGAAGAGATGAAAGAATCTCTTCTTGCCAGAGCAGAACTCTCTTGTGAGCTGGCAGGAAATTTTGAATATGATTTAGGAGAAAGCTGGGGCAAACGCCAACTTATTTTCTTTAAAAAACGTTCTAAGTTAAATAGTAAATATCCTAGAGCTACTGGTATCCCAAAAAAGAGTCCCCTTTTGTAGAGATGATATACGTACCAAATGACAAATGGTCTAGAAAGGCAAAAGAAGAAGGATATAGGGCACGCAGTGTTTATAAGCTTCGTGAGTTAGATGAACGATTTAAACTAATCAAGAGTGGAATGACTGTGTTAGATGCAGGTGCCGCACCTGGTAGTTGGATGCAATATACCTCACAAAAAGTTGGGCCAACTGGGAAAGTAATAGGCTTAGATCTGCAAGAGATAGAGCCAATTGCAGAAAATGCTATTACGGGCAAAGTAGATATTACAGACAAAGAAAGTGTTAAGACCTTTTTAAAGAAACATGATGTTTCTAGAATAGATTTAGTACTTTCGGACCTTGCTCCAAGTACTAGTGGAATAAGAGATATTGACCAATGGAGGTCTATTGAACTATCTGAATCTACAGTGTCTCTTGCTAGATCTTTAATGAGAAGAGGTGGCATATGCGTGCTTAAAATATTAAGAGGAGCAGATTTTGATTCATTTTTGTTTCAAGCAAAAAAACATTGGAAGCTAGTAAAAGTTACTACTGTTAAGACAAGTAGAAGTACTAGCAAAGAAGTTTATGTAGTTTTAAAGAAAATCTAATATATATACTTCCGCACTAACTGGCACTATCCTCAATTCGTAATTTGGTCATCATCATTCATGATGTACGGGATGATAATTTTAAAGAATGTATGTAAGTCCTACGGCAAGTCTGATGTTCTTAAATCTGTGTCTTTCCGCATAGACCCAAAAGAGTTTGTTTGCATTACAGGGCCAAGTGGAGCTGGAAAGTCTACACTGCTTCATATAATGATGGGTGCAGAGGAAGCTAGTAAAGGATCAATTTCTGTAGATCAGGTAGATTTAAATGATTTGCCTCCTACTGTCTTACAACTTTTCCGTAGGAGGATTGGTGTAGCTTTTCAAGATTACAAACTTTTGTGGAACAGAACAGTTGAAGAAAATGTTGCCTTCCCATTAGAAGTAAGTGGAGTACATGAGGACGAAATAGAAAAGAGAGTAAAACAGATTTTAAAAGAAATGAGTCTAACTAAACATAAGGACACACTGGCTTCTGCCCTATCTGGAGGAGAAAAAGCCAGAGCATCAATAGCCAGAGCATATGTACATGAGCCAATGATTCTGTTTGCAGATGAGCCAACAGGTAATCTGGACCCTGATCAGACTGACATGATTATTGAACTCCTTGAACAGATTCACAAAAATGGAACAACTGTAATACTGGCAACTCACGAAGCAGATATTGTAGATAAATTACAAACTAGAGTACTTAGGTTAGAAGAAGGCGAACTAATTAGAGATAGCGTTGGTGGATACGACAAGGAAAGTAAAAAAGTATCTAGATCTAAACCAAAAGGGCTACATGATATTTTTGATGAAGGAGATGGGGTTCGGATTGAAGTTTCTAGCGAATGAGAAAGTTGTGAGTTATGGATTGTGAGTTATGAGTATGAAGAAAGGAGGGGCGAGCGCACTTGTTTGAGTTAGGAGCATTCCATAGTCTCTAGTGATATATGAGCAGATGGCGAGCAGATTTTTAGCGAAGCTAAAAAATATGACTCGTCTCTGTGAGTCAAACTTATATCTAGCAAGTATGCGACGAACGAGTCTGCGCTTGCCTTGATCTTTTTTGGTTCGTTTTTTGTATCAAGACAAAAAATGAACAGATAATTTGAATTAATTGTTACATAGAAACAAGGTACATTATTTATTTTCTCTAAAAATTAATCTGTATTTAATAAATTTAAGATATTGAACCCCCTCTTCTCTTTCTTCTCCCTAGGGGAGAAGAAGGTGCATAGAAGCATTTGTGTTTACTGGTATATTTTTTTGTTTGTGTGACAATGTAATACAAAAGCAATACAACGTAATACGTTGTAATACAAATGCAATACAATTTAATTTATAAACTGTTGTTTTCCTCAAACAACGGTGTATCTAAATCCTCTTTTTCTACCTTTGGAGTTTCTATCTTTTCTTTTTCTTTCAACTCTGCAGGGAAATACCTAATTAGTAGAGCCGCTGTAATAATAAAATAAATCATCTCTGGAAGCAGTGTCATTGCTCCCATCTGACCTCGTGCCAATACTATTACATCAGTTAAGAATAATAGGAACTGAGCAAGTGCGAGTAATAATACAATCCCCGAATGCCGAACAGGATGTGCAAATGCTAAAAATGCACCTATGCCAAGTACAATTAATATTGCACCAAGACCCGACCCTAAATAAAGATGCATACTATCTAAAATCGCATCTTCGTATAGTGAACTTAATGTGTCTGGTTTAAATAGAAAAAGCGTAGCAAAAGCAATATTTGCTACTCCTATAGCTAGGAGTGTGATTCTAAGTGATCTGGAAGAAGAATTATCCACAGCGAAATGCTACACGAAAGTTTGTTTAGAAGACAGTGACTTGGTACCGTACTGGTATGACAACTTACAAAGACTCCGGTGTAGACATAAATGCAGGTGACTCAGCATCAAAGAATGCTTATAAGAGAGCATCTGAAACTTTTAAAACTCGAAAAGGTAAAATTGGTGAACCTGTATTAGATGATGGAGGATTTGCAGGGCTACTAGATATGGGTGACTACTATTTAATCCAATCAACAGATGGGACTGGTACAAAAATCGACCTAGCTGCGCAGATTAATAAATATGACAGTATTGGGTACGACTTACTAGCAATGGTTTCAGACGATGCAATCTGTGTAGGGGCTGAAATTATAAGTATTACAAACTGTATAGACGTACCAAAAGTAGACCCACAAATGATAGATGAAATGATGAAAGGACTAGCAAACGCTTGTACTGAGCAAAGCATTGCAATCCCCGCAGGAGAGATTGCAGAAGTACCAGGTGCTGTAAGCAGAGCTGTTTGGAGTGCTAGTGCTATTGGGATAGTAGAGAAAGACAAAGTAATTAATCCTAAATCGATTAAGGAAGGTGACGCAGTAATTGCACTAAAATCTGGAGTTGTACGAAGTAATGGATTATCTCTAGTTAGGAAAATTATGAGTGATGCTCATGGTGAAGATTGGAATAACAAAGAATGGAAAGATGGAACAAACTGGGGGGAAATACTGCTAACTCCAAGTATTGTTTATCACAATGCAATTTTAAGTTTGATTGGTAGATACAAAGAAGAGCGAAAAGTAGATGTAAAAGGGATTGCCCACATAACCGGTGGAGGAATACCTAGTAAATTTAGGCGTGTATTAAAAAAGAATAGCCTAGGAGCAGATTTAAATAATTTGTACCCAGCTCATCCTGCACTACTTAACTTGATAGAGCTCGGATCCGTACCTATGGAAGAAGCCTACAAAACATGGAACATGGGTAATGGAATGCTTCTTGTAGTATCACCAGAGGATGTTGAACGTTCTATTGAACTACTATCTGAACAAGGAATAACCGCACAGGAGGCTGGAATAATCACATCTAATCCAGAAATCGTAATAACAGATGATTCTGGAAACGAACTTAAATTTAATTAGATTATTTTTTATTTTAGAATCTTGACATAACCTAGAAGGGGCGTACACTTCGCATCGTTATGAACAAACAAGCTCTATTGCTTGGCGCATCCCTCCTCCTCCTTATGGCGGAAGAGCGACTGCGTGCATAACAAATCCTATAAATAGCACGAGTTCCTCTTCCACGCTGGAAAGAGGTTTTTTTATTTTTATCCCAATATTTATACCATGAAGAATCCAGAATCATCAGAAACGCCAATCATAGATAGAGCAAATGAAGCATGTAAACGTATTATGGGCGCAATAGCTGCAGGGCAAATACAGACACAAAAAGATGTGGAAGGAATACTATCTAACGTATTCGGTAGCAGGGCAAATAACGGGCAAAGAGCAAATGTTGTTAAAGCTCTGGTTAATGAAATTGCATTCAGGGCAGAAAAGCACAGAGTAGTTATGCATCTATGTGGGCAAGGAGATGCTTTTCCAATTAATGTACCAACAGAATGTGATGCATCACCAATCAATGTACCAACAGATCAATTAGACGAAAGAGGTCGCTACTGTGATCATGAGAGAAGTATGATGAGAGAAGCTGCAGAAGTTTTAGATGGACGAGCGTAATCATAAGTTACTAAATACCGCACCACATTCTTTTAAATAGAGTGTGGTGTTTTGGTATTGTTACGCATTTAAAACCAGATAGATGCCTATATCTTTCCAACCAAATCAAGACCTGGCTTAAGTGTTGCTTCTCCTGGCCTCCAATTTGCTGGACACACTTCCCCTCCGTGTTCTGCAACAAACTTAGCAGCGCGTATTTTACGCAAAAGCTCTGTACCACTCCTCCCGATGCTATTGTCGTGGATTTCATATGCTTTTAAAACCCCTTCAGGATCTATAACAAATGAACCTCTTAAACTAAGCCCCTCTTTTTCTATATATGTTCCAAATGCCTTACATAGATTGCCTGTTGGATCTGCAGCCATAGGGAATGTAATTCCCTTTATGGCTTCCGACTCATCGTGCCATGCTTTGTGGACAAATACTGTATCAGTACTGATACTAATAATTTCCGCATTCTCTTTTTGGAATTCAGAATACAAACTAGCAGCTTCTTTTAGCTCCGTAGGGCATACAAACGTAAAATCTGCAGGATAGAATAGTAAAATAAGCCATTTACCTCGAAAACTTTCCAAACTCATGGTTTTTGTATCCTCATTATGGAATGCTTCAAAGGAAATATCTGGAATAGTGTCGCCAATATTAATCATAGGAGTTGTTGAAAAAATAATTGCACATATTATACATAATATGAGTGTTTTAATGTATAGATATGGTAATAGTATGATGATTTAAAATATTGTATCCTTTAATTCACCATTGGGGAGTCGCCAAGTGGTAAGGCACATGGTTCTGGTCCATGCATTCGGGGGTTCGAATCCCTCCTCCCCAGCCATAATTTGATTATTGAATATGGGTAAGATAGAGCCTAAGCATGCAAGATAGTGGATGTTTGACTATATTGTATAATCTAGTATAGAATACTAATATGAATCCAGATAGAACAGAGTTTAAATTAGATGATGGGCAAGATTACCCTCAGGATCAAAATGCTAAAATTTTCTTCAATAGACTTTCTCCATATGGAAGTTTTGTACGTGCGGACCCAGAAAAACCAGGTAGGAATGTCATCATTATAAAACACTATCATTCTAGACCCAATGAAATAGAAGCATTTGCAAATGCTCCTGAAAAATTCGAATATTTTCTAAGACATCAAGATGCAGTCTACAAAGCATTAATGGCTATTAATAATAGTGCTGGAGATAATGGTCGCTTTATAATGGAACGCTTGCCAGTTTCTCTACAAAAACTTACAGATTCTTTTAAATCAGAATTAAGACAATCAGCAATAATACAAAACCTGCGCTTACAAGGGGACTCAACAGAATATGACAAGGCTTGTCAAAGTATTTTAAATGCAGATCAAGATGCTGCTGCTTATTTGCAAATGGTGAATGGTGCACAAAGATTTTCTGCTCAGTGCCTAGATCGTGCTGACCACTTAATCATTCCTGGAAAATCAATTAAAAATATGAATTATGTTTCTTTTGTAAATATTGAGATTAACAATCTTTTTCAGAGAGTACTGTGTGGGCAAGAATTAGAAGATAATGAGCTCGAATTGCTTGCGCTGAAAATAAGAGAATCTGTTAACGAAGATCATAAAATTGATCACCAATTTGTAAGACAGCAAGTGTGCAAATGCCCATCAAGCGTACACACAGTGTGTATAGTATATGGAGGAGATCACGCAGAATCAGGTTATCATGAATCTCCTGAAAATATCTCAAAATTACCACTAGAGGAGTCCTTCAATGATCATCGGATTTTTGTGTTTGAGCCACAAGAATATAGCAATGTCACTGGCATAGGATCTTCTATGGAAGATTCAACATTATCTCCACAAAATGCCACTGCAGATGCAATCCGCAGAGTACTACAGTCAGGATTGGATAGATTTCGATTATCTGGAGGTGACACATCTCAGATAGATAGCTAGTAGGGTTGTTTTTAATCCGAAATTTAAAGACTGGATTTTCTAGACAGGTAATTACATTTCTAAAATCAAATCCCCTTCACCATATACTCATCTTTTAATGTGTATCCCTGTTTTCTGTAATAATCACGAACACCAATACCAGATATTATTGCGATCTTCTTTTTACCATGTTTTTTGCTAATCCTTTCTGCTTCTTTTAATAATTTTTTACCTAGCCCTGTATGCTGAGCGGATTTTCCCTTATCCCCTATCGGAGTGTGCATTCCATATACATGCAATTCTCGAACAATTGCAGCATATTTTAATGCAGAGAAATGCATCTTGCTATCGCCACTTGGAATCCTAAGCCTAAGCATAGCTACTAACTTATCTTGCGTGTTATCTTCATATGAAATGAATATTTCCTTTCCACCTACTGCTTCGTATTCCCTATTAACTAGAGAAAGTTCATTTACTTTTAAACTACGTATTTCTCTGCAACGAATACACCTGCATTTCATACCTTTTTGCTGCAATATTTGTCGTAAGTTAGAGCTCTTTGAACCAGCAACAATATCTGTACTTGGAATGTCCCTAATGACTCTAATTACTCTGCAATATTCTGGAATAAACTTTTTAATTTTGATTATTGTGTCTGCTAGCACATCATCTGAATATGGCTTCCATTTGCCATCCTTGTACCAAGTTGCAAGCTCTGCATCTTTTGTAAGAACACATGGATATATTTTTATTTGGTCTGGGCAAAATGCGGGGTTAGAGAAAAGTTCTTTGAACATTTCTACGTCTTGTTTTGGATTAGACCCTGGCAAATTAAGCATCATGTGATACACAACCTTAAACCCTGCGTTCCGCAGTAACTCTGTTGCAGTAATTACCTCTGCAACTCCGTGTCCTCTTTTACATAAATTATGTACCTCATCACTTAATGACTGAACACCCATCTCTACTCTGGTACAACCAAACCTACGCATCTTTTTTATCTCTTTTTCTGTTATCCAATCTGGTCTGGTTTCTAGTGTTAATCCTACACATCTATGCGGAGCCGATTCATTTAATTTCTGTTCTGCCTCTAATGATTTCACTAAACCTTTTGTTTCATTTAATGCATGATAACAAGCTCTGATATAACTTGTTTGATAGCTTGAAGGTATAGCAGACCATGTGCCTCCCATTATTATTAGTTCAACCTTAGAAGTATCGTGCCCTGTAGCCTCTAGTGCCTTTACCCTGATTCTAACTTGCTTAGACGGAGAAAATCTAACTGTGAGTGCACGAATAACTGCAGGCTCTGTTGGCAAATAGCTCTTTGGCATATTTGCAGGAGTTGGGCAGTACACACATTTACCTGGACAACCAAAATTTCTTGTAAGCATTGCAACTACAGCAACCCCAGATTCTGATCTGATAGCTCGTTTTCTACATAGCAACCTCCATTTTTCTGCGAGTGAGGTAGGTAGTTCAGTTGCAGATGCAAGTAATTCATCACTGCGTAAGATTGGCTGTTGAGTAGCTTTAGAAAACGCACGAATGGCTTTATCTAGGGCTGTTCTATCCTCTGGGACTGATTCTTGACTAACTAAGAACCTAGTCGCTAAGTCGATTCTTTTTTTATCTAGCCTATCTAATTCTAGCTTTCTGCGTGTCATTAATTACAATCGTAACATAATGACTAAATCCAACTCAGAAATACATCGCCTTTCATCAGATGAACTCAGGTCATATGTAATAGAAAGCTATGACTCAATTGCAAAAGAATGGGATATTTCTAGATCAGATAATCGAGCTTCTTTTTTCTTATTAAGAGATAGAATTTCAAAAGGATCAAAAGTTTTGGATATCGGGTGTGGGAACGGTCGTCTTTTTCCATTTTTAAGAGATGAATTTAACGTTTCCTATACCGGAATGGATAATTCCAAAGAGCTTATAGAAATAGCAAAGAAGAGGTATCCCGAAGCAAGTTTCGAGGTTGCAGATGCACTCGCTTTACCTTACGAAGATGAAACGTTTGATTTCGTAACTAGCTTTGCAGTCCTTCATCACATCCCTGGTGAATTAAATAGACAGAAGTTTGTAGAAGAAATTACTCGTGTCCTAAAACCAAATGGGAAAGCACTAATTACTGTTTGGAATGTTTTTCAGCCTAGATATATAAAATATCTAAAATGGAGAAGGCTTAAAAAGATTTTTAATCTTATCACAAAGAAGAATCCCGAATTCTCTAGCCAAGATGCCTTAATTCCTTTTGGGAAAAATAAGGTGCCACGTTACGTTCATGGGTTTACTCCAAATGAGTTGAGCTCTCTTGTCCACTCCCCTTTAGGGATTGATGAGATTTGTTTCACCACAAAAGAGGAAAAGATGAAGAGATGGAAAAAGACATATAATTTATGTTTGTTTGTTACAAAGAAATAACACTCAAAAAGTTAATATTATCTGTATACTTAATTGTAGATGACACTATTTGCTTATTTCGCTGGAATCAACCCTATCTGGCAGGCACTAATAGCTACTATTTTCACATGGGGGCTTACTGCCGCTGGAGCTAGCTTGATATTCTTTGTAAAAACTATTAACCGAAAACTATTGGATGGAATGCTTGGATTTGCAGGAGGTGTAATGATTGCCGCTAGCTTTTGGTCACTTTTGGCACCAGCTATAGAACTTTCAAAACATGGCACCCTACCTATATGGGTTCCTGCTGCTGTTGGATTTACTCTGGGAGGAATATTTCTAGGAATACTAGATAAGATTATTCCTCATCTTCACCTTGGGTTTCCTAAAAAAGAAGCAGAAGGAATACACACAAAATGGCATAAAACAACGCTTTTGGTAATGGCAATCACTATGCACAACATCCCAGAGGGATTAGCTATTGGTGTTGCATTTGGTGCACTTGGTGCAGGATACCCTGCTGCAAGTATGACCGGAGCGTTAGCTCTAGCAATTGGAATAGGTATCCAAAACTTTCCAGAAGGCTTTGCTGTGTCTGGCCCACTTAGAAGAGAAGGGATGTCATCTAAAAAAAGTTTTTGGTATGGGCAACTATCTGCAACTGTTGAACCAATTGCAGGTGTAATTGGAGCAGCAGCAGTGATATTTATGCAACCAATTTTGCCATATGCTTTGGCATTTGCAGCAGGGGCTATGATTTATGTAGTGGTTGAGGAAGTTATTCCAGAAAGCCAAAGAGCTGGTAATACAGATATTGCAACGACAGGAGCAATGATCGGTTTTCTAATAATGATGACCCTAGATGTTGCTCTTGGATAATCTAACCTGTGCAATTAACAAAAAATTAGATAGAATCTGATCATGAATCACGAAATAATCCTAAGACCAAGTTATAGTGCACTTAAGTGCATGCTAAATACAGGTGAATCTATTCGAGCAGAAACAGGAGCAATGCTTGCGATGGATAAATCCTGTGAGATTGAAGGTAAAATGCAGGGCGGAGCATGGAAAGCGATTAAAAGAACTGTTCTAACAAGTGAAACATTCTTTATAACAACTATCACCTCTAAAAAAGATAATAGTGAAGTGTATTTAGCTCCGCGTGCTACTGGCGACATAGAGATGCTAGATCTTAATAATGATTCTTACATAATACAGGGTGGCTCATACTTGGCGTCTGAGCCAACTGTAACTACCGATTCACACTTTACAGGCTGGAAAGGGTTTTTGAGTGGTGAGGGTATCTTTATGATCCGCGCAGAAGGAAAAGGTAAAGTATTTACTTCTAGCTTTGGAGGTATATGGAAAAAGGAACTATCTGCAGGAGAAGAATTCGTAGTAGACAATGGACACATTGTTGCCTTCTCTGGAAATATGAAATATGACATTCAGAAAGTAGGGTCAGGTGTTGTGCAAATGGTAACTTCAGGAGAAGGCTTAGCAGTTACATTCACAGGACCTGGAACTATATATATGCAAACTAGAAACCTACGCACATTTGCAGAAGCTCTTAATCCATTTGTTCGTGAGCGTACAAGAGGCCAAGGCAGAGGGCTTCTGGGTAATATATTTGGTAGTTAATGTCGCCATTCGACTGCGCTCATGGCAAGAAAATCAAAGGTTGAAGGTCACAAGTATTATAAGTTTTGCTTATTATTTATGAATATTACTACAACTATTTAGTTAAATAGTTGTTAGATTTAATAGTCAAAATTAATAATGATTAAAGATGTTTGTTTCTAAAAGCTCTCCCCGATCCAGACTTTAGATATAATTCAAACTCTGCAGCTTTCCTTCTATCAAGAAAACCTGAAAAATAAATTAAATACCAAGGTTTTAATTTTCTAGTTGAAATGTTTTTACCATCATTATGTTCAGATAAACGACGCTTAATATCATCTGTTAAGCCAATATAATGTTTTCCCCATTGATTTTCTATTATATATACGTAATGCCACATAAAAATTAACCTAACTAAATTAAACTTATAAGACAACAAAAATCATAGTGGCTATGAATGAAATATTTATAAAGCCAATTAGCATTCTACATAGTTAATGAATATTGGCTTGCCAGCCGTAGCAGGAGGAAATATTTATTAAGTATAATAAAGCCCGCCTACGCCAAGGCATTGCCTGTCAAAATCTATGATAAATATTGGCTTGCCAGCCGTAGCAGGAGGAAATATTTATTAGGTATAA
>Ga0209249_1002266_pt1 | contig 16064 bp, 11 predicted proteins | sample SaaInlV_200m_DNA_4_FD_184653 | JGI IMG/M metagenome (GOLD analysis project Ga0209249, IMG submission 184653) | Marine microbial communities from expanding oxygen minimum zones in the Saanich Inlet - SI037_S3LV_200m_DNA (SPAdes) (version 2) | ecosystem: Environmental > Aquatic > Marine >...
GGAAACTGTAAAACCACCAGTTCACCTTCACAGTCATTTTACTTCGGGTCTTGCCCCAATGACCCATTTAAAAGCAGTAGAAGCAGGTGTTGATATTATTGACACATGCATGTCTCCATATGCATACCGTACATCACATCCGGCAGTGGAACCACTTGTAATGGCACTTCTTGGAACCAACAGGGACACCGGGTTTGATATAAAAATCCTTGCCGAGATTAATACTGTCTTTGAAAAAGAAATAATGCCCAAGTACAAACATCTTTTAAATGATACCAAGCTGTCTATTACAGACATTAATGTTCTTCTGCATCAAACACCGGGCGGTATGCTTTCCAACCTGGTTAACCAGCTCAGAGAAATGGATGCACTCGACAAGCTTGATGCTGTTTTTGAGGAACTCCCCAAGGTCAGAAAAGACCTCGGCCAGATTCCACTTGTTACGCCCACGAGCCAAATTGTCGGTATCCAGACAGTTAACAATGTCCTTTTCGATGATGAAAATGAACGATATAAAATGATAACTTCACAGGTTAAAGATCTTTGCTACGGCCTTTATGGAAAAACAGCAGTTCCGATTGACCCGGAAGTTCAGAAAAAAGCACTTAAGGGTTATGACAGAGGTGAAGAACCTATAACATGTCGACCGGCAGAGGTTCTCGAACCTGAACTTGAAAAAGCACAGGAAGAGATAAAGGGCCTTGCTGCTGATATAGACGATGAAATTCTTTACGCAATTTATCCTGTTACTGGAAAGAAATTCCTGAAATGGAAATACGGTAAGGAGGAACCGCCTGAGGAGGTTAAAGCAAAATCACTTGAAACAGCTCTTGCTAAACTTGAACTTGTTAACCTGGCCAAGGCCGGTAAGGTTGTTCCAAAATCAGAAATTGAAAAAATACCTGAAAAAAGTGCAAATGTAAGAGCATTTAATGTATTTGTTGACGGAGAATGCTATGAAGTTGGAGTGGATGAAATTGGCGGATCCCCGATAATAAGCTATTCAATGCCTGTACCGGGACAAGCGCCAGCTCCTGCTGCTGCACAAGTTGCAACACCGGCTCCTGCAACTGAATCAAAGCCTGCAGCACCGACTGCGGCTGCCCCAAAAGCAGTTGAAAAAGCTCCGGCAGCAGCTGAAGGTACACCTGTCACTGCTCCAATGCCGGGAATGATTGTCAGCTACGACAAAAATGTAGGTGATACGGTAAATGAGGGGGACTGTGTTGTTGTTCTTGAAGCAATGAAAATGGAAAACAATATTCCTGCTCCGGTTTCCGGAACTATCAAGGCGCTGAATTTCAGTAGCGGTGATTCTGTTGAAAAAGATGCTGTTATGTGTGTAATCGGTTAACTATATAATGATGCAATTGAAAAACGTTAAAAGGGATGATGTCCGAAAAGACATCATCCCTTTTTTATATAAAGCCACACATCATTAAAACGTATCGTTTTCATGTAAGAAAAAAGTAAGTAACAAGTCTCCGCCTACTGCGTTATAGAGTATATGAAGGTTTTTCCTATCCTACGGTTATACAGCGGCTATAATGTTTACGACGGCATCAAACTTATATTGACACCTGCCAACTTATTGTTTATAAAAATAAAAGCGCAGGTAGAAGCCTGCATAATTAATTTTAAATAAAAAAAGAACGAAACCACGAAAGTAAAAGTATCAGAAGATACCTCTATCTCGTGGTTTTTTTTTGCTCTACATACTACACAAGAATTTAGAAAAGGTGAGACCTTTGAAAAACGTTTATTATTGTTCAATTTCAATGGTCTCAAGGTTTTTATGCATATTTCAGAAGGTATATTATCTCCTGCATTACTTGCCGGGGGAGCAGTTCTAACAATATGTGGTTCTGCCGCAGGATTAAAGTCAATTGATTATGATGAAATACCTGTAATGGGAATTCTTTCGGCTGCTTTTTTTGTTGCGTCACTTATTCACCTGCCTATAGGACCTGTATCTGCGCACTTAACTTTGAACGGGCTGATTGGCCTGATTCTCGGTATAAGGGCTTTTCCTGTAATTCTGGTCGGACTTACACTTCAGGTACTTCTTTTTCAGTACGGAGGAATAACGACAATTGGAATTAACACATTGAATATAGCTTTGCCTGCTGTACTATGTCATTATATTTTCAAAAAGGGGGCCAGCTTAAATACAGGGAAAATAGTATTCAACTTGTCCGTTTTTAGCTGCGGTTTTTTTTCAATTTTTTTTTCAGCTATTATGGTTGGGTTTTCACTATCTTTAACCGGCAGGGCTTTTTTACCTGCAGCTAAAATCGCTGTAGCTGCACACTTACCGGTCATGTTTATCGAAGGGGGTGTAACAACAGCTTGTGTACTTTTTCTGAAAAAAGTAAGGCCTGAGCTATTAGAGTAAAAAATAGTTATTTGAAACTACCGATTATATTTTTATGAGATCAACAAAATGATTTGGGAAAAAAACAATAAAACTTCAGTTGTTAGTGAAATTGATCCAAGAATCAAGCTTATCATTGCCTTTCTTTTTTCTATTTTTATAGCAGTATCAAAAAGCTTTCCTGTTCTTATTGCAGCCTTTTGCATAGGTGTTGTGTTAGTGTCTATAACAAAAATAGCTCTAAGGGATATAATTCATAGTTTGATTCCTGTAAATCTTATGATTCTTTTTTTATGGATATTTTTACCCTTTACTTTCGAAGGTCAGCCTCTTTTTCATGCCGGACCTTTTACAATAATAAAAGAAGGGGTAGTGCATTCAGCCGGAATGACAATAAAATCAAATGCTATCATGCTGGTTCTTATCACACTAGTAGGTTCAACATCGATTATTACCCTTGGCCATGCATTGCATGAGCTTGGAATCAGCAAAAAACTTGTACACCTTTTTTTCTTTACTATAAGATATATTAATTCAATTCACAGGGAATACCTTAGCATGGTAAATGCCTTAAAAGTCAGGGGCTTTTATCCTGGAAATAATATTCATACATACAAAACAATGTCTTACCTCATAGGTATGTTGCTTGTAAGAAGCTTTGACAAGGCCCAAAGAGTTCATAGTGCCATGTTATGCCGTGGTTTTAACGGAAATCTTTACAGTCTGAAGGAATTTTCTCTTAACAGAACAGATGTTGTTAGTTTTTTATTTATGATATCATTGCTTTTTATTTTAGGAACATTTGAATGGATAATATAGTTATTAAACTTGAAAATATTTGTTTCAGCTACCCGGGAAGCGATCCCGTCCTTGAAAAGCTTGACTTTTCTCTGGCCAGGGGAAACAAAATTGGCCTCATCGGGTCTAACGGAAGCGGGAAAACGACTCTTTTTCATATTATTATGGGATTGATAAAACCCTCGGAAGGTAAAATTGAAATTCTTGGTGATCCTGCTGAAAATGAAAGTGATTTTAGAAAAATTCGTCATAAAGTGGGCTTTCTTTTTCAGAACTCGGATGATCAGTTGTTTTGTCCAACGGTATTGGAAGATGTTGCGTTTGGTCCTCTTAATCAGGGAAAATCAAATACCGAAGCAAAAAAAATTGCTGAAGATACATTGGAGTATCTCGGTCTATCAGGTTTTGAAGACCGAATAACCTACAAACTTTCAGGTGGAGAAAAACGTCTTGTTTCTCTGGCAACTGTTCTTTCAATGAACCCGGAAGTTCTCCTGCTTGACGAGCCTACAGCCGGTCTTGATGACAAGACAAAATCAACACTTATACAAATATTAGCCGACCTGAGCCTTTCCTGCATCATAATATCCCATGAATTCGATTTTTTAAAAGAGACCACAGACAAATCTTATATGTTGAAAGACAGAACTATCTTTTTAGACGATGACCTTCATATGCACCAGCATGTTCATGCTCATTTACAGGGAACAGCACCGCACCGGCACACTTAACCGTTCATGTTCTGAAATAATGATGGTGTAAAAAAAGCTCATTATACTACTCTATAGAGACCTTGGAAAAGTGTGCTTTTATTAATTCAAGAAAGATGGTGCTTTTACTATAAAAATTCATTAAGCCTGGTGAAGAAAAAAAGTAACTTTTTCAACCTTATAATGACTAAGTAGGTGAGTATTTGTGTAAAAAAATAGTCCTAAATTCAGTTTGAAAATTTCGAAAATAAAGAACACTCATTTGTCATCATCAATAATTATTGAATCATCCTCTGCGACTTTGATCGCTTTCGTGCCAACAGATGAAATTGTTTTTATATCCTGTTGATCAACATAGTCATCATCAACTTTTTCATCAAGAAGTTCATCAATTTCAACTGATTCATCCCTTTCGTCTACTATCAAATTATCTTTATTCATTTTTAAATCTTCAAGCGTATCAAGAATAACTTCTTCGGAATCTTTGTCTTTTGTATTATATAAACTGATTACAGAATTAATAATTTTAACCATATTTGGTTGAGGAGGGAAAATATTATTAGTTCTCAAAGCCGAAATCAGTTCCTTCCTGCCTTCAGAAATCTTTTCCATAATATTCTTTGCTTCATAGTTTTCTTCACACATCAGCGTAAACAAACCCTTATCCAGTTCAGCATATTCTTTAAGAGTAAGAATCTTTTTCTTATCATCTTTAAATATTATATATTTTTGCCGCATTATAGTCTCCTCTTGAATGCAGAAGTATTTTTTAATTATCTTAAATTTTATGCCGCATATATTTTGAAATATAAATATTGATAAACTCGTAAAAAATATAACCGATGGCTAAGTAAAAAGTCATACTATAGACGGCTTCGGAAAATGTTCAAGATCAAGGCGCGCAAATCATGAGGAATGAGGCGTACTTATCGTACGCCGCAGTGACGAAGGATGCAGCGCAACGCAGATATTGGACTTTTTACGAAGTCGTCAATATTTACCTGTTGGTATTTAATTACTGTTAGTTAGCATGACAATACTTCTATTAATTTTCAATTTTCTTAATAATAAAAATTGTCCTTGTCAACACACAATATAGTTTTATAAATGTTATTTTCAAAATTTTTATTATGCTTAAATTAAGTACTTTTTTTCAACAGACTAATCATTTTTCCTGTCTTTTACTTTCTTTCATAACAGCTTTAACTTTATAAAATATATTGACCTTCCTTGAGCTGAATGCTATAAATGCTGATTATAATAACGGAGGAGTGGCCGAGTGGCTTAAGGCGGCGGTCTTGAAAACCGTAGAGTGTAACAGCTCCGTGGGTTCAAATCCTACCTCCTCCGCCATTTTTTTGGAGAGATGGCCGAGTTGGCTGAAGGCGCTCGCCTGCTAAGCGAGTGTAGGGCAAAAACCTTACCGAGAGTTCGAATCTCTCTCTCTCCGCCATTAATATTAACCCGGTTTTACGCCGGGTTTTTTATTTTATTTCTTCAAGGATAATCTTTTCTGGTGAAAACCTTCTAACATGCATATATTATTAAGTTTCAAAGCTGTTAAATCCTCTTGACAAATTGATAAATCCCTCTTATTATCGTTAATTTTATATGGCATATGTATATGTTGACAGAGTTAACATGTTTTTTGAAAATATAATATAAAAGGAGAGTTAATATGGCGAATTTAGTACCACCACATGGCGGTAAAGGTTTGACCTGTTGTTTGCTTGAAGGCGCAGAACTTGAAGCAGAAAAGCAAAAAGCCGAAGGACTTAAAAAAATAACAATCTCCCCGCGTGAAGAAGGAGATCTTATTATGATGGGTATCGGTGGTTTCAGTCCTCTTACCGGCTTTATGACAAAAGCAGACTGGAAAGGTGTATGCGACAACTTTCTCACTGCAGACGGAACCTTCTGGCCTATTCCTGTTACACTTTCTACTGACAAGGCAGATGCGGACAGTCTTGCTGATGGTGAAGAAATCGCACTGGTTTCTGATTCAGGTGAAATCATGGCCACCATGAAGGTAACAGAAAAATATGAAGTTTCTGACGCCGACAAAAAGTATGAATGTGAAAAAGTTTACATGGGTGAAGGAACTGAAACCGCAGAAGAATTCTGGAAAATTGCCGAAGAAGATCACCCCGGAGTTCAGATGGTTATGGAACAGAAGGATGTTAACCTTGCAGGACCTGTGAAAGTTCTTAGTGAAGGAGAATATCCGGAAAAATATCCTGAAGTATACCTGAGACCTGCAGAATCCCGTAAACTTTTTGAAGATAACGGCTGGTCAGAGGTTGCAGCTCTTCAGCTTAGAAATCCCATGCACAGATCGCATGAATATCTTTGCAAAATTGCTGTAGAGGTTTGTGACGGAGTATTCATTCACTCTCTTGTAGGTAACCTGAAACCAGGCGATATTCCTGCAGAAGTTCGAGTAAAATGTATTGACGCACTGGTAAAAAATTATTTTGTTGAAGCAAATGTACTTCAGGGTGGTTATCCTCTTGATATGCGTTATGCAGGACCACGTGAAGGTCTCCTTCACGCAACATTTCGACAAAACTACGGATGCTCAAAAATGATTATCGGACGTGATCATGCAGGCGTTGGTGATTTCTACGGAATGTTTGAAGCACAGACAATTTTTGATAAAATTCCTGCACCATCAGATCCAGGAAAAGCACTTCTTTGCACACCTCTTAAGATTGACTGGACATTCTATTGCTATAAATGTGACGGTATGGCATCACTCAGAACATGCCCGCACGGGAAAGAAGACAGGGTCATGCTCAGTGGTACAATGCTTCGCAAAGGGCTTTCCGAAGGAACTCCTATTCCGGATCATTTCGGACGTGATGAAGTTCTTGAAATCCTTCGTGAATACTATGCAGGTCTCACCGAAAAAGTCGAAATTAAAACTCACTCGGCAGCTACAGGTGATTCTAAATAATATTTACTATTAATTAGAGCTTTAAAATAAAAAAGGAGATGTTAAAAAACATCTCCTTTTTTTATTTAGTATTAGATCTATCTATTTTCTATCATAATATTCAGCATATATCATTGCTGTCGTCCTGTATACCAGATGAGCCAGTTTTGAAAACGGCAGGTAGGCAAACAGGTTAAATATTAAAATAAGATGAGCAAAATAAAGACCGTATGAAAGACCTGCAAGATCGGCAAGCCTGGTTATTTCAGTTAACATACCGGTAGCGCCAAGTCCGAAAACCAGGCCGAGAAGATACCAGTCCTTATAACTTGTAGTCATATCCGGGTTGGAAAGTCGCTGACGTATCATAAGGAAACTGCCTATAACAAGTGAAACACCGGCAACATTACCAAGCCATTTAAACGGGTTCATCTGTGAATAAGGCCCATGTATACCTAGTCCGTATAGTGTAAAAAAGAATACATTTGTTACAATAAAAAGTCCGATAAAACCGTATAAAACCATCAAGTGTGAAGTAGCACGAGGCTTGTTCTCTGAACATTCTGAAAACTTGTCATGCTTTAATATTGTAAAAACAACTTTAATGGCAGACTCAATTATACCTTTCAAGTCAAATCCTTTTTCAACCACTTTTCCTTCAAGCAGTGCATTTTCATGCATGTCGGATATAAATCTTTTTAATGCCATGCCGAATGAAACAACTACCCACAGTGCCAGAGGAACAAATACGATATCAACAAGCCATGTTGAAAAAAAATGAGAATGAACCACCTCATCCCCGCCTGGATTAAAATTCAAAAACCCGGTAAGTTTACCAAGAAGAATAAAAATCACTATTGGAATAAGAATAAGAATCGGCAGTTTTTTCGGGTCATTTACCGCCTTGCCCAGAGCTTTCGGAGCTGCATATTCAGATATTGCTATTGATCTTACAGCGGCTATAACATCTCCGGGTTTCGCACCGCGTGGACAAAGTGTTGAACAGTCACCGCATTCATGACAAAGCCATATATCAACATCACTAACCAGCCTGTCTTTAAGTCCCCAGGAAGCGGCAATCATTTCCTTTCTCGGAAAAGGCTTATTCTCAGGTGAAAGCTGGCATGCAACCGAACATGTAGCGCATTGAAAACATTTTTTAAGTGACTCGCCTCCTAGCCCGACAACCTCTTTTACAAATCCTAAATCAGGCTCAACAAGGTATTTATCAGCCATACTAATACCTCCTAACTTTCAATTAATATTTTTAGCTCTTAAAGCTTTATTATTTATAATTCCGCCGGCTTTAGAATCCTTTGAACGGATTCGGGCCAAGCGCTTCAACTTCCTCAACAAATGAATTAATCATTTCAGGAAGTTTATCATATTCATCAATGGCAATTTCAAACTGGGTTACACGCTCTTCTTCAAGCGCCAGACTGGACAAAGCATCACCAATTTTTTTCATTCGTATGCTTGCAAGCTCACTGCCTTTGACAAAATGGCATTGATAATCGTCTCCGTGTTTACAGCCCAAAAGGAAAGCACCGTCCATTCCCTGAGCCAGTGCATCCTTAATCCAGATTACATTTACTGAACCGAGACACCTGACCGGAATTATTCTAACATCTGCAGAATACTGAAGTTTGTTCATCCCTGCTATATCAAGAGCAGGCAAGGCGTCGTTTTCACAAACAAGTGCAAGTATACGCAACGGCGGTTCATCATAATCATCTTCTGATGGAACCCCAACCGCTTTTACCTGTGAGCCGATACTGTCAATGCTGTAATCTGCAAAGTTAATAATACGTTCCGGACATGCTCCCATGCATGTTCCACAACGCCTGCATCTTGCAGGATTCGGTTTTGGAGTGCCCTTTTCATCATCATCAAGTGCTCCAAAAGGACATTCTTCAGTACACCTTTTACATTGTGTACATCTCTGGAAAAAGAAGTCCGGGAATGTCATATCCCCTGACCTCGGGTGAACAGCAACACCCCTGGTAACAGAATCAATGCATTGAATAGCTTTAAGTGCAGCTCCTGATGCATCTTCAACTGACTCTTCTATAGTCATGCTTCTTCTTATACAGCCCGCGGCATAAATACCGGTTCTCTGTGTTTCATAAGGAAAACAGATAAAGTTTGAATCTGCATAACCGTCATAAATATCGTTATCACGGAACCCCGGACCCTGCCTATATGCAAGATTGATAACGGGATCATCAACCGTTACCGGAACCATACCTGCAGCAAGAACTACAAGATCCGCCTTGATTTTAAGTTTTTCACCAAGAAGAGTATTGTCAGCTTCTACTATAAGGCCATTGCCGTTTTTAGACACTGAAGCAACCTCTCCTTTGGTAAGAAAAATACCATCATCCTGCTGAATACTTTTATAAAAATTTTCCTGAAGACCGGGTGTACGCATATGCTGATAAATCACATATGCTTTACCATCTTCATAATCATCTCTAATATATTTTGCCTGTTTCAAAGACACGAGACTGGTAACTGAACCGCAGTATTTAAAATCACTGTCATCCTCACCTTTCCCCGGACTTTGTACAAACACTACAGATTTTGCTTCTTTCCCATCTGAAGGCTTTATAATCTTACCTTTTGCGGCAATTTCTTCAAACTGCGAGTTTGTTATAACATCCGGCAGTTCCCCAATTCCAAGATGAGAATAATCATCACCTTCTATTGTATCCGGACGCCACCCTGCAGCAAGAACAACCGCTCCGAACTTTTCTCCATTCGGATCAAAAGTCAGAATATCCTCTTTACCTTTGTTGAATTCCTTATAAACCTCGTTGAGTTGTTCCACATCCAGTTCTTTTCCATCTTCATCTACTTTCATTTCATCAGGAAGAGGAAAGGGTACGTCAAATTCAAACTTTTCACCGGGTTTTTTCAGAGTAACGGTAAAGTCTCCCGGTTCTCCGGCTATACGGGCAACAATCGTATCAGTTTTTATTGTAATATTTGAAAGTGCCTCTGCTTCTTTGATTTTTGCTTCCACTACCGGGTTAACCAGGTTTTCATAAGGTGCTACAACCGGTATCTGTTTTCTGATCTTGCCGGCATATCCCCCCAGGACAGCTTCTTTTTCAATAATTGTTACATCATAACCTGCTTTAGCAGCATCAATAGCAGAAGAAAGACCTGTAATTCCACCACCTATCACAAGAATTTTCTTTGATACCGATTCCATCTGGTGCGCTTCAGGAATTTCAACTTTTTCAAGCCTTGCAAGACCCATCTTCAGATAGTCTTCCGCCATTAGCTGGATATGATCAACAAAGTCGTCGTCATCTTTCTGTTCTTCAGTGGGAGCCGGATATTTTTCCCTTGAATGGGACCATACAACCTGCTCCCTGAGATTAACCCTTTCAACCAGACAGCCGTCAAATCTGAAAACATCAAAGTTAACCCGACGCGAACAGGCAGCTATCGCAATCATATTTGTACCGTCTGCCACATCTTTTTTTAATATTTCAACACCTTCTTTACTGCATAAGAAAGGATTGGTTGTACACTTAATTCCTTCTTCATCAGGAACATCACTCAATTTTTCAATATCTATTGCTTCCCCGATTCCGCAACCTGTGCAGATATATACACCATATTTTTTACTCATGGATATCCTCCTACCTTTTCACCAGGGTTTGAATCGCCTTAAGGGCCATACCGGTAGCATTTTGATTTGATGAAACAACATCGGCCGGTTTATTGGCACAGCCTGCGGCAAACATTCCACCTTTTTCAAAATCATTTATAATAAAACCGTCTTCGTTAACTTTCAGATCTGCATGTGGCTTGGCCGCCGGCTGCATACCTGTTGCAAGGATAACCATATCAGCGGTCTGTCTTACTTTTTCACCGGCAATTGTATCTTCAGCAACTACGGTAATACTTCCGTCAGGCTCCTCAGTTACTTCCGCAACTTTACCCTTAATAAAAAACACGTTTTCATCTTCTTTCAGGTTTTTATAAAATTTCTCATACTTCTGTCCCGGAGTTCTTAAATCAATATAGAAAATATAGATTTTTGCTTCAGGATACTGGGCTCTGACATAGGTAGCCTGTTTCAATGAAGCCATACAGCAGATATAAGAACAATAGGTAAGATGATTTTCATCCCTTGAGCCGGCGCACTGGACAAAAACAACACTTTCAGGTGCTTTCTTGTCGGATGGACGGATAATTTCACCCTTTGTGGGCCCGTTTGGCGCAGACAATCTTTCCATCATCATGTTTGTAATAATGTTTTTATGCTTTCCAAAACCTAAATTGTCAATCTGCTCTGCATCATAAGGCTTCCACCCGGTGGACCATACAACAGCTCCGACCTGAATATTGAGAGTTTTTGACTCCATATTAAGTTCAACAGCATTATACTTGCATACATCTGCGCATTTTCCGCATTCGGAACCCTTGCAAACCGAAGAGTCTATTGTATAACGCATTGGAAATGCCATTTCAGATGCTTTGTATACGGCTTTTGTATTATCCATATCGAAATTAAAATCGTTTTTTCTTTCAACAGGACAAACATCCACACACTCACCACATGCTGTGCAGTTTTCGTTAATAAGCCTTGGGTTCAACTTGATAGTTGCATTGTAATTTCCTGGAGATCCTTCAACCTTTTCAACTTCGGCCATGGTAAAAACTTTTATTTTCCTGTTATCTTTTATTCTTTTGAAGTTGATTTCAAGTCCACAGGTTGGGGGACATAGCTTGGGAAAATACTGGTTAAGCTGTGATACTCTGCCTCCCAAGTAAGGTTTGTTTTCTACCAGGAATACTTCGTACCCTGCTTCAGCAGCTTCAAGGGTTGTCGTTAAACCGCTTATCCCCCCCCCGACGACTAGAATGCTTCCATTGGCAGGAGATGTGTTATCTTTTGTCATGCTATCCCTCCGTGCATTGATTAATTTACAAATTGCTTAATGTGTCCATATGCTTAAAGATTTTTCTATGATGTAAAATCCTTAAGCATCTGGACACAATGCAAGCCAGGCTGATATTCTATGCGATACCTTTAATATAAGGTTTTCATACCCCTGTTAATAAAAACCTCCAGGAGTCTTAAAGACTCCTGGAGGCAGGTTTCGACATAAATCACATAGTCGATCTATTACGCATCAGGAATAATCTTATGGTAATCAACCTTTTTAAGGCTCCATTCATTCTTCGCCTTGTCATATGTTGAGTTGACAAAACAGAACCAGTTTGCATCATCCTGTCCAGGATGATCAGCCTGATAATAAAAACCAGGATAACGTGTTTCTTTACGGTACTGGATGTGGCGTAGATGAGCCTCAACTGTATAGAGTCTGTGGTAAATCTCCCAGGCTCTCATAAGCTCATGCAGATCACCTGCAGCCAGCTTTTCACAATCTGCTCTCATGGTTTCAAGAAGGTCAATAACAGTTTCAAGCATCTTACTGCTGGTCTGGTAGAAGGTAGAAGTACCTGCACCATACTCATGAGTTGCTTTCATCATGCGGTACATCATTCCGTTCGGTTTGATGTATTCCGGATTGATATCATCTGCTGTTGTATATTCACAGTTATCAAGATAAGTTCTTACCGGCTTGTAAACCATGTCAACCAACTCTTCTTTAGTCTCTTTAAGTGTCGGTGTGAAGTCAGCATTATCTCGTATAAATTTTACCATTTCTTTTGCTGTTATACGACCTTCAGCATGAGATCCGGATGAAAACTTGTGACCTGAACATGCAACACCGTCACCGGCTGTAAACAGACCGCCAATTGTTGTCATGCGGTTGTAAACTTTGTCATTATGTTTAACCTTGTATGAGTCAGGGACCCAGTCGAAATCAGGACCTGAAGTCCAGATACCACAGCAGCCTGAGTGAGAACCGAGAAGATAAGGTTCTGTAGGCATAACTTCTGAATTTTTCTTTTCAGGTTCACAATCCTGTGCACACCAAAGGTTTGCCTGTCCGCAGGTCATGTCAAGAAAGTCTTCCCAGGCTTCTGATTCAAGATGCTTGAGCTCTTTTTTGTCCATTGTTTTACCAAGATCGGCAAGAGCTGTAACAGTATCCATCATGATCGGTCCACGACCTTCTTTCAACTCAAACAGCATCAAATGGTTACGAAGACAGGTTGGCGTTATTGCAGCTGTTCCATATGGAGCATATTTTTCAAGTTCTGCCTTAGCAGCATCACTTGCAGCAAAATTTTCTCCAAGGCCATTTAAGGCTTTGGCTTTAAACAGGAGGAACCATGCACCAACAGGACCGTATCCGTCTTTAAAACGTGCTGGGGTGAAACGGTTTTCCATCATGGAAAGTTCGGCACCGGCTCTAAGAGCCATTGTGTATGTGGAACCTGCATTCCATACAGGATACCATGCACGACCTTTACCTTCACCAACTGAACGTGGCTGGTAAATGTTAACGGCTCCACCACAGGCAACCATCATGGTTTTACATTTAATAATAAAAACTTTATTTTCACGAACAGAGAAACCAACAGCTCCTGCAATCTGGTTAGGATTGTTTGCATCGGTGAGAATCTCAACAATAAAGCAGCGTTCGATGATGTTTTCATCACCAAGTGCAAGCTTTCCGGCCTCAGCAACAATTCTCTTGTATGATTCACCGTTGATCATTATCTGCCATTTACCTGTACGAACAGGTGCTGCACCATCTTTAAGAGTACCGAGCTTCTGGCCTTTTTTACCGTCGAGGTTTTTTCCATCATCGGTTTTTTTCCATACCGGAAGTCCCCATTCTTCAAAAAGGTGAACAGAGTCATCGACGTGATTTCCGAGATCGAAAATAAGATCTTCACGAACAATACCCATAAGGTCGTTACGTACCATACGTACATAATCTTCAGGTGAATTATCACCAACATATGTATTAATAGCGGAAAGACCCTGAGCAACAGCGCCACTTCTTTCCATTGCTGCTTTGTCACAAAGCAGAATTTTCGTATCATCGGAAGCCCATTTTTTTACTTCAAACGCTGTTCCGCAAGCAGCCATACCACCGCCAACTATCAGAATATCAACTTCGCGTTCTTCTACTTCCGGATCTCTTACGGCTTTGAGTTCTCCCAAAGGTTTATTTGGTAATGCCATATTACATCCTCCTTCAAATCTATATAAATTTCATTATTTGTCATTAATTATATTTCAATACTAAATTCAGCCTAAACAGTAGTAGGTGTCGCAAGTACATGGCCGTCTGCTTCCTCTGTTGAAAGCAAACCACTGTCAAGGTCTTTACCTTTAAGATCAGCATATGCGTTGGCAGTACCTTCAGGAGTTGTTCTTATGGGGAACTTAAAACGTTTAATAAGGCCGTTTCTGAACTTGCATGTCCACATAACATCTTCTGTACCCATCATAGGCATAATACTACTTCCCAGGGGTACAAAGTCAGAATATCCTCTTACTTCAATTGCCTGTGTAGGACAAATTTTTACACATGAAAAACATTCCCAGCACTGGTCAGGCTCTTGATTGTAAGCCTTCATCGCATTGGGTTCAAGAACCATAAGGTCATTGGGACAAATGTACATACAAGCTGTTTTGTCACCGCCCTTGCAGCCGTCACATTTTTCCGAAATTACAAAACTTGGCATCTAATATACCTCCTAATTGGTGTGTTGAAATTATTCAAATTTACATTCCAAATCAACTTTAACAATAAACTTCTAAATCCTTAATGCCCCCCTTTCATAATATTTTTTTAAATATCTTTAGTTGAGCTTTATAGAACCTTCAAAATATACTCCTGAATACAGAGTATATATATCCTGAAATAATAGCCGGTGTTATTCTAAAAACGATTAATTATTATTCATTAATTCAATAAGATAAACATCTTCAGATTCGGCCAATATCATACAATTAACAAAGAGGGAGTTTACCTCCGAAAATTTTCATTGTCAAGAACTTTTAGTTAAAGAATTTCACAAAATAAGTGGCTATTTACAATAAGATAGGGCTTATTCCAATATCTCGTCTTAAAATAAATGGCCAACACAATATATAGTATTATTATTGACCCACAGGAAATAAATTACAAACCATCTAAAGGAAATGACATATGGGTATTACATTTATTTTTCAATGCCTTACCGGTAAAATAAAATTGTAAATAGCTAATGATATAATTAATAATATTCTTTTCCTTTATACTTTATATGTTTTTCCAATTTCCTTTGACCCGGATAAGGATCTGCTGTATATTTTTCAATAATATTATGGATAATCAAACAACACCTTTATTAATAAGCGACTCTTTCAGGTTCTCCTGCTCTAGCGAACTTAAATGTTTCAATGAGTGTTGCAGAAATCTTAACCAGTTTCTTACTCCCTATGACATACTTCGCCTGAAGAAAAATATTGGTTTGTCTTCAACAAAGTTTCTGGAAAAGTTCACAACACAACATATCGGCCCTGAAACAGGACTACCTGTTATATCTTTAAAATTTGATTATTCTTCTGCTTTAATATGCCCTTTTGTAACCCCTGATGGTTGTAGTGTATATGAAGACCGCCCATCATCCTGCAGGACATACCCACTTGCGAGGCTTGTATCAAGGTCCAGAGAGACCGGCAAGGTAACTGAATATTTCACCATAATAAAAGAAGGCCATTGTCATGGATTAAATAGTGAATATACTCAAACCGTAAAAGATTGGATAAAGAACCAGGGTGTTGAAGTCTATAATAAAATGAACGATTTACTTTTAGAAATCATCAGCTTGAAAAACCAGTTGATACCCGGTATGCTTGATCTTAAATCAAGACATATTTTTCACATGGCATTATACGACCTTGATGTTTTCAGAACGCATGTGTTCGAAAAAGGACTTCTTAAGGATTATGATATTGACCCGAAAACCATGGATTCAGTAAAAAAAAACGAAGAAAAACTCCTTGAGCTGGGATTTAAATGGGTTAAGCAGGAACTTTTTTCAGATTATTAATACACTCCAAAATATAAAATATATCCCAATATTCTTATAAAGAATATTTGATTTTCAACAATTATAAAAATAATATTTCTGACATGGAACTAAAAAATAAGGTAGCACTTGTTCTTGGAGCTATAAAAGGTATTGGAAAGGAGATCGGTCTCCATCTCGCAAGACAAGGGGTTAGTGTTGCGATGACATATTATGACTGGGAGGAAGACCTTGAGCAGCTACAAAAGGACTTCTCCCAAACCGGATCCCGGCATCTTATAGT
>Ga0209249_1002267_pt1 | contig 16062 bp, 5 predicted proteins | sample SaaInlV_200m_DNA_4_FD_184653 | JGI IMG/M metagenome (GOLD analysis project Ga0209249, IMG submission 184653) | Marine microbial communities from expanding oxygen minimum zones in the Saanich Inlet - SI037_S3LV_200m_DNA (SPAdes) (version 2) | ecosystem: Environmental > Aquatic > Marine >...
GCGAGCCATTCTCCACGTCGTCACATCCTCGCCCTGGGGATGGACAACGTCCTGGAAGATGTCGCCGCGTGCAACGGTGTTTGTCGCCGTGGTCCGATCCCGTGAGAGGCCATCCCATACCTCGGGGCTGAACACACAGAGCGCCACCATGCCGCTCCGGTCATCCCCGGAGCAGTAGGCCTGATAGCGAATCGCCAGGTCGAGTGGTGGAAGCTCGTTCGGGAGAGCGATCCGCTGCCCGATCAAGATCGCTCCGGCGGCAGGTCGCACTTTCTCGATCGAGAGGTAGCGGTCCTGCGCCTCCGGCTCGTCCGTTGCCCGTGAGATACAACGCCAGTTCGGGCAGACATTGGGGTAGTTCCCCCCCTTGTGACCGAAGCGGATTTCCCACACGCCGGGCGCATTCTCTCTGTAGGCATCAAACGAATGGTCCTGCAAGAGCCCCTGCCTGGCGCTCGCCTGCGACATCAGGGCGCACATGACCATGCACCACAGCGCCATCACCAGTGACAGGCAGGGAGGCTGTGAGTCGTCCGGATTCATCTGGTTCTTCATTAACGGGATCGAGTCCTGTCTGATTTAGGCGCATGATGCTGGCTGGCCACTGAAATCATCGATGCTCCGCGTGGTCCTCGGTCACTGAGTGTTCGTGGAAGACACCCTCGGCGTGCATGCGATTGTGCAGTTTCCTATGAGCCCCGGTCAGGACCATTCGCATCCGTTTGTACGCCTTGTCCTCTGCGCGTGTTCCAATTGTGTCCAAGTAAGCGAGGGCTCCCTCAACCTGCTGCAGGATCGTTAGCGCGTCAGGGCCATTGTAGAGCGGAATGCTACCGACCTCAATCATCACTGGCGACGAGTGAGCAGCAATGATCTCAGGTCTGTCCGGGTAATGTCCACGTATCAGGAGCGCAAGCCATGTCGACCGTTCAACCTTCACGCGGAAGGTCCCCGTAGATGCCTCAGCGTCAACAGCAGCACCGTCGACGACTTCGCCGTTTGCCACAAGTTCGACACCGGTCATGGGGATGGTGACACTTGCTACGGACCAATTGACCTCGATGGTTCCTCCGCCTTTGGGTAGTGCCATTCGCGAGCCGAGAGGCCGCCCGTCCACAGTCACTTCCATCAACGGTCCGTATGAGACAAACGTCTCCGCCCGGCGCACCGCGTCCATCCATGCGGCATACGTGAACGGCTCGTCCGCGGCCATTCGGGCATAGGTGCGTATTGTCCCTACAGCGGTCGTCGCGCTCATCTTGTCCGTTCCGGCGACAGCGGCTGTCAGGTATCCATTGTTCAGATAGCGGTACCAGTCAGAGAGTGAATAGGGATCGATTCCCCCGTACAGGTTACCCCATGAGGTCATTTCCACCGCATCGGCGTCGCCCTCCACGATGGTCGCAGCGTGTTCGAGGCGAGGATTGGGGAAATGTGGAATCACAACCACCCCGCCCTGTTTCCGGCACGCTCTGGCCCACTCAGTCAGCAACACTTCCACGGGGTCGCCCAATGCAGACTCGTCCGGCCCGCCGGACGTCATCGGGACAATCATCGGGCCGCTGTAGCCCACCAGCGAGATGTGTCCAAGCACGTGATGACGGTTCTCCGTTCCCACCCGCAACACGTATTCGCCGTCGCCTCCGGTCGTCACGGCCCCGTGCGTTGTCCTGCCGTCAAAGTCGCCGGCATTCGTCATCAATTCGCCCCATTGGCTGGCCAGGAGGTTGACGACATTCACGCCCTCTGCAGCTCCCTCGAGCAGCCCTGTCTGAGGTGACAGAAAATGGACATGAGTATCCGCGGTCACCCATCCACTTTCCCGCCACGGAAGGACTTTCTCGATCTCGACGACAATCTCATTCGTCGCTCGCGTGACGCTGTAAACCTGGCGGATCGGGCGGATCTCGAATCCCTTCGACACCTCCAGGTAGACCTTGCCAAGGGGAAGTCGGACCTCGGTCTCACCATCGACATACACGCACCGGTGTAGGCCACAGTGCTGAAACTCGGGACTGTAGTCCTCGAACCAGTTCGAGTTCGGAATCCGGTGCAGATGGAGAGGTGGCAGATACTCGCCGGCTTCCCCATGCAGATGCAGCTTCGCGGCTACGGGACTTCCGGAACACGTCTCGATCACACGCACAACAACGCGCTGGTCTGCCGCTTTCACCGGGGTGAGCTGACGTGTCTTCTCCTTCTTCCTCAAGCGCGAAGCGGGAACGGTACGCCCGGAAGGCAGGTGGAAACGGGCATCGGGGTGGCACGTGTACTCAACCAGGACATCGCCTTCCGAGACGTCCGGCAGACGGTTGTTGTAACCCTCCGTCCAAGCCGTGTCCGGATAGACCGTATGTGGGGACACCCAAATGACTGCTCCGAGATCCAGGTCCAGATGTGGTGACCGTCCCTGCCCGTCAAGGGTCGGTTCGAAAGGCGTGCCCTTCGGCAAGCGAAGAATTGCTTTGCGCCGTGACTCCCACCGCAAAGGGTTGCTCGAGGCCTTGCCCCAACTGATTCCGCTCACCACCACGGAGCCGGAACGTGGCTCAAACCGGACACCGGTAATCACTTTCCGTGGATGCGGATTCTCCCACGCCCAGAGCCAATTGATCCATGGAACACGATCGTTACTCGTGGCCCGCCGCTGCGTCCACCCCCAGCGCGCGCCCGAATGCTGTTCCTGGCGAATTGGGCCGGGCTTGGTGTGCACCACAGCCTCCACGCAGTTCTCTCCCCACCGAGGCTGCACTGCCCCGAGTTGATGGCGGCGACGGATCTCAACTCGCTCCTCTGTGCCGTCCTCATATAACAGTACGTATTCAGCCGCAGACTCCGCCAGGTGCCCCTCGCCGGTAGAGTTCTGTGTGAATCCATGGACATCGCGTGCCGTGCCCCGGACATCCGAGACATGAGCAAAGACAATCCACTGGGCCTTGACGGAAGGTAGGCTGACCTTCCGGGGACGATCGCCTTCTTTCACGAGCACCGGGCGTGCGCCAATCCGAAACGGCAACCCGCGAAACACGCAGTCGCCGCGGGGCGCGTGCTCTGCGGCGCTGGTCATCGCCGCAGACACCCCGGCTTCCTCCAGTCCCTCCCAGGGCACATTCCCCCGAAGCGCCACAGACCTAAAATCCGCATGCCTTGAATCACCGTTCTCTGCTGTCACGCCTACTGCCCTCCCGTTGCTCGGGGACACCCGTTAGCCAGGCTCTATTCAATGACTATTTCGTCCGCGAAAAACACGGCTGGCTCTTCATCCATCCCGGCCAGGCCGAACCAGGTACAGCGCTTGAACGTCTCACTCCTGAAAGGCAGGGCCTCCTTGACCACCGAGTTCCCCTCGCTGGGGGCAAGAGAGAGTTCATACACCCCTGTTCCCTTTTCGCCCTGTTCAAAGCCAAAACCGACTTTCACCCACGTCCCCAAGGGAAATGTTGCCACTCTCCGCCAGCCTCCACCAGCCAACGGCACACGCACGGAGCCATCCGGGAAGAAACGCACGTGCGGTCCAGTTTTGAGTTCCTCCCCCTTCGGCCAGTCCCGACATTCAACATCAAAGGTCGCAGGTTGGTCAGAGGAATTTCGGACGCGACACGTGATCCGCAGGCGATCATTGGTCAGGCTATCGAACGAGACAAACCAGTGTGGTTTCCAGAGGGTCACCTCGGAGGCATCCTCGAAGCGAATGCCCTGTTTCCCGAACGCGGCCTGTCGATCTGTCACAGTAATCCTGGCGCCTCCTTCGTCCTCGACGGCTCCGTCGGGACGCTCACTCACATCATACTCCTCAAAATCATGCTTGAGGGGCCATTCGGTCGGCGGCGGTTCGGCTGTCTCGACGACTCGGTGTCGGATCCCTTCCGGGAGTCCCCGCCAGTCACTCGTGCCATAGAGCCCGGCCTCGCTCACATCGATCGGCTGGAAGCCGAGCGTCAAGGCGGGTGAACCACTTTGCAGCCGAAAGTCGTGCCCGGCTGCATCAACGAACCGGGGATCAGCGACAATCGAGTTCATGCCGCGTCCTTCACCTTGCCACTCCGCGAAGGTCCGCCCTTTGAAGCCAGGCTGCTGCCCCCCGACAGCCCAGAAGCAGTTGCGGTCACTCGTGAACTTGCTGTGCGTCCGCCAGTTGTTCCCACTCAATATCTCTGGATTGCAGCTGTAAACGATGTTGCGCTCAAGATGCACATGATTGGTTTCCGGCTCATGGTCATTGTTCCGCATGAGATCGCCATCGTCGGAGAAGGCGAAAATGTTGTTCATGACCAGATCGCCATACGGATGACCGTGGTTATGCAGGTGCAGGCCGCCATCCCGCGTGTTGTACACGACATTATTCTCCACGCGTATCTCGGAACTTCCGGCGTCCAGATAGATCCCCCAGCCACCGTAGCCCTCCTTTCCACGCTCAAAGCGCGTGATGTCGTGGATGAGGTTGTGGTGCAGGACCGTCCCGGGGGAAACGCCGAGGGTGTAGATCCCTCCAACATCGTTAAGTACGCCGTTGCCCAAGTGATGGATATGGTTGTGGGCGACCTCGTTGTGATGTGTGTAGGCTTCTCGCCGTCCCGTCCAACTCCAGCCAAGGTGAACGCCCATCCAGCTCAAGTCGCAAATCTCGTTGTGGGTAACTCGATTGTAACTTGCGCTCCCCCCAAGAAACACCCCACAGCCTGCTCGGAATATGTACCCACCGTCGTGGATGAAATTGTTGTCGATGGTATTACGGAGCGTGAATAGATGCTCATCAGGTTGCGTGGGATGGCTCTCCGAAAGATAGATCCCGCCCCCGCCAACATCGAACACGTGGCAGCGAGTCACGATGTTGTCCGCGCACGCCTCTCTCAGAGAAACGGCGTGCTCACCCAAGCGGGTAAATTCACAGTCCGCGATGACCGACGCCCGCAGGCCTGCCGCGAAGATCGCCCCACGTTGGTAGTGCGCCCCCTGAACGCTGTGGGGATATGTGGGAGACAGGTCGACATCAGTGTGCTGGAACGACAGTCCGCTAAATTGGATGTTCTCGACGTAGAGCCCGAGCGCAGGATCGCCCTGGATCTTCACCAGTGTCTGTTGCACGACTGGAGCAATCACCTCCGAACGGTTCGGGGACGTGCCGTCCAGTGGGTAGTAGTAGAGCAGTCCGGCCGCCTGGTCAACGAACCACTCACCGGGACTGTCCAAAGCTGCCCGGACGTTCTCTACGTAGTACCGCACGCTCGGTCCCAGGAAGAAGACTCCTGCCGGACGTGAGAACCGAATCCGGCGCCGATCCCAGTCCACCGTCCCGATGCTATTGTAGGAATTCACCCAGTTGTGGAAGAGGACAATGCGTGCGTCTTCCACGAAACCGGGCCATGGCTGCAGGTCTCCGTCGACGAATGTGAGTCCCGTGCAGACTTTCCCGTTGGGCATCGTCAGTCGTTTGCTGTACAGGTACTCCCCTTGGTTTGGCGTCCGGGCACGTGGACATCGCTGGCCATCGACGAACAACTGCGTGAACGGCTCCGTCAGCCCTCTCACCCACGGAACGTCCGCAACCCATAGACCGTCAGTGTGCTTCCGCCAATTGGTCACCCGTCGCCCCCCGCTTATCACCGGCTTCTCCCCGGGGTAGGCCGCGTAGATGACATGACAACGCGGCCGCCCTGAATCTCGCGGCGTCAGCACGAAGGGCTTTGTCGACTCGTAGCGTCCCCCTCGCAGCAGCACTGTGGCGTGTTGTCCAACCGCGTTCGACTCGTCCATCCACTCTCGCACCGCGTCCCGGGCTCTGGTAAGCGTCGCGAACGGGCCGTCTGTTCCCGCGGCGTCCATCGACGGGAGGCGCCCGGACCACGTGTCCCGGCCCCCGGGGGACACGTAGAACGTCTGTGTCCAGGCAAACGCCCCGACGGATACCAAAGCGAGAAAGGCTCGGTTTGTCACAGCAGACATGCGTTCTACTCCGTATGGAGATGCACCCGACGTTGAGTGCCGCTGAAGCGCGGACAGTTCACGACGGAATTGAGCTGACTGTAGTGCAGGCAAACGTGTTTTCGAACACGGTTAGGGCAGCGGATGAGATGTGACCAATGAGTAGCTTGAAGCGAGGCATCCCAATCGCTTGCACGCAGTAGTCATGCCCCGACACTCCCGGCACGCCCGACCACCGGCCTACTGCTCGTCCCACAGTACGCGTCCGTCCGCATCCCTCCGGACAATCCGGAAGAAAGGCTCCCCGGGCCGGTAATCGATCGTGATCTGGTCGGTGATACTCGCCCTTCGAACAAGCACACTGTGCATTTCGTGGCGCCTGACTCCCTCTCTCTCTTGGGTCAACACCCCAACGTCCGGCGGGGTGTCAGCAAAGGGAGCGAGCAGCACTCCGTAGGTCCGTCCCCCGTCATCTGCGCTCGTTGTCGAGTTAATCCGTAGGTACGGCACATCGTCCCGCCACCCCTCTTCCGGCTGGTATCCGTCGTGGTAGCTGACCGGGACCGCCGAGAATCCCTTCGCCAGCACGATCTCGCTTTCCGTCAGAGTCCGTGAATCAGGCATGACCAGTAACCCCGCTTGTCCCGGCGCACTGCACAAAGCCCCGTCAGGGCGCTGGCTAATTGCCAGGGGCGTGTGTAGGAGCCAAGCCAACGGAATGTCGTCCTGCGACGTGCTCAGTCGGTCCGAGAAGAAGAAGTACTCATCGGGAACGGAAACGATGGTGCGTTGGAACGCCACTCCCTGCGTCTCCATCCGGGCGGAAACGAGTGTCACATGCTCTCCGGCATGCCACGCGGCCAGCTCTGCCCGGTGATCGGAGTGGCTCTTCCCACTGACGAGGACCGTGTTGTGCCCGATTGTCTGGTAGCACCATCTCCTGTAAACCGGCATGGAGTAGGACATCGTGGATCCGGGGTTGACCACCATACCTGAACCGTGAGCAAACAGATCAAAGGACAGTCGTCCAAAATGCCGGTGTCCTCCCCATGGTTTGCGGTTGAAGTCAAAGACAAGCGAACAGGCGTTCTTGTCCCAGCCGCTGCGCAGGATGGCGACTCCTGAATCAGACATCAGTTCACTTGTTTCCGGAGGCGGCGTCAGGCTCATCTGCTGAGCGTCTTGCAGGCTCTGCGCCCACGCACCGTCCATGAACATCACATACTCACTGACGCGCTTGGCCACAGGAACAAAATCCGGCTGGATAAAGCGCTTGCTGGCCCACGCGTGGAGTTCCGAGCCGAACAGTCGCATGCCCACGGGGAAAAAGACCTGCGCTTCCGTGCCGTACACACCTGAGTTGAACACACCGAGGTGCCCTGTCGAGTGGGTGATCCGGATCGTGTAGTCGTAGACGCGTTCCATCTTCCCCCAAAGCGCTTTGTCCGCTGAGACATCCTCCATGCCATTGGCGTGCAGGACCATCAACAGACGGGTGATATCACGCATCCCGGTCAGATGGTATTGCGGAGATTGCTCTATCTGAGCTCCATCCTCATCGAAGTTCCGCGCGATGCGCTCTCTGGTCCGCTGAACGCCGATGGTACGCCAGGCAAGAACTTCGCGAAACTCCGGAAGCAGGACGCCCGCAGTCACCATCCAGGCGGATTGAGAAGCCTGGAAATTGCTGTGGTTATACGCTCGCATGTGAGTGGCGAAAATATAGCGCCCGTGACTCAGGAAGATCTTGAGCATCTTGGTGTGGAGTTCCGGCGTGAAGGACGGGCTCCCCCGCATCAGCCAGTAGCAGTCCATCATCAACGTGCAGCGTAACGAACTGCCAAGCCCGCTGTTCCAGAGGATGTCGACTCCTTTGTGACTCCCGCAACTGGCCTGGTCGAAATCCGGAATGGCATCCCAGAAGGAGCAGACGATGTCCCGGAACATCTCCGCATATTTCTCGTCGCCTGTGAGCGCATAGGCGCGCCCTAGATTCTTCACCCAAAAGAAGTAAAGAAAGCCGATGTAGGCGGTGTCCGGGTTCTGATCCACCCAGACAAATGCCGTCCCGTCCCGTTTTGGCTTGTACGTCGCGTGGGCGAAATCGCGTTCCCATGCCTCGTCAGCATCCGCGATGACCACTTTCCGGATTGTCGGGAGATGTTGACTGACTCCCTTTGAATAACTCTCCGGATCCACGGGGTAGCGCGGACTGACCCGACTCGCCCAATACTGCCCCCACGCCTCTCCTGCTTTCAGCCAATTCCCAGTGGAAACCGCTGTCCGGACGTCCCCAAGTCCCTCTATCTCGAGATCCATTGCCGCAAACAGATCTGCCGTACTGATGGTGAGAAAGCCCATTCGTCGATCCCCTGATCTCGGTTCCCCGGCGTGAGCCGCCAAGGCAGCGACAAGACACACGATCATCCAGTTGCGCCCCGAAAGGAAGAACCACCCTTTGGAGGCAACGTTCGGAAACGTGAGAACACGTGTTGCAGGATTCAAGACCCGGCCTCCCTGGGAGGGGTGGTGTTGCGGCCACAGTCAAGTCGTCCCTTCAGCGCGAGTCCCTCATGCAACCGCTCGAAAGACACACCGCACCTGTCTACCCCATCTGCAAGGCGGTCACGGAGACTTGGTAGCTCCCGCTTCCACAACTCAGGCGATCGTGTCATCCCCCTCCTGTCTTACAAGTCGCCAACAGCGGTGAGCGCCGTGGATCTGGAAATCAGGGGGAAGTGTCTGGTTCGTGATCTCACGGATGTTGCTCACTCCCTCGAGATCGTCCGCTTCGAACTTGAACCGGCGACGGTTCGTGGAAAACAGGCAAGCCCCACCCGGACGAAGCCGCGCCAAGGACAGCTCAAGCAGCTCGCGATGATTGCGCTGAACATCGAAGACAGTATCGGTGGACTTGCTGTTGGAGAAGGTTGGGGGATCGACAATGACAACATCAAACAACTCCTGCGAAGACCGCAGAAATGTGAAGACGTCGGCCTTTTCCAGGCGGTGTTGTAGGTCATCAGTGATGCCATTTCGTCTCAAGTTGCGTCGGGCCCACTCGAGATAGGTCGAAGACAGGTCAACCGAACACGTTGATCTGGCCCCACCGGCCGCGGCATAGACCGAGAAGGACCCCGTGTAGCAAAAGAGATTGAGGAGGTCCTTGCCGTTCGCGATCTTCCGGACCATGGCTCGCGTCTGCCGATGGTCAAGGAAAAGTCCCGTATCGATGTAGTCGCTGAGGTTCACCTCGAACTCAAGGCCCCCTTCATGCGCAACCATCGTTTGCCGGGCTGTATCGACACGTTCATGCTGCGTCTTCCCCAATTGACGCCGCCGACCCTTCAGGTAGACCTTGTCGCGTGGCACGCCAAGCGTGCCGGACAGAGTGTCAGTCATCAGTTCCAGCCACGTCTCGTGTTGCCCCGCGACGTGGGCGTCGCGCCGTTCGTACTCCGTTACGTGGAGGCAGTCCTCGTAGCGGTCCACAACCAAAGGCACTCCCGGGACGTCGCGATCATAGATCCGGAAGCACGTGATTCCCTGTTTGGTGGGCCAACGGCGGAAATGGCGGGAACGCTTCTCCAGACGCCGCTGAAAAGTCGCTGCCTGCTCTTCCGCGCCTTCAGGAACCCCCCCGAATGCCGGTTGCCACTCCACCACATCTCTCTGAGATTCCACCTGAGAGTTGTCACCCGCCGTCCCTTCTCGCTCCTCTTCCTGCTCTCCACTCGACCGAGTCTGCGGGGGACGTGGACCGTGGAACTGGAAGTACGTGCAGGCAATCCGCCCGTTGTAGAGCTTGCGTCGCCGGTCTGCCCGGCGGCCGATGATGGCCTCAAAGTCAGCCTGTGAAAGCAAGACATAGTGAGACCACGTTGAGAAACGCCCAAGAACGCCAGGCATCGCCTGGTACAGTTGCTCAACCAGGCGCTGTTCCCCAAGTCGCTCACCATACGGTGGATTCGTGATCACGCAGCCATAGTCCCGGGAGCTCGAAACATCAAGAAAATCGCGTTCCTCCCAACAGATGTGTTCGCCTACTCCTGCCAGGGCAGCGTGCTCGCGAGAGAGCTCAATGGCAGCAGGATCGCAATCGCTCCCCAACAACGACAGTGAGACGTCACTCCGGACGGCTTCCTGCGCTTCCTTACGGGCCTCCTGCCACAAGGCCGGGGGCAAGGCTGGCCAGGATTCAGATATGAAGTTTCGATGCAATCCCGGGGCGCGGTTCAGGCCGATCAAGGCGGCCTCAATCGGGATCGTTCCACTCCCACAGAACGGATCCAGTAGGGGGCGGTCGGGCCGCCAATAGCTCAGCATGACCAGTGCGGCGGCCAGAGTCTCTTTCAGCGGGGCCGGCCCCGAACGTTGCCGGTAACCCCGCTTGTGCAGGCCAACACCGCTGGTGTCAAGCGTGAGACTCACCTCGTCATCGAGCAGGCTCACCTCAATACGGTACTCGGGGCCATCCTCAGGCAGATCACTTACCCCGTGACCGCGCCGCAGTCGCTCAACCACGGCCTTCTTGACGATGCGCTGACAGGCAGGAACACTGCTCAGTTGAGAACGGATTGACTTGCCGACCACGGGGAATCGAGCATCCGCCGGAAGCCAACGTTCCCAGGCCAAGGCGGTTGTGCAATCGAACAACTCACCAAAGTCCCGAGCCTTGAAGTGCCCTACCTCAATGAGTACACGATCAGATGTCCGGAGCCACAGATTGGCTCGACAGATCGCCGAGAGATCCCCCTTGAAACGAACTCGTCCCGCCTCTACTGCCGTCTCATCATAGCCCAGTGCCGTCAGTTCACGAACGACGATCGCCTCAAGGCCGAACGCCGCCGTCGCTACCAGTGTCTCAGACATGCTCACCTTTTCTCTGGATGTCTTTGCGAGCCGTCGGCAGGCACGGTCACCGCCACGCCACACCAGAACGCGGGCGCTTTCCCCCATGAACTTAGCACGTGATGCCCCCATTGCAGGGCCTTGTGCACCGCAGTCGACGTCCATCTCGAACGATCAATCAAGGAGGTGAGTCCTCAAAGACCACGGGAAGTCCCGACAGACTGAGCATGAACCCTCTTGAGCGGATATGCTACTGTATGCCTGCAAGCCGAGTAAGAGCGGCTGCGGAAACGCCTCACACGCCGCGTTGACAGTGCGGCCCCGGAGAGTGGCGAGAAGGCTCTGCTGCGCTCCTATACTCGGAAAAGCTCTGCCAGCTTGTCCTGTCAGGACAAGGTCAGTGGAGACGAAGACATCTGCTGAGGCAAAGCCGGAGAGAACGCAATCGCCGAATGTGCCTAGCCCCCGCAACAGTAACGTCCCATACGGCCCTCCGTGCCCTTGGTTGTGTCCTTGCACTGCTGCTCTGCGCGGCGGCCCGGACACAAACCCAGGAACGTGCGGACATCACGGTCACAACCACCGTTCTAGCTCCAGCCGGAGAGCGGTTTGGGGTGAACATTGATTACGAAGCCCTCAACAACTGGACCATTGACCCCGGCTTCGAACCGCAAGTCATGCGACTGCGACTCACCGCTGACGGAGGCTCTGAGACCACGATCATCAAAGACCAGGGGGCCACCACAAGCTACTGGGACACTCTTTCCGATGGCTTTTTCAACGGGGCTGTTGCCCGAGTCTATCGAGTCGTTGAGGGGGAACTCCAGAAGCTTCGGGAAGCAACCGTAGTTGACTATTGGGCAAGCGAGGCCAACGGGTACTGGCTTTCCCTCGCTGAGACCGGTCCTCCAGTTGTCGCAGGTGACATCGTTTTTCTCGATCTCGTTGCCGATGACCCGCGCCCTGAACTGACCCACGAACGCATGTCGTTCATCCGCCGTCCTGTTTCCGGGGCCTGGGAGGTGACTGGTCCCGCCACCTACCGGCGCGACCCCACAACTCAAGCTCCCGCCGATGGCGGCCAAACATCGCTTCGACTTGAGACTGAAACCGCCGAATCGATCAGCATCAGCCAGTTCTTCTACGGATCACCCGAGTCAGGCTACCCACAGTTCGTGCCCGGGCACCCCTACCGACTGTCCGTCTGGCTCAAACAGGAGTCCCTGGGACCCCCGGCGGCACAGGTCCGATTCACCGGCGACTATGCTGAACATATAGAGACTGAGTTCGAAGGCATCACTGACCAATGGCAGCAGTTTACCTACGATTTCGTTGGCCCACCACACCCGGGTAACGGGTCGCCAGTCATAAAACACGCTCTGTCTTTCATGGGGCCGGGGACACTTTGGGTGGACAACTTCACCATCCATGACCCCGACTATCCCGCGATGGACCTCGTTCCCCGCGCTCGCCAGTCGCTGGTGGATTTCCGTCCGGGGGCCGTCCGGATCTGGAGTGGACAAACCAACACGACCTGGGGAACGACGCTGGAAAACTGGACTAACCCGGAACTCCTGCGACAGCTGACTTGGGACGCGAACGCAGGTTCGGTGATGACGCCGAGCTTCGGCCTCCCAACCGCCCTGGAAGCAACCCGACAAGCCGGAGGAACGCCCTGGCTGATCGTTGGAAATTACTTTGACGAGGCCGAATGGCTGGGGTTGATCGAGTACTTGGCCGGCCCAGCGGGCACCGAGTACGGCGACCGCCGAATCCAGTGCGGCCAAACACGCCCGTGGTCGGAAGAATTCAGCCGGATCAGGATCGAGTACGGGAACGAAAGCTGGAATCCACTCTTTTCTCCCTGGAATTTCACCAACCCGGACCTCTACAGCGCTTTTGCCGAGTACTTCTTCAGCGTTGCCAAATCGAGCCCTTACTGGGGAGACATTTCAGAACGCATTGACTTCATCGTCAACGGATGGTTCATCCAGCCTGACTCCGATGGCTTTGGCGTTCGGGCTGTGACCCAATCTCCCAGTGCATCAATCACGGATATCACAGCGTACGTCGGGGGCTGGGAAGCCGGGGGATCAGTTGCCGGGGACCTCCTCTCAGATGCAGGCTTCGAAAACACCCTCACGTTTGGACCTCGCGAGTACTTTTCTGCCGTTGACAACCACATTGTAACGCAGCGTCAACTCCGGGAAGCAGGGCAAACCTACGAGCTGGCCGTCTACGAGGGGGGACCAGGCTATGATCTCCCAACCCCGGACGCTCCGGCCAACACCATTCAAGAAATCTACGGCAAGAGCCTTGCAGGCGCTGTCACCACGCTGGACTGTTTCCTGTACAACGCCAGCCGGGGGATTTCTCCCCAGTGTTTCTTCCGTTACCAACCCGGGCCCAACTGGGCCTCACACACTAGTGTCCTGGAAGGCTTCCGGCCGCATCCCTGCTTCCTCGCCCTCGAGATGCACAACCGGTATGCCGGAGGCGAACCAGTCGCAACCCGTACTCAAAGCGTGCCAGTGTTCTCGGCAACTGGCGATCAGGCGGAAGCCGTCCCTCTGGTTGAGACCTATGCGTTTCGCGACGGCGACCGCTGGTCGGTCTTCGCCCTGTCACGAAGCAGGGACCGTGTCATCCCTGTGACGCTGCACCTGCCCTTCACTGCCGCCGAAGGTGGCCGGCAGTACACGCTGACCGGCAGCCCCGACGCAACCAATTTGGTGGTCCCAACGCTTGGGATCGACGAGCGTGACCTTCCGCCCTTCAGTCCGGAACTGGAGTTCGATCTGCCACCGGCCACGGTGATGCTCTTCGTCTGGGCAAACTGCGAACTCCCTCCCCTGCCTGAGCGCCCGATCCCCACAGTCTCGCTGCATCCTCAACAGACTCCCACAACTGCCGCGGCCGAAGCCAGATTCCTGGTCACATTCACAGAACCCGTTGAGGGGTTCACAGCCGCGGATGTCGCCGTCAGCGGCGATGCGTTGGCCGATACCGTGAGCGTCGAACTCGAGGACCCGCTGGATATGGGAGCCTATGTCGTTCGAGCCCAAGGCATGCGGGCAGAAGGGACAGTTCAGATGACGGTCCTGGACGAAGCCGCGATGACTGCGGACGGACGGCTCTCCCAAGCACCAGTAGTCCTGGCGGACTCGGTCATCTACTCACCAAACCCAGCCGGAAACCGTCTACTCGCCTACGACGACTTCAATCTCTCACCGAATGATGCTCCCCACCCGCCCTTCCTGGCGGAGGCGACCTCAGGAGCCGGCTGGGCAGGAGGATGGAATGTCCAGAATTTTGTTGCCCCTGACACCTATGGTGCCGGGTACCAAATTGCTCTGGAAAGCCTGCCCTATGATGGACTTATCACAACCGGAAACCACGCTCTGGGAGGACGGAGTTACGAACTGGCCGGGCGAGAATTGGATGTCGTTGGGCGGTTTGGTCATGCCATTCGTGAACCAGCCCAGAGCCCTCCGACGATCGGCAGACTCGGGACCACCCTGTGGCTCAGCTTCCTGGTGCGGAAAGAGACCGAAGCGCAGGACGAGTGCTTCATCTACCTCGGTCGGGCTCCGCTGGCTCACGATCCAAGAATCGCCGTCGGCTCTATATTCAATCCGGAAACAGGAGAGCGGCGTTGGACCCTTGCGCTTGTCCACGATGAAACGCTTCTGCTACACCATGAGACGAGTGGACGGATGGCCACGATCGGCACCACTGACCTGGCCGTCCTACGCTGTGACTTCGCGCACGTGACCCGCTTCCGCCTGTGGATCAACCCGACGCCACTCTCAAGCGAAAACGCCCCGGTCATTGCTGACCTCGATGTGAATGGAACACCTGGCCTCGATTACAGTTTCCGTTCACTGGGGATGCATCCCGGAAACGATGTCGCCTCCGGAGCAGTGGATGAGATCCGGATCGGCAACTCCTTCCTGAGTGTTACCCCCGCCCCGGGTGCCGCTCCGACGGTCACACAGCCCCCGCAAAGCCAGACAGTGGCACTGGGAAGCGAAGTCGTCCTGAGCGTCTCGGCAACGGGAGATGAACTCACCTATCAGTGGCGAAAGGATGGTAGGAACATCCCGGAGGCCACCTCCAGCACACTGTCTTTCTCTCCTTTCCTTCGGGCCGACGAGGCCGTGTATGATGTGGCCTTGACGACCAGCTCTGTGTCGGCCATGAGCGCTCCGGCAGTTCTTGCCTTTACGGAGGATGTTGGTCCGCCTGCGATCGTGCAGTCCCCCCAATCCATAGAAGCTGATTTGGGGGATGTGGTGACATTCACGGTCGAGGCGTCGGGGCTCCCGACTCCCATCTACCAATGGGAGAAGGACGGTGTCGCGATCGGTCCTGGCACATCACGAATGCTGCCCCTTCCCTATGCTCTCCCCGAGGATGCCGGGGATTACCGCGTCACAGTCTCCAACGAACACGGCACGGTGACCAGCACCATCGCGAACCTGACTGTCACAGCATCAGAAACTGTTGTTCCCGAGCCGCTTCTCGGTCCATACCCCCAGGCCTTCCGCCCGGGACAGACGATCGCTCTCTCCGCCCTCGCCAACGGATACCCGCCACCGACTTGGCAGTGGCAGAAAGATGGCGTTGACATCCTCGGCGAAACGTCGCCGGCCTTAGTGATCCATGGAGCCCAGCTCACCGATGCAGGAAACTACCTCGTCATCATGACGAACGAAGCAGGCGTGACTGAGAGTCCGGTTGCCTGGGTGCGCCAGGAGCACCCGGTCAGTGTGATTGCCGTTGGCCCCGGCACGGCTGACCTGAAGCTCGAGAACGGAAGAGGAGTTTCCCCAGACGACTGGATCGCTGAAGGCCAGATCCTGCTTCTTAGTGCAACTCCGGATTTCGCCTATGCCTTTGACCGCTGGGAAGGCGATTTCGGGCAGACGGTCGATCAGACAAGCCCGGACATCACGTTCCCGCTGGCAGGTCCTCTCGATCTGCAGGCCATCTTTAAGGATGGTGACTGGGATGAAGATGGCCTTCCTGATCCCTGGGAGTTGGGCATCTGGTCCGCGATCGATGCAGAGGGAGCCGGCGGAGAGGATAACCCGGACTTCGATCTCCTCAGTAATGCCCAGGAGTACGCGCTCGACACCAATCCGCTTCAGACAACGCTTCAGTTCGTCCCGGGTTGGAATCTCTTCTCCCTTCCCAAATCCGCCCCGCCGGGGGCATATCTGGAAGATCAGCTTGGCGCGATTGCGGATCTCCCGATCTGGTCGTGGGAGGGAGACGCATACGTGC
>Ga0209249_1002268_pt1 | contig 16062 bp, 10 predicted proteins | sample SaaInlV_200m_DNA_4_FD_184653 | JGI IMG/M metagenome (GOLD analysis project Ga0209249, IMG submission 184653) | Marine microbial communities from expanding oxygen minimum zones in the Saanich Inlet - SI037_S3LV_200m_DNA (SPAdes) (version 2) | ecosystem: Environmental > Aquatic > Marine >...
TGGTACGAGTCTAAGTTAGGTACTGGATTCTTTGATGATCCAGATAAACTAGCTACTATGATCCGCTTAGGCGAAGCATTTGGTGATATGACTAACTCTGCAGACGATTTAAAAGACGCTTTTGGTGGTATCATTGATCTTATCGATGAGATGAAATACGGAGAGTTATCTTCCCTTACAGACGCAGATAAATATGGGCACTTTAAGACAGAAGCGGAGAAATTGGCTGCAGACGCTATGGCAGGGAACGTTAAAGCAGGAGAAAAGTTAGCGGAAACTATGAGTAGCTTTATAGATCTTTCTAAGTCTATGTTTGGTGGAGTCGGCGAGTTCATGAAAGATAGAGACTGGGCCTTAAAGATGTTAGAAGATTTCCGTGCTTTAATGGGCTTTGCTAATGGTGGAGTAATATCAGGGGGCTTCAGAGCTTTTGCTTCTGGGGGTATAGTTAGTAACCCTACAATGGGTTTAATCGGAGAAGGTAGGTATAATGAAGCAGTGGTGCCTTTACCAGATGGAACTAGTATTCCAGTCCTTCAGAATAACTCTCCTATGGTAGAAGAATTAAAAGCCTTTAAAGAGCAGCAAGCCTCCTTAATGCAAGTATCTATTAATACTAGCTCTCAAGAAAGAGAGGAGATGCAAGATGCTATTATAGGTTTAAAAGCGGAAATAGTAGAACTTAGGAATAGTAATGAAGAATTTGGTTCCTCAGTGGAAAGAATGTCTACTAGTATGAAATATAGTAGAGCATAAATGGCCTTAATAACTACTCAATTAGCGTACTTACAGGACGCGTATGCTAAAAGGAACTATTTAATAGAGTTAGACGCGTATAACCTAGCAACGGAAAAACTGGAAACGTTATACTATTCTACAGGGGGTTTTACTACAAGCCCTACAGATACTCCTGCTAATACATACTATGAGTCTAGAGTTAAGTCGGCCCTTAGTATGTCTAGAAATATGTACTCTCCTGGAAGCATAGGCGGAAGAAGTATTCCCTCTTTTGGTACTATTAAATTAATGAATACTGATGGAGATTTAGATTTTTTAAACGACTACAGTTTAAATGGTAGAGATATTAAAGTAAAGATTGGGGATGGTTCCTCTTACGATACTTTTTTTAATATCTTTGTAGGTACAATGGATCAAATTGAATGGTCTGCTGTTGAAGTACTAATAAAAATTAGGGATTTTCAACACAAATTAGATAAGCCTATTGAAGAAGAAGTTTATGTAGGAACTTCAATAGCCTGGAATCAGAGGGCTCAAGGAGGAGGGACTGCATTAATAATTCTAGACCCAAGTTCTAGCACAACGGACCATTACTATCGTAATATGGATCTTGAGATTACAGGTGGAAAAGGTTATGGACAAAAGAGAAAAATTGATGAGTATGATGGTACCTCTAAGTATGCTACAATTAAAAGCACTACCCCTTGGGTAGATATTCCAGATGCTACATCTATCTATACAATATTCGATCATAGCAACGGGGCAGATAGATTAAAAAATAAGATAAAGCCCGTATGTTATGGAGAAGTATCCCACATCGAGCCAATAGAAGTAGACCCTAGCAATAGAATTTTCCAGGTACACAACGGTCCAATAGAGAGTATTGATGCCGTGTACTCTGGGGGGAACCAGCTGGGTAGCTGTAGTATAATAAAAACTCCCGCGTACACCAATGCTTTTGATTGCGAAACTGATATGGGGACGTGGACTACTACAGGTATTACAGAAGACTTAGCTAATGGTAAGTTTACACTTACAGCAGCAGTAGGGGGAGGGTCTTCTGCAGATTATGTAATAACAGCAGATGTTAAAGGGTCTAAAGAAGTAGATATTTTTTCTACTGCTGTAGCCACTTACGATTCTTCATTAGGGGGCATTGTAAAAAGAATAATTTCGACAAAAGGTGGACTACAATTAACCGATATAAACACTGATTCCTTTAGTACATTTAGTAGAGCAACTACAGCAATCGAGTATGGAATACATGGGTATTATGTTCCGGAAGGAGAAAATATTCTTAATATTTTAGACTCACTGGTATCATCTATGGGGGCGTTTTACACTTTTGATCGCTCGGGGAAAATGGTATTAGGTGCATTGACCGAGCCTGAAGTTACTCCCGTTCAAACCTTCACTGAAGTAGAAATAAGAAGTATAAGTAGAAGATCTACAGGTATCCCCTCTATTTCTCAAACTATAGGAACTAGAAAACACTGGAAAGTATTCTCTGAAGGAGATATGGCAGGAGCAGTATTAAGTGATAATGGGTATAAGTATAGACTAGAAGAAGAGTTTATAGATGAAAAATTTGAAGACCCTACAGTTATTACTAAGCATTTGCTTGCGGCGGATGGGGAGAAGGTAGACACTTACTTAACCTGTAACTGTATGGGGCACGAGGAAGCTAAGCGTAGACAGGAATTGTACGGAATAAAAAGAGATTTATTTGTTTTAAAAGTAAAAATACAACCTTTTGGGTTAGATTTAAACGATACTATAATGGTTAAAATTGACCGGTATGGATTAACTGATGGAAAAAATATGAGAATTGTATCATTAAAAGAAGATGCTTTAAAGAATGAGGTAACTATGGAGGTCTGGGGATGAGTTTAGCTATTATTGGTGATAACTATTTAGATAGCTCAGATACTTATATTCTACCAGAGTCTGAAGCGTCTACATTACTTTCAGGTAATCTAAAGGATAGACAGATTACAAAAGTATGGCGTACTGGGGATCAGGCGGCTAATGGCGGCCTGCATATAGTAAGTAACCCAACAACTGCTGACTGGATAGAGTTAGGGGAAACCTCAGCTACTGCAGCTCGTTTCACTTTTACAAGCACTGGTAGCTCCAATTCTACTACTCGTGTAATAAAGATTATGCCAGACATCGATGATTCAGTAGCAGAGATTTGGCAAGTTATTAGCAGATACTTTAGCGGGAGTGGAGAAGAGAAATTTACGGAAGATGGGGGAGCTGTAGCAAGTAATCATTTTGGGTACTCTGTAGCTACTTATGGAAACTATATTGTAGTAGGAGCCCCAGGAGTATCCTCAGGAGCAGGAGCCGTATACTTATACAATATAGATGGCACTTTTATTAGAAAAATAGTCCCTACTACCCCGGAGACGGGAGCAAAGTTTGGGTGGTCAGTAGCTATACACGAATCCCAAATAATTGTTGGGTCTCCTAATGCCACTTTGTATAGTGGGGGGTCTCCTCTAGTAGATATTGGGGTAGCATATTTATTTGGAATAGACGGAGTACAGAAAACTCAACTACTTCCTTCAACGGGAAGTGCGGGGTCAAACTTTGGTTGGGCTGTAACAATATCTGCTAATATTATAGCAGTTGGCGGCCCTCATGGAAACCTTGGCGCAGGAACAAATCAGGGAACAGTACATTTTTATACCCCCGCAGGCGTATATCAAACCTATAGAGCCGAAGGCACTACGTATAAAATGGGGTACTCTTTAGCTTCCAATGGAGGCGACGTATACGTAGGGCAACCTGACAGAGTACTACCTATAGCAGGAGTAAATAAAGCTGTGGGCGCTGTTATCAGATTTATAGCAGCAGATGCAGGAGGCGCATTTGCCGAATTCCATTTCGGAGTATTAGATGGAGATGTAGATGATGGAGCAAAATTTGGGCACTCTGTAGCATGTACAGACAGTAAAGTAGTAGTAGGAGCTCCTTATATGGATAATGGTTCTAATGTAGATTCTGGGGGAGCGTATAAGTTAGATATGGAGCTATCAGGTGCCTATACTAAATTATTCCCCTCGGACCCTACTGCAGGGGATCATTTTGGGGTTTCGGTAGCTGTATCCCCGAATAATATAGTAGTAGGTTCCCCTTTATCAGATTCTACAAGTAATACAGATGCAGGGGCTTTATATATATTCAATAATGACTTAGTACAGATACGAAAAGTCGAAGCATCTGATGAAGAGGCTAATGATAATTTTGGGCTAAGTATGGCTGCGTCAGACAGTATCATTATATCAGGGGCTCCTTATGAGGATGGAGTTAGTGCAACAGACGCAGGAGCAATATATACATTTAGAGATGAAATAAATGTAAGTGTTGGTGGCCCTACTAGAGATTGGACTCCCCCAACTACATCTATAGCTTATGTTATTGGGGGGCCCCCAGTTAGTGTAGGTAATACAACTTCTGGCCCCGCACATAATAGACATATACATTTAACCTTGAATGACGTTCTAGCTACAGCATCTTATCCTGGGGATAGTAGTTTACCTTATGGAAATGGGTACTATTATAAAACTAAAGCGGGCTGGGAGCACGGCAACGGCTTTATAGAGGGGCATCAAGGCAACCAAGAAACTACTAGTATTCAGATTGAGTTTGGAGGGCAGAAGTTAATAGATAGCCTATCTTTACTTAATCATAACTTTTCTGGGGGCGCTAAATGGCGGGTACGTTTTGCTACAGACTTAACTGCAGAGATGGAGGCTTGGCCGAATAAAACTTGGGGCAACACTACTGTTAGTATATGGGGGAATATAGTCAATAAATGGAGCTATGTACACCAAACAGATTGGCAGGATGTTTGGCCTACAATGGGTTCCTTTGGCACACTACCTTACGGAGTATTCTTATGGGGGACAAATATTACTGCAGAGCAACTAGAAAGCTATAAACCTTTCGCCTCACATCTATTATTAGATACAGCAGTATCCGCTAAGTTCATTAAAATAGACATACAAGATACCGCATCCCCTAGTTATTTCGAAGTAGGGCGTGTAGTAGTAGGGAAGGCCTGGAAGCCTTCAAGAAACATGAGTCGAGGATGGACTCTAACATATAAAGATCCATCCAAGATTACCCGGTCATTAGGCGGTCAGACCTATGTAGATACTCTTAATAAGTATAGGAGTGTTAAATTTAATTTGAAATATCTAACTGAAGAGGAGATTTTCGAAAATGCTCTAGAGTTAGATAGAACAAAAGGATCAAGTGGAGATGTACTTATCTATACAGATACTAAAGCACCTGCACATAAATTATTTAAACAAACAATATATGGACGTATAGCTGAAATATCCCCTATGAAACATAACATAGATGGATATTGGAGTCGTTCGTATACAATAGAGGAGTTATTATAAGATGGCATGGCCCGTAACACTAAATGGTAGAGTATACAGTGCAGATGATTTTGCAGGAACTGCGTATGTAACAGGAATGCCAGACGCATTTGAAGATTTTGCCGCCCACGCAGCATCAATTCATTCTGGCTTAGCTGAACAAGCTATTGACTTAACAACAGTAGCATCAGAAAGACACGCTACAATTACCTTACTAGTATCTTCTGTTACTACAGTAGTAGCAGGTAGTACAGTTAGTGTAAATAAAACTTTTGCCCCAGGGCAGCCTATAAGAGTATCACACTATACAGGAGCAACTTTAGACGGCTTTTTGGACGGTACAGTAACTACATACAACCCTGTAACTGGATCTCTAGAGTTCTATGTAGGAAGCAGAAATAAGTTTAGTGCTGCGGCTTCCTATGGAGGGGCCTCAGATCCTTGGAGTATATCTATTGGAGGCATTGGAGACACTGCACCATTAGACCCAGCAGGAGATTACTACACTCAATTAGCTGCAGATACTAAATTTTTAGACGCTAGTTCCAACCTAAGTGATGTTGCTAGTACTGCAACAGTAGTATCTAATTTAGGTATTACAGCTACAGTAGCAGAGCTTAATGATGTATGTGATATATCGGCTTCAGGAACTTTCAAGAATAGTCACGAACATGACTCTGTATATGCTAAAGTTTTCACAGGAGGTACTACTCCTACAGCCACTAAAGCAGGAGATACTTGGGTAAATGGATCCCTTATTAGTATTGCTACAGCTTCAGGAACGGGTAGCTGGAAACAAGTATTCCCAGCAATATACTCATAATAGGACAATAATATGGCAAATAATTTACAAGATAAAACACCTGCAGATACTTATAAAGACGTACTGCACTTAGGAACAGCTACTCTTATATCTTCTGGCACAGGGCTACCAGCAACTACAGGACAGATAGTTTATGATGGAGAAGGCAATGCCTCAAAACTAAAACTTAGTCAATCTAAAATAGAAGCTGATAGTATTTACATTACTAATGGTACTATTACTTCTCTCTCTACCCCTATATCAGAGGTACAAGGAGGCACAGGGGCTACAAGTATTGCGGCTTCTAAAACTGCTTGGAGTTTGGATAATGTTGATAATGTATCTATAAACTCTTGGGGAGGCTCATCAAATGTAACTACTTTAGGCACTATTACTGTAGGAAGTTGGGGTGGCACTGCCATCCCAGTAGCTAAAGGGGGTACTGGAGCAACTACCGCAAGCGCCGCACAGATAGCGCTTGGACTGGGTAACGTAGATAACGTATCTATAAACTCTTGGGTAGGCTCCACCAACCTAGCTACAGTAGGTACTATTACTTCTGGAGCTTGGAACGGAGTAGCTATACCCTTGGCATATGGAGGAACAGGCTCTGCAACAGCAGCTGGTGCTAGAGTAGCTCTAGGACTAGGTACCTTAGCCACTCAAGCCAGTAGTTCCATAGCAGCTACAGGGGGTACCTTAGATAGTGTTACTATATCAAATAGTACTTTTACTAACCCTACAGTGACTTCAATGACCTCAATAGAGGTAGGGAGCATAAGTATTACTACCGGAAGTATAGCACATACTACAGCTTCTTCATTTATTACTATCCCTAACATTCTTAATACCACTATAGTTAGTGATAGTTTAGAAGGTAAAAAATTATCAGTAACAAAAACTACAAGTGGAAGTACCGTACCTGCAGTTTCTATTTCTCAGTATTCTACAGATACTGCTGATCTCTTAAGTATTACAAATAGTGATGTTGTCTCTACTTTTAAAGTAACCTCAAGCGGAACTGTTCAAGGAACAAAAATGGCTTCCGAAGATCACGCATCTTTCAGAAATGCTTCCGAAGCTGTAAACTTTGGGGCAACTTCTCAATACTCAGTAGCAGCGGGTACTTTAAATACAGTACAGAGTCATGATAGTAAGTTTACTTCAGGTAATATAGTGGTAGGAGATGTAATTCGTATTAAAGCATCAGCCGGTGGAACTTGGGAAATAAAAGAAGTCCAATCTATTACAAGCTCAAGTATTTTAGTTTTAACTGAGGACTTGACTAGTGATTATACTGATACTACTTATTTCGAGAGAATTAGTTCTGCGGCAACTGAAAAGATGGCTATTAAAAATGATGGTACGGTAGAGATTGATGGTGGAGGGTATAATACCGGGCATTTAGTTCTTGGGGTATATCACCTATGGGTGGATGCTACGGGGGACTTAAGAATGAAAAACTCAGCCCCTGCTTCGGATACAGATGGTAGCATCGTAGGTACTCAGAGTTAAAATTAAAGGGGTATCTTCGGCACCCCTTTTACTTTTCTAAATTTTTAGTTTACATTTTTTAGAAGAACGTGTATAATTATCCCTATAAATGAAATTATTAATAATTTTCATATTTCAAAGGATTTAAATAAAATATGTCATTACCAACTTACGACATTACTATTAAGGTAACAGATAGCAACGGTAATGATGTTGAGGGAGCATTGATAGTTGTGGTTTTAGACCGCACAGAAGTTGACACAATCTCAGGGGACACTTATGTAGTTCCTGCTAAGGTTGTATCAACTACTAATGCTTCTGGTGTCTCGGTAGTTTCTTTGTGGCCTAATACTCGAGGGTCTACAGAAAGTCAGTACCGCTTTATAGCGAGAAACCCCGATACTGGACATACATATTTTGATATTATGGGAACTGTGACAGAAAATGCTGCTAATTTAGTAGATATTGCACAAATTCCTCCATACCCTGGCATGTCCGATGGACAAGCTGCAGTAGATACTGCAGTCAGGGCCGCAGCAGAGGCAAAAGCTGCACTTTCAAGGTTAGATAACTTTTACCAAACCCCCGAAGCCCCACTAGATAACGCGAAAGAGTTAAATATTGGTGACTTATGGTATGATACCGATGATGACAAACTATTTGTCTATTCAGGAGACGTACCTGCCTCGGAAGCTTACTGCAGGAGTTTAATTACAGGAGCTAAAGTAACAACACATATAACGGAAACCGCATGTACGGGAGCTGGACATTATTGGACAATAGCAGACTGGAGACCAGTCGCTTTAGCCGGTTATGTCGAAGAAGGCATCTCTACTACTTCCACTTTTACCTATGCTAGTACAGACAATGAAATCTTAAACGGTGGAGTCTGGTAGTAGGTTATCAACTTTTAAAAAGGAAATAAAATGGCTTATAATAAAATTTTACTAAAACGTCGTGACGGCACGGATACTACCCCTACCCTGGAATTTGGTGAGTTAGGTTGGAATCAGCTCGTACAAAAATTATACATTGGTACCAACGCTATAGGCGGGGGTGTACTAGAGATTGCAGGCGAGGGCTCCTTCCTATCTCTATCTACTGTAGCAGGTAGTCAAACAGTATCTCAAGATATAATTCTTGGAGGCACTAGTGCTTCAAAATCGCAATCATTATTCTTTGAAGATAATAGTGCGGACAAAACAAAGATGTACCAAGATGGTGGCAATTTAGTTATTGCTACATTAGATGGCGGTACATGGACAGACCAACTTAAAGTACAAGACAGTACAGACTTAGTTTGGGCAAATAACGGATTTATAACAGGCTCTATTAAATTAGAAACTGATGGGTCCGGGGGTAAATTAACCCCTACAGGCACTAATGGCGGAGTTACGCTTATTACTACAGGTACAGGTAAAGTAATAATTGATGCTGATACTACCGGAGCAGGTGTAGAAATTAGTGCTGGCTCTCAAGGGGTAGATATTAATTCAGCGGGTACTGTATCTATTGATGCTACAGGATCAGCTAAAGCTGTTACTATTACATCAAATAATGATAAGGTAACCATTACTGGTAAAGGATCAAGTGCAGGAGCTGTTAAATTACATGCAGACTCTTCTCATTCAGATACTACAGTAGAAATTAATTCAGCTGGTACAGGTACTTCAGCAATAAACATTGATTCAACTGGTGGAGTAGATGTAGATGCAGCAGCATTAATCGATATTACTTCTTCAGCTGGAGACGTTGCACTAACGGCAACTACTAAGAGTGTATCTATTTCTGGGGGTGAAAATGCAGCTGATGCAGTACGAATTCAAGCGTCTAACGCGGCTGGTGGAATCGATATTGATGCTGGATCAAAGGGTATACTTGTAGATACTACAGGAACTATCAGTTTAGATGCAGCAGCAGCTTCTAACTTTAATACTAGTGTTGGAGCTATTACCGTAGATGGTAAGACTGGCGTAAATATTAAACAAGACGGAACTTCCGCAATTATAGTAGCTTCAGATGCAGATGTTAGTTTCCCACATACAGGTGGCGCTACAGGCGATGCAGACTTCACAGTTGCTGGTTACGCTAAGTTTACTGATGCAGTAGAAGTAGATAACATTAAGATTGATGGTAATACTATTACCTCTCTTGATGCTAATGGAAACATTAATCTTACTCCGGCAGGTACTGGCGAAGTTAACATTACTAAAGTAGATATTGACTCTGGTACTATTGATGGCGTTGTTTTAACAGGCGGAACAATCAATTCTTTAGTTACTTCTACTGGTGGATTAAATGTAACGTTAACAGGTACTGTTGCAGTAACTACAGGTAGTACTGCAGTAAGTGGTACAGGAACTTTATTTAATACTGAGTTAGTAGCAGGGGATGCTATTAAAATTGATGGTGTTCCATATGAAGTAGATTCTGTAACTAACAATAGTTCTTTAGTATTAAGCTCTAATGCTACTACTACGGCTACTGGTGAAGCGGTCTATGGGGACTCTAACCTATTTAAAGTACAAACGGGCTACGGAACTAGTAAGTTTGAAATCGATAAATCAGGTAATGTTGATATTAAGACAGGCGCTTTAACTGTTGCAGGAAATTTAACTGTTAATGGTACTACAACCACTATTAACACAGAAACTATTCAAGTAGATGATAATATTCTAATCTTGGGTGATGTAAGCTCCGCTCCAAGCTCAGCTACAGTATCAGATTTCGGAGTATCATGGGCTAGAGCAGTTGCTAGTGGTGGTTCTTTTGTACGCAAGTACGGTGGTATGGTATGGGATGAATCTACAGACCAGATAATCATTTCTGACGACTTAGGTAGCACTAACCCAGGGTCCGCAACAACAATCAATAGTTACGCAGACTTTAGAGCTAACCATGTTAGAATTGGTAGTGATACTATTAACAGAGATGTTCAATGGCAGAAAGTTTATGATAAGATCTGGGCAAGCGCAGTAGGAGATACAGGCGGTACTCCAGATTCATTAGTAGCAGCAGACCTAGATAAGCTATTAATGGTTAAAGCTGCCGGTAGCGGTGGATACGAGTTCCAAGTTACGGACACTCTTGACGGCGGTACTTGGTAAGCTAATATGCCTAACCAAAAGATTCTATTAAAAAGGTCTGCAACCCCCGGTAAATTACCGGGAGTAGGTGACCTTAATTTAGGTGAAGTAGCCTTAAATACTAACGATGGTAGACTATTCGTAAAGAAAGAAGTCTCTGGAGTTGCTAGTATAGTAGAATTAGGCGTGGGGCCTACCTTCCAGTTAGTAGCTGGGGGTAGCCCTTCTCACGCTCACTCTGTATCAATTACAGGACAACAAGCTCTAGATTTAATTGCAGGAGTTGTAACATCTGTTACATCTAAGTCTAGTTCTACTTCTGCTCACACACATGACGTGACTATTAAGTATAGCGCCGCAGATAAAGGTTTTGTTTTATTCAATGCCTCCGGTATCGCTACTAATCACGCTACAGCCCACACCTTAGCTGCAAATGGCGGAGGTGCTGGAAGTATGTCGGAACTCAGTGATGTAGACCTCACAAGTGTTGCGAATAATAACATACTAAGATATAACTCTACTACCACTAATTGGGAAGCTAGAGCTATTCATACGGATGCTAATACAGCTCCGTCCTCTCCTTTGATAGGAGACTCATGGTATAGTATTACAGCTAATACTTTGTACAAGAGAGTAAATAATGGAACCTCAGATATTTGGTTAGACACCACAACTGCAGGTACAGGGAGTCTACCAAGTCAAGGGGGGCACTCTGGAAAAGTTTTAACAACTAATGGGTCCACCGCATTTTGGGGGGTTTCTTTTTTCACAATGGATGGGGGAAGTAGCACTTCCTCTGATAGCGGATTCGCTGACCTTATATTCGACTTAAGTTAGGAGATAAATTAAATGGCAGTAAAAATTCAATTTAGAAGAGACACCGGTACTAACTGGACCTCTAATAACCCAATTCTACTAGAAGGAGAGTTAGGACTAAATACAACTACTGATAAATTCAAAGTAGGAGATGGCACAACTGCATGGAATTCTTTAGCCTACGTTTACGGGGATTGGAATACTTTACTTAATAAGCCGGCAACATTCACTCCTACAACAGAAAACGTACAAGATATAGTAGGTGGCATGGTTTCTAGTAATACTGAAAGTGGTATTACTGTTACTTACGAAGATTCAGATGGTACATTAGATTTTAATGTTAATGACCCTACTATATCCCTTACAGGGGACGTAACAGGTTCAGCTACTATGACTGACTTGGGTAATGTAAGTATTACTACAACAGTAGCAGCAAATTCAGTTGCTCTAGGTACAGATACTACAGGTAACTACATGACAGATGTCACAGCAGGTACAGGGGTATCTGTTAGTCATACTGCTTCAGAAGGTTCTACTGCTACAATATCTATTGGGCAGGCTGTAGGCACTACAGACGACCCCACATTTAATAATTTAACAGTAGGTGGAAACTTAACTGTAAGTGGTACTACTACAACAATCAATACTGAAACTATTAATTTAGCAGATAATATTGTACTAATTAACAGTAATGAGACAGGTACTCCATCACAAGATGGTGGTATAGAAATTGAACGAGGTACTTCTACTAATAAAACATTATTGTGGGATGAAAGTGCAGATAAATGGACTGTGGGAAGTGAGACTTTCGTAGCTAGTACAGTTGAAGCTGCTATAACGGGTAATGTAACTGGTAATGTAACCGGTGACTTAACTGGTGATGTAACCGGTGACTTAACTGGTAATGTAACTGGTAATGTAACTGGTACTATAACAGGAGCAGCAAGTTTAAACGTTCTTAAAGCCGGGGACACCATGACAGGTCTTCTGACTTTAAGTGGCGCACCTACGGGGGCAAATCATGCGGCTACTAAATCTTATGTAGACTCGGTTACTACAGCACAAGATCTAGACTTCCAAGGAGACACTGGAGGAGCTTTAGCTATTGATTTAGATTCAGAGTCACTAACTATTGCAGGCGGCACCGGTTTAGATTCTATAGGCTCAGGCAACACAGTTACTATTAATATAGACTCCACAGTGGCCACTTTAGCAGGAAGTCAAGTATTATCTAATAAAACTTTAGCGAGCCCTGTATTAGAGGGAGCTATATCTGGTACATCTATAAAAGATGAAGATGACTTAATATCAGACTCTGCTAGTCATTTAGCTACCCAACAATCTATTAAAGCGTATGTAGATGCACAACATGCAGCTATGAACGAACTTTCAGAACTAACGGATACTGTTATTTCTACCCCAGCTGCAGGACAAGTTCTTGTGTATGATGGTACAAATAGTTGGGATAATCAAACTACTACTATAGCTTTAACTGGAGATGTGTCTGGTTCAGCTAATATGGATGCTAGTGGAGATGTTTCTATTACTGCTACTATTGCAGATGATAGTCATAACCATGTTATAGCAAATGTAGATGGATTACAAACAGCTCTAGATGCCAAAGCAGACGATAGTACTACTATTACTGCAGGCACTGGCCTAACTGGCGGAGGAACTTTAGCTGCAGATAGAACATTTAATGTAGACACAGAATGGGTACAAGATAGAGTAGGAGATATGTTCTCTAGTAATACTGAATCAGGTATTACAGTTACTTATCAAGACTCCGATGGTACTATAGATTTGGATGTTAATGACCCTACTATAACACTTGCAGGAGACGTAACCGGCTCGGCAACAATGACAAATTTAGGTAATGTTTCTATTACTGCTACTATTGCAGATGATAGTCATAACCATGTTATAGCAAATGTAGATGGATTACAAACAGCTTTAGATTTAAAAGCTCCTCTAGCAAGCCCTACTTTAACAGGTACTCCAGTAGCCCCTACCGCGGTATCTAATACTAACACTACTCAAATAGCTACAACAGCTTATGTACAAACAGAAATTACTGAGCTAATTGGAGGAGCCCCAGGAGCTTTAGATACTCTTAATGAGTTAGCTCAATCAATTAATGATGACTCGTCGTACGCAGCCACAGTAACAACCGCTTTAGGTACTAAAGTAGCCACTACTTCGGCGCAAGCATTATCAGCTTCTGCTAATGCTATGACAATTAGTGGGCATACTATTACTCTAAATCGAGCAGATGGTACTACTGATACAGTAACAGTTCCTGATAATAATACTACATATACTGTAGGGGATGGCGGATTAACTACTAATGACTTCACTAACGCAGACCATACTAAATTAGATGGTATTGAAGCCTCTGCAGATGTAACAGATGCTACTAATGTAGCAGCTGCTGGTGCAGTGATGGAAGCAGATACTACAACTGCTGCTATGTCTTTCGTTGTAGATGAAGATAATATGACTTCAGACTTAGCAACTAAGGTACCTACACAACAGTCTGTTAAGGCTTACGTAGATTCTCAAGTAGCTAGTAAAGATGCTCTAAGTGAATTATCAGGTACTTTAGATGATATTGCAAATGGTTCAACCTATGTTAAATCTACTAATGATTATACTGGTGCTGAAAAGACTAAATTAAGTGGGATTGAAACTTCTGCAACCGCAGATCAAACAAATGCAGAGATTAAAACTGCATATGAAGCTAACGCAGATACTAATGAATTTAGTGATGCGGAGCAAACCAAATTAAGTGGCATAGCTGCTTCCGCAGAAGTTAATGTTCAGCCAGACTGGAATCAAGCTACTACAAGTGTAGATGATTATATTAAGAACAAGCCTAATGTACAGTACACCTCTGCAATTGCAGAAGGTAACTCAGGGCTTGTACCTTCAGTAGGTACATCAGGCCAGTTTTTACAATACAATGGTTCTTGGGCAACTCCTACAGACACAGATACAGATACAACCTATACAGGTGGTACGGGTATTAATATTGATGGCGCTAATGTAATAACTACTACAGCTATTGCATTAACTACAGTTCAAACCGCAGCAAGTGAATTAGCTCAGCTAGCATTAACTACAGAAGAAGGTGATGTTGTAGTTCGTTCAGATGAGAACAAAACTTATGTAAGAAATTCAGGTACTGCAGGTACAATGGCAGACTTTACGTTATTAGCTACTCCTACAGATACTGTACTATCAGTAAATGGAGATACAGGAGCAGTCACGGTTACTCATGATGGTCTTAGTGATTTTGTAGCTAATGAGCATATTGATTGGACATCTGATCAAGGTGCTACTAATCTTCATGTTAATAACTATACTAATACTACATATACTGTAGGGGATAATGGTTTAACTGAAAAGAACTTTACAGCTACACTAAAGACTAAATTAGATGGAATTGAAACTTCTGCAACCGCAGATCAAACTGCTGCAGAGATTAAAACTGCATATGAAGCTAACGCAGATACTAATGAATTTAGTGATGCAGAGCAAACTAAATTAAGTGGAATTGAAACTTCTGCAACCGCAGATCAAACTGCTGCAGAGATTAAAACTGCATATGAAGCTAACGCAGATACTAATGAATTTAGTGATGCCGAACAAACTAAATTAAGTGGCATTGATACTTCAGCAGATGTAACAGATGCAACAACGGTAGCAGCTGCTGGTGCAGTGATGGAAGCAGATACTACAACTGCTGCTATGTCTTTCGTTGTAGATGAAGATAATTTATCTTCAGACTCTAGCACTAAGGTACCTACACAACAGTCTGTTAAGGCTTACGTAGACGCGCACACCCACTCAGGGTATGCCACAATGGATGATGTAATTGCTATGGCGATTGCTCTTGGATAATATAGGAAAATAAAATGGCAAATACATTTAAAAGATTTACATATAACAATGTACCAACTACACTGACTCCAGTTTACACGGTACCAGCAGCCACAAAAGCTGTAGTTATTGGAGGGGTAGTATCTAATACTGCTTCTGGAGTAACGGTAGACACTACGGTAGTGGTATACGACGGAACTGCTGAAATCAGCTTAACAGGTACAGATACTCCGATCCCTTCAGGAACTGCTTTAAGTTTCGTAGATGGGAAGATAGTATTACACGCAGGAGATGCTATAAGAATAAAAAGCTCTGCAGCTAATTCCTTAGATACATTAGTTTCAGTGATGGAGATAACCTAATGAGTGGGTACATTGGAAGAGGTACTCCGGTAGCTGTAGAAGATGGCTCAGTAGAAGCAGCAGATATTGTATCTAATGCTATAACAAACGCTAAAATGGCAGATGATGCCATCGGTATTAATGAACTAAGTGCAACAGGTACTGCTAGCTCATCTACCTATTTGAGAGGAGATAATAGTTGGGCAACCCTAACTGGAGCCTCCCTAGATGTGGGAGATACTTTCAACAACCCTAATGACATTAGTGCTGATGTGACAACCACACTGGTTACTACTAAGAACCATATGTTGATAGGTGATATAACAGTATCTGGAACAGCTACTTGGACAGTAGCTGGATCAGGTGAATTAAAAATTATTTAATAAGGAGAAAACAATATGGCTAGTACTTTAACGGTCGATAAAATTAAAGGTGGATCAAGCGGTGTTGCTTTAACCTTACCTACAACTGATGGCTCGGCAGGGCAATTATTAAAAACAGATGGC
>Ga0209249_1002275_pt1 | contig 16015 bp, 12 predicted proteins | sample SaaInlV_200m_DNA_4_FD_184653 | JGI IMG/M metagenome (GOLD analysis project Ga0209249, IMG submission 184653) | Marine microbial communities from expanding oxygen minimum zones in the Saanich Inlet - SI037_S3LV_200m_DNA (SPAdes) (version 2) | ecosystem: Environmental > Aquatic > Marine >...
TTTGTCATTAGGGGCGGTGTTTTTGTTGTGCAACTCAAAGGTATTTGAGATACTTTAATTCTGCCCCTCTTTTTTTTAATCGTTTAGGACGCTATTGGTTCAAAAATATTAAATGAAGATTATCTGTCAAGCTAGAATCCTTATATTTGCACATGTATCAATTTGCTAAATGTGAATTTCAATACCATTCAAACAAAGTTTTCGTTTACTACAATAAAAGATCAAATTAAAACATATGGATTTACTCGATCAGGATTTTGATAATTCAGAACACCAGGATTTCAAACATGTAGCTATTGCCGGGAATATTGGCTCAGGAAAAACCACGCTTACTGAAGCATTGGCAAAACACTATGAGTGGGAGCCTCATTTTGAAGAAGTTGCAAACAATCCTTACATTGATGATTTTTATAAGGATATGAGAACCTGGTCTTTTCATATGCAGATCTATTATTTGAATTTAAGATTCCAACAGATAATGGAAATTCGAGAAGGGAGTAAAACGGTTATTCAAGATCGTACAATTTATGAAGATGCCTATATTTTTGCACCCAACCTGCATAGCATGGGTTTAATGAGCAAACGTGATTTTGGTAACTACCTCAACCTGTTCGAAACAATTGAGCGATATGTTACTCCACCCGATTTATTGATTTACCTCCGTGGAACAATTCCCGCTTTGGTGAACCAAATTCAGCGAAGAGGACGAGAATTTGAAGATTCATTGCGCCTCGATTACCTGAAAAAACTCAACGAAAGATACGAAGCCTGGATTAAGGATTTCAAAAACACCAAGAACTCCAAAATCATGATTATTGATATTGATAAATACAATTTTGCTGATAATCCTGAAGATTTAGGAGAGATTATTGATAAAATCAATATTGAGCGATTAGGACTCTTTAATATTTCTTAATCAAATTGACAAGCATGATTAAAAAAAACATACATCTACTTTTAATAATTGCTTTGATATGCTTGCTTTCCATTCCTGCCTCAGCTCAAAAGGGTCAATACATTAACCCTTACGGAATTTATCAATCAACCAGTATTAACAATAGGAAAGACTATTTTACAAGCGATGATATTTTAAACCTTAAAAACAGTTATCATTTTGCTTACGGTATTCAATACATTAATAATTTTACCGATATTTTTGGTATTGAAACAGGTTTAAAGCATTCCACTACAGGACAGAAGTATTATGGTTTCATTGATTATGATGCAAATACGCAAATTACAGAAGATATTAACTATACATCCGAAGTCCTTTTCAATTTTTATCACGTCCCATTTTTACTTCGTTTTAATAGTCCGTTGGATGAAGACAGAATTTTCCTCACTATTGCAGCAGGATTTCAAGCTGATATTCTGAGTAAAACACAAGTAATAACGGATCCTGCTCCAGTGATTCCACCAGCTGGAATAATCAATTACAATGAGTTATTCTCATCGTTTAATGTCAGTTTTGTATCAAATGCGATGTTCACCATAAGTATTACTGAAAAAATACATACGTCTATTGGTTTTCAAATGGCCCGATCAATTGGAGATGTTGAAAATAAAAAATTTGAATTTGATAAAACAATACATCCTGTGGAATATTATTTTCCAGTAAGCACGAAAAAAAATGATCGACCAGTTTTTAGTCCGAATAGCAGTAGTGGACGCCAAAAATCAAAACTCACAAATTATGGTTTATTAGTTGGTTTGTCCTTTCTTATCAAATCTTAAGCGCCTCAAAAACCATATCTTTATGGCCATGCATCCTGTCAAGTTATCAGTAGTCATCATCACTAAAAATGAAGACAAAAATATTGGCAGATGTATTGAAAGTGTTCAAAACATTGCAGATGAAATTGTCGTAATCGACTCATTTTCTACCGATAAGACTGAAGAAATTTGCAAAAAACACCAAGTAGTTTTTATCAAACATGCTTTTGAAGGGCATATTGAGCAAAAGAATTTCGCCCTCACATGTGCCAAATACAAGCATGTTCTATCGCTAGATGCTGACGAAGCACTTTCTGAAGAATTACAAAAATCTATCGTTCAAGCTAAAGCTGATTTTTCCAAAGATGGTTATTTCCTCAATCGTATGACCAATTATTGTGGAAAATGGATCAAACATTCCGGCTGGTATCCTGATCGAAAATTAAGATTATTCGACAAAACAAAAGGACAATGGGGAGGCGAAAATCCACACGACAAATATGAGCTGTTCAGTAATGGACAATCGTCCCGTTTAAGTGGAGATATTCTTCACTATTCATTTTACAGCATCGATCAACATTTGGATACAATTAAAAAATTCTCTAGCATTAGCGCTCAAACTAAATTCGATAAAGGGAAAAAAGCCTCGCTTTACGATTTGATAATCAGACCTGTTTGGAAGTTCAAAAGAAATTATTTTTTTAAAGCTGGTTTTTTAGATGGCTATTATGGATTTGTAATTTGTGTGTTATCATCATATGCTACTTTTCTGCGTTATGCAAAATTGAAACAACTTAATAAGCAAAGTCTTGGATAAAATTAAAGATATATATCAACTTTTTATCAAGTATCCTGTCATTTCAACAGATAGTCGCACGGATTTAACCAATTCGATTTTTTTTGCGATTAAAGGCGATAATTTTGATGGCAATGCATATGCCTTGAAGGCTATCGAAAAAGGAGCAGCATATGCTATTGTTGATGATCAAAATCTTACTAAGCACCCAAAACTGATTCTTGTAGACAATAGTTTGAACTGCCTGCAAAAACTCGCTACTCATCATAGGAAACAGCTCAACATCCCCATCATTGCTGTTAGTGGCTCAAACGGAAAAACAACAACCAAAGAACTTATTACACTGGTTTTACAAAAAAAATACAAGGTTTTTGCAACACCTGGGAATTTAAATAATCATATTGGGCTTCCTTTAAGTCTTCTCCAAATAAATGCTCAGCACGAAATAGCAATTCTGGAATTGGGTGCAAACCACATAGGTGAAAATAAAATGCTGATTGACATCTGTTTACCATCGCATGGAATAGTTACCAATATTGGCAAAGATCATATGGGTGAGTTTGGCAGTTGGGAAGGCATTGTTGAAGCATACAAAGAAATATTGGATTACTTTAATCAAGATGAGAGTTGCACATTTTTCCTTAACACGGACGACACTTCACTTACTAGTTTAGTAAAAAGTCAGAATGTTATTTCCTATAGCTACAAAGACCAAGTAGAAACGCATATTAAAGGCAATTTACTTAACGATGAATTGCTTTGCAAAGTTGTTGTTAAAAGTAGTATTCAAAACGAAAAATCTGTTGTGTCGAGCAAATTATTTGGCTCCTACAATATTTACAATATATTAGCAGCTTGGGCTATTGGTGAATACTTCCAAATTGAATCCAAGCTAATTATTCAAGCTTTAGAAAACTATAATCCAAAGAATAATCGGTCTCAAATTATCAAGTGGAAAAGCAATACACTGATTTTTGATGCCTATAATGCAAATCCTTCCAGCTTGAGTTTAGCATTACATGATTTTGGTAATCTGGCAGTTAATAACAAAAGCATTATCTTTGGAGATATGCATGAACTGGGTGCATATAGCAAAACTGAACACGAAAACATTATTAAACAATTAAGTAAGTATAATTTTAATCATGTTATGCTTGTGGGGAAATACTTTACAGATGCATGTAATAACGAAAATTACCTTTGTTTTCCGAATGTGCTATCTTTACAAAGTTGGATGAAAAATCAGAAATTTAAGGATGCATACATCTTGCTTAAAGGGTCACGAAGTGAACAAATTGAAACAGCATTTGAAGGCATTTTATAGCGCATGAAAAAAACTAGAAACAACCTGACAATAATCTTCCTGATATTTTGCATGGCAATGAATGTACATGCAAAAGTGGATCCCCGACCCTATCAATACGGGAATTATTTTGTTTCTAAGAAAGAAATACTCGAAGACCCAAAATTGAAGTTAATTATACGAAATGCAGGATTTCAAAAAAACGACAAAATAGCTGACATTGGTTCCGAAAATGGTTGTGTACCCGCTATCCTTTCGATGTTTTACGACCAACTTTCTTTTCACTTAGAGGATATAAATCCTGCAACCTTAAATGACATTGAGTTTAATAAAGTTCGCAACTATTATGAGAAATTAAGTGCAAGCACATTTAATTCGGATTTCACCCTTCATATAGGTCAGCAAAGTCAAACATTGTTGCCAACTGATTATTTTGATCATGTAATGCTTAATGATGTTATTCATCAAGCCTACTATCCTGATAGTTTGATGTCAGATATTTATCGGATTTTGAAAACTGATGGAAAAGTCTTAATCGGACAATATAATAATAATGGGATAAGTGAAAAAAATATTCAATTTTTTGCCCAAAGAAATGGATTTGAATTGCTTTCAAAATATCAAGAAGGCAACTACAATCTGTACATATTTCAGAAATCAACAAAGCAAGCTTCTATTCAGCTAAATATTCATCTGGCAGCAATAATTGGAGACAAGCAACTCCTGTCTGAATATGTTCAAAATGACTTTCATGCTGTAAACCAGATTGATGAATTAGGTTTTACACCTTTAATGTATGCAGCAAAATATGGACATTATGATTGTGTAGAGTATTTAACAACCAATCATGCTGAAGTTGATTTTAAAAGTGCAATATACCCTGTTACACCTCTTCTACTATCCATTCGAAATAACCATTATGAAATAACCAAGTTTTTGTTAAACCGCGAAGCTCATGTAAATCAGACTTTTTATGGAAAATCTGCATTGATGATTGCCGCTGAAAATGGAAACGCAGAAATGGTCAATTTACTTGTAAATCATACAGCCGATTTAAACTATAGCTTTGAAGGAAGAGATGTTGTTTACTATGCAGTTCAAAGTGGCAACCTTTATTTGGTAAAGTATTTCTTTACTATTTCAAAAGTAAAAATTAATAAAAAAGATAAAGTAGGACGTACTCTTCTATCCTATGCAGCAACTTCTAGTAACCCGGGTATTATTCGCTATTTGATTGAAGATAAAAAAGCAAAAAAGAATACCATGGATAAATGGGGCAACAAGCCATCAGACTATGCATGGAATCGGGATGTTGCCAACTATCTTACATCAAATGCAGGTTAAATTTTTCGAAATGAATAAGGAGCACAAAAGCCATTTATCGAATTTAATATCACTCGCATATGCAGATGGCAAATTTGTAGAGAAAGAAAAGGTACTACTTTACGCTTTCGGTCATAAAATGGGATTAAGCAAAGCTGAAATTAACGACAGCATTATCAATTTCAATGTTGATAATTTTGTCATGCCTGATTCTTGTTCAGAACGATATAACCAACTCTATGAATTAATTACGATGATTCTTATTGACGGGGATGTTCACGAACACGAAGTTAGCTTGCTTAAAAAATATGCAAACAAGCTTGGATTTTCTGAATCGCTAGTTGATAAAGTTGCTCAAAAAATTCGCGAATTTTTGCTCAAAGGTTATTCAACAAATAAAATTGCTGACGATCTGCCTAATCTAATATCAAAATTTTGACAGCTCATGTTTAACAAAGTAGTTCAATATTTAGACAAGAAAGGTTGGAAATATCAACTTGAATCCGATCAGAATCGAGTAGTATTTGGAATTCAAGCCAATCATGCCAATATTGATTGTATTGCCAATGTGAGGACAGAAAAAAAACAATTTATCTTTTTATCGATTTGTAATTGCAATGCATTTCAGGATAAATATGATGATGTGGTGGAGTTTATAACACGGGCCAATTTTGGCCTTGTTAATGGTTGCTTTGAGTTCGATTTTAAAAGCGGAACAATTCGTTTTAAAACAACGATAATTTATGACCAGGAGAATGAGATTCCAGACAATATATTAGACAAATATATTGTCACCAATTTATTTACAATGGATCATTATATTCCTGGAATTATGAGCATCATTTATGGAGACAATACTGCTTATAAAGCGATCACCGAAATAGAAGGTATTCCGGGACTAAATTTTAACTAAAATCTGGTTCCACTGGTTTTATCTCAACTGATATTTCATCTAATTTTTCTCTTATATCATTCCGCAATTCGAATATTTGTTCTTTCTCTGATTTCGAAATTCCAAATGAAAAGCGCAATAGGGCCCATATTTTTTTTGACCATTTATAATAAGAGAAAGCAAACAAACCTGTTAATGGCAAACTAAGCACATAAGCTGTTCGCCAAATAGGATCCGGTATTAACATAAAAAATACGATCGAGAAAATAAGATAAAAGATGGGAAAAGTGATCAAACCAACTACATAACGAAATGAACTGATGAACTGTTCATCTTTAACTTTCTTAGTTACCAACTCCGGAATTTTATAGGGCAAATAATTATTTATCACACCAAAAATATAAATAGGAAGCAGTGGCAATAATAGGAGAATTCTTAACCCAATATTCAAAATTGAATGCGATTTTTTCTTAAAAACCCAATCACGCAAATTCAGTTTTTCAACTCCTTTTGTATATTCTTTTACTAATTCATCTACTGCTTCAAATTCCTCTGGCTTTCTATCAATATATTCATCAAGCATCACATTCAGCGATTTATCACATATAAATTTCCCAGGTTGTTTGCACGAATTCAAATTTAAATGATCCCCTATCCTATCTCTGTAAATCTCTCTTAATGCATAACATGTCTCATAATACTTCTCCGTTCTAATATCCAACATCACTTTGGAAAGTTGTTCAGCTACTTTCAACTTAAGATCATTCATCCCCTTCTGGGGATTCTCCTTATAGGTATCATAAAAATCTGACACTTCAATGGCTGGACCATAATTAATAAATAAGTCGCTTCGGAATTTATAATAATGGGAATAATCAATACCAACAGGTATAATTTTAATACCCAATTTAAAATCAGCAGCTTCCTCAGCTTGAAACGCGATTCTAGATATGCCTTTCTGAAGGGGGCGCAATCTCCTGAAACCTGCATGATTTCCTTCAGGAAGAATTGTTAAGCGCATATTCGATTTCAGAATTTGGACTGTTTTATCAAATACTTTTTTATTCTTCATCACTTCTGAAGCGCCATCTCTAATTCGGTAGATTGGTAGAATTTTCATTAAATAAAGAATCCTGGCTGTACTCTTTTTCTTGAAAATATCAGAGCGTGCAAGAAAGACTATTGCTTCTTTATGGTTATTCGCAACTGCCAATGCATCCATTAAAGCGTTCTGATGATTAGGTGCCATAATAATTGCTCCTTCAGGAGGAACATTTTGTCTGTTGTGTGATATTATCCTACGATAAAACATATAATTACCTAAAGCACTATATACTTTCATCAAAAAATAACCCACAGAAAATTTCTCCACATTGTGAAATGCCATACTTATAATTTACTAGTTTATTATTTTGATTTTTAGTTAATCTTAGCTCTCGACCAAAAGAATGCAATGGTTAAACCGGCTAAAATATGCCATATCCCCCACCAAGCTGTAATAAATGCCATACCACCAACTGCTAATTCTGGTGGAAATATTTTTTCGTTAAACAGCAATACCAGACCCAATCCTGAATTTTGAATTCCCGTTTCAATGGTAATAGATCTCCGGTCCAGTTTTGGTAATTTGAAAATTGAAGCAATGGTATATCCAGTAGTCAGCGCAAAGAAATTATGAATTAATACGATGATGAAAACATACTTAATGTAGGTTACAAAATGAGTCTTGTTATTCATAAAGGAAACAATGACAATTGCTGAGAAGAATAATATTGAGAATATTTTTATCGGCTTCACGATTTTCAACGTGAGCTTTGGCATTTTCCACTTAAACAATATGCCCAATAATACAGGCAATCCCAGAATCAGGAATACAGTAATAAACACCTGATTAAGAGGAATATCAAGAGGTCTGACTAAATCGGTACCTATGGAAGATAAGAATCGGGTATACATTCTTCCATAAAACATAAAATTGATAGGTGTAAGAAATAATGAAGCGACTGTTGCAAAAGCTGTTAAGCTTACCGATAAGGCAATATTTCCTTTTGCCAATGACGAAATAAAATTAGAAATATTACCGCCAGGACAAGCTGCGACCAATATCATTCCTAAAGCCACTGTTGGAGTAATCCATTTGTGAAGTAAAACAGCTACTAAAAAAGTAACTAAAGGAAGCAATACAAACTGAGAAACAATTCCAACAATTGCAGATTTTGGACTTTTAAATATATTTTTAAAATTTTCAGGTTTTATCTCAAGTGCTACTCCAAACATGATAAAGGCTAGGGTCACATTAAGAACCATCAATCCTCCGGGATCAAAATTTAATCGGATAGTATCTAACTGTTGTAAAGTTTCAAACATAGTATATTATTTAGTTAAACAAAAAGTTTAAAGAGCCGCATTAATACCGTAAATTTACTAAAACGAATTGGAGTAAATCTAAATTAAAATGAAAAACATATTGTAAAAGTAAAATATATAACACTATTGTCTCCACTGGCATATTTTATGCAAAAAAAGATTGCAAAGCAGATTCATGAGAAGTAAAATCAATTTCTTATTTAATAATTAGTATTTTTATTTATTTAGCAAAATTTGCAATTATCATTAGATTCGAATAAACACTAGGATTCAATTAAAATTTATGCGATTTGTAATATTTTTTCCAACTTCGCACAGACAATTTAAATCAATACGCATGAAGAAAACCTTATCTATACTCCTGTTATTAATTCCATTTTATATTTTTTCACAAAACGATCAAGTTAGAGAGCAAAGCAGTAAATACAAACTTGGAGTTAATATTGGAACCGTTTGGGAAGTTGACGATGTTAGATGGGAATCTGGTAGAGGATGGGGCGTAAGATTTCATCGTATTTTAAACCCATACATTGATGCCCCCCTTCACTTTTCACTTGGAGTGCGTTATTTAAAAGGTGAAAGCATAGGAATCGACTGGCAAGTAGATTCAGCTTTGTCCAATAATCTTACATTAAACGGTGTTTACGAACCCAAATTGGATTACAATAACTCAATAGGTTATGTTTACCAAAATCATTTCACAGAATTTAAAGAATGGGCTTTTGAAGGGGAAATAGGATTCAATAAATTAAAAATAAATCACAATATCGATTTATATCTTTTTGGAGGGCTGGGAATAAGCAGTTATTATTCTTATACCAATCAATTGAATTCAAGTAGAGATCAGTATACTTATAATGATATTATTTCCACAGAAAAAAAAGCAGTGTTGCAACAATTAGAAGCATTGCGTGATAATTCCTACGAAAGTCCATCTTTTGGGAGTTCAGGACATGAAGTAGTATTTACTCCAAGTGTAGGAATTGGATTAGGTTACATGCTTACTAAAAATATTTCTATCGGATTTGAACATAAAATTTCGTTTCCAAACACCGATTTATTTGATGGACGACAAGAATGGAACAATCAGAACATATTAATAGGTGATAACGACATTTATCATTATAGCTCACTGGGCATTAATTTATGGTTGGGAAAAGCTAAAAAAGAGAAAAGAAAAACAAGTCCAAAACCTTATAAGGCAACAGAAAATTCAAAACCAACGATAACTATAAATCAGCCTAATAAGGATCCATACTATAGTCAGAATTGTGAAGCAGATATCATAGCAACTATTACAGGAATAGAATCGAAAAGCAATATACGGGTATATAAAAATGGAACACCTATTCCAGCTAATCAATACGATTATTTTGAAACGACCAAAAAGCTCTATCTCAAACAAAATTTAGATGGAAATAGCAAATTCCGTGTTTTTGCCTATAATAGCTTTGGAAATACTGCCAAAGAATTAGAAATAAAATGTGAAGCAGTTGCTGAAAGGCCTTCAGTAAATATAATAACACCATCTCAAAACTATACAACTGCTGAAAATTGTCAAGCCTATATCGTTGCCACTACAACAAATATCAGCAGCAAAAATCAAATAGAAGTTAAGGCAAATGGAAAAATACTTTCTCCAGCTGATTATACTTTCAGTGCCTTAAGTCAGGAAATAACATTGAATCGAAAGATGGATGAAAACACCTTGTTTATCATTCGTGTTGCTAACGATTTTGCACAGGCTAGTGATCAATTAACCATAAACTGTGGACCACAAGGAACTCCTCCTGAAATAGTGATTACCAATAGCAATACAAAAGCCGTCAATTCAACAAGTTGTGGAGCTTCAATAGAAGCGCGTATTGGTAATATGGAAAGTAAATATGGGATTACAGTTAGAGAAAATGGAATTAAAATATCTTCTTCCTATTTCAGTTTCGATCCCAGAACAAAATCCTTTGTGTTTAATAAAAACTTCAGCGAACAATCTCTATTTTCAATAACAGCACAAAATGAATATGGATATGATAGCAAAGAAATAAAATTGATATGCCAAACTGTAAGGGAAGAAGAAAAAAAACCACAGGTAATAATTACCAAACCTTTGTCTAATCCGCATCGCACTGAGGAATTTTTAGCCGATATTACTGCAACCATTTTAAATGTTCCTGGTAAATCAAGTATTTCAATTACCGAGAATGGTCAAATAATATCGTCTTCATTTTACAAATACGATCAAACAAATAAACGCCTTACACTGTCAAAAGCAATTTCAGATCAATCTATTTTTATTATAACGGCAACCAACAGTGTAGGAAGTGCCAGTGATCAAATTACAATCATAGGATATTCCGAGGTTATAATTCCTGAAATCCTGATTCTTTCTCCAAACACAAATCCATATAATACAAAAGAATGCTCTGGAAATTTAATAGCAACTATTAATAATATAAGCTCAAAATCTCAAATAGTACTTATTGAAAATGGGCGAGCTGTATCTTCTTCGCTTTTCAACTATCAACCAGCCAATCAACGGTTTAGTTATTCCTATCTAGTGAATGGAAAATCTGAACTAGTGATAAAAGCAACAAATGAGGCAGGCGGTGTTACGAAAGGGGTAAGTATTAATTGTTTAAAAGGAGTTACTCCTCCTCCCCCATCTACAAAAAAACCAGAAATTACCATAATTTCTCCTAGTACAAGTCCATTTTTTGCTACCGATTGCCTGGCAAACATAAAGGCTAAAGTTTATAACATAAGTTCAACATCACAGCTTAAAGTATATGAAAACGAGAGCTTATTATCGACTTCCTATTTCAACTTTAATGCGCAGAGTGGAGAATTGCATATAAATAGGCAAATTAGCAAAATAAGTGTTTTTAAAATTATTGCTACTAATAAAGCCGGAAGCGCCTCTAAAAGCACCACAATAGATTGCAAACAGCTAGTTAAACCAGAAATAACAATAATTTCCCCAACGTCTAATCCATATGTAGCCAACAATTGCATTGCCGAAATTAAAGCAAATATCAGTAATATGTCAGTGAGTGATAAGTTGTTGGTTTATGAAAATGCAAGACTATTAACTCCCTCAAACTATAGCTTTAATGCAATAAATGGATTATTTACCATTAGTAAATCAATATCAGCAACTAGCACCTTCAAGATTAGTGCGAGTAATAAAGCAGGGAGTGCAACTGTAAATCGCACAATAGAATGTAAACCAAAACCAACTCCCAAAATCACCATTATTTCGCCTAAAACAAGTCCTTCAATAGTTACAAATTGCAACATCAGTATTCAGGCAAAAATTGATAATATCAGATCCAAATCACAGATTATCGTTTTAGAAAATGGAAAACAATTAACAAGTAATTTCTACAGTTGGAATTCAACCACATCCATCTTGACTCTGAATAAGAAAATTGAAGGAAAAAGTAACTTTCAAATAAAAGCTACAAATAGTGTTGGAAGTAATTCAAATGAGGTTGAGATTAAGTGCCTTCAAGCTGTTATGCCACCATCCGTAAAAATTATATCCCCAACTAGAAATCCATTCCTAACAGTTGATTGTGAAGTTGAGATAATTGCTCTGACCACGCAAATAAAATCTTCAAGTCAATTAAAAGTTACTGAGAACGGAAAAATAATCAGTGCAGAATCATATGATTATAATCCCACTACACAAACACTTAAATTAAGAAAATCGATTTTAAGCGAATCGAAATTTGTTATTACAGCAACCAATGAAGGATTAAGTAGTTCTGATAATGTGACAATCAAATGTCAAAAACCAATACTTAAGCCAAAAGTGAATATTAAAATTCCTGCGACAAATCCTGTGACCATTACAAGTGATAAATTAAATGTGACAGCAACCGTTTTAAATATTAGCAGTAAATCACAAATTACAGTATTATTAAATGGAAAAGAAATCAGTTCTTCATCTTATACATTTACTGCTTTTACAAAGGAGCTTAAATTAAGATTGAACATAAGTCGTAATTCCACCCTTATTATAAAAGCGACCAATAAGGCAGGAAGTGCAAATGATCAATTGTCGATTATTTATGATGTTGTAAAAAATCCTCCAATAATTACCATCATTAGCCCAACGGCAAATCCTTACAATTCTTCAAATTGTGTAGCGGATATTACAGCAAAAATTGAAAATATCAACGGTTTAGAGAATATTACTATCCTTGAAAATGGGAAACCATTGGAAAGCGATTTCTACACATGGAATGCGGGAAATAAACAATTAAGGATTCAGCAAGATGTTCAAAGCATCTCGAATTTCAAAATCACCGCTACAAATAAGGATGGTAGCGATTCAAAAACTGTGACAATAAAATGTGCAAGACCATAAAAAAAAAGGCATCCGAATGGATGCCTTTTTTTTTATAAATTGATTTAATTTATTCTTTTATTTTCACATCTGTTGGTGCTACTTCTGTTTCGCCTCCAACAATGGTTAATTCATCAATGATATTGTAAGCTTCTGCATATTTTTCAATCACAAATAATACATAGCGGATATCGACATTAATTGTGCGTTGAAGTTCTGGCTCAAAAGCTATATCACCACTCATTGCTTCCCAGTTACCATCAAATGCAAGTCCAATAAGATTTCCTTCACCATCAATTACTGGGCTACCTGAGTTTCCACCAGTAATATCATGATTTGTAAGGAAACAAACTTTCATTGTCTTCACTCCATTTTTATCAACATCACCATATCGACCAAAATCTTTAAGTTCATATAACTCCTTCAATTTATCCTTTACTTCAAACTCCCAATTGTCAGGATCTTCTTTTTGCATAATTCCATCCATCGTGGTATAGTAGTTAAAATGGACAGCATCAGCAGGATAATAGTCCAGAACAGAACCATACGTAACACGCATTGTAAAGTTGGCATCAGGATAATAGTTCTTATCCGGATTCATTTCTCTTAGGCCGGCAATAAACAATCTTTCGGCTATCATTTTCTTATCAGCTGCTTCGGATGTCGCTTTGCCATTATCGAGATATACATTGAGAAATGCAACCATCATTTGGAAAATAGGATCTTTATCCAATACTTTTTTTGATGGATTAGCTAAATACAATTCCATCTTTTCTTGCGATGAAAGAATAGATTTTCCAAATGCATATTCTGTTAGCTTTGAAAAATCACCCTTATTTTTTGCTACTAATTTGCTAAAATACTCAGGTTGAAATTCTGCAGCTACATCAGTGTGATACATTTCCAACATGGATGCAAAAAGTTTTTTATCAGTTGGTAAATTGTAATCCTTAAAATAGCCAGCTAAAGAACCACTAATTGATTTAGATACATTATTTACTTTCTCTTGATCAACTTCTTCTTCAGAGAGGTAATTATATAATCCACGAAAACGATTTGCCATACCCATGACATCTGCTCCACGATAAATTGCTTCGAAAAAATATTGCCTAGGAATTTCATATTTATCTAAAACAACATAAGCATCGCTAATATCAGAAATGACATTTCCATATGTTTGAATAGACTTATCACCACTTTTTTGTATCCATGACTGAAAATCATCTTCGATTGCAACTTTTTTTCCATACACATTTAGTTTTTTCAAACCTCTTGATTGTCCTTGAAAATACTTCCAATAGTTAGCAGTACGTGCATATTTTGAAGCATATTGGATTCTAACAGCATCGCTGGCGTCCATATCTTCACGCATAACTTCCAACTTTTTGGTACGAATATTAACTATGGTAGGATTTTTTAATTGCAATGCTGTGTTAATGCCATAGGACGTTAAATAACGCTCTGTGCTTCCAGGATTGCCCATGATCATGGCATAATCACCTTTCTGAACACCTTTAAGTGAAACGGGTAAATGATGCTTAGGTTTCATCGGAACATTATCAGTTGAATATTCAGCTGGTTTTCCATCAGGACCAGTATAAACGCGGAATAATGAAAAATCGCCAGTATGCCTTGGCCACATCCAGTTATCTGTATCGGCACCAAATTTCCCAATAGATGAAGGAGGTGCGCCTACTAATCGAACATCAGTAAATACTTCATACACAAATAAGTAATATTCATTACCGGCAAAGAAACTTTCTACACTAGCTTGTAAATGAGATTCACCAATAGCTTCTTTTTGAATTTTTGCTCTTGCAGTATTAATCATTTGAAATCGTTCCATAGTACTTAAACCATTATGAACTCCTTCAAGTACTAATTCAGACACATCCTCGATTCTAATCAAGAATTTTACCGACAAACCTGGATTAGTTAATTCCTGATCTTTTGATTTAGCCCAAAATCCATCTTTCAAGTAATCGTGTTCTGTAGAACTGTGAGATTGGATATTTCCATAACCACAATGATGATTTGTTAATAACAAACCTTCAGAAGAAATCATTTCTCCTGTACATCCACCACCGAAAATTACAATGGCGTCTTTCAAACTTGATTGATTAATACTATATATTTCTTCAGCAGTAAGTTTCAGACCCAGTTCCTTCATCTTTTCGATGTTCTTATTTAAAAGGAGAGGAATCCACATGCCTTCATCTGGTGTTGGTGATGCAAAGCCACTAAACAAAACTGACATTGCAAAAACAAATAGCAAACTTTTTTTCATCTTTATACGGTTTAATTCATTTATAAAATAGTTTGCAAAAATAAGCAAAACAATAATGAATAGTATTCTTGCAATGCATTATAAAACTTGAGTTAGCTATTAATATCGTATTCATTAAAACAATTTTAACATTTTTTATAACTGCTATGCCTGAATCAGTATTTTTGTATTCTAAAATTAAGAATTATGTCAGGTCATAGTAAATGGTCCACTATTAAAAGAAAGAAAGGTGCAAAGGATGCTGCACGTTCTAAAGTGTTTTCTAAACTAATTAAAGAAATACAAGTTGCTGTAAAACTGGGAGGTATTGATCCTGAAGCAAATCCGAGGCTTCGGTTAGCACTGCAGAATGGAAAAGCAGAAAACTTGCCTAAAGAAAATGTTGAAAGAGCAATTAAAAAGGCATCAGGAGATGATTCGACTAATTATGAGGAAGTAAATTACGAAGGATATGCTGCTCATGGTGTAGCTGTATTCGTTGAATGTACGACCGATAACAAATTAAGAACAGTTGCTAATGTCCGGTCATATTTCAATAAATACGGTGGTAGCTTGGGAAAAACAGGTTCTCTTGAATATATTTTTGATCAACAAGGAATATTTACTTTCAGTGCTGAGAATCTGGATGTAGAAGAAATTGAACTTGAACTTATTGATGCAGGTGCAGAAGATATAGAACTTGATGACAACTATATTACAGTTACCTCAGCTCGCGAAGATTTTGGGAGTATGCAGAAAAAACTAGACGAATTAAACATTGAAGTCGAGAACGCTGGTTTGAAAAGAATTCCTAATAATACGAAGGAATTAAATGTTGAGGACTTTCAATCGGTTATGAAGTTAATTGATTTGATTGAGGATGATGAAGATGTTCAAAATGTGTATCACAATATTGAACTCACCGATGAATTAATTGAAAGTATGGAATAACCATATTCCAATTATTATTAATCACTTTAGGTAAGACAAAAAAAAACCGCTCC
>Ga0209249_1002276_pt1 | contig 16013 bp, 10 predicted proteins | sample SaaInlV_200m_DNA_4_FD_184653 | JGI IMG/M metagenome (GOLD analysis project Ga0209249, IMG submission 184653) | Marine microbial communities from expanding oxygen minimum zones in the Saanich Inlet - SI037_S3LV_200m_DNA (SPAdes) (version 2) | ecosystem: Environmental > Aquatic > Marine >...
ACTATTAACTACTATTCTAAGCGACTGAAAAACTTGAGGAAGAGCAGAATTTGCTTTGTAGCCTATAGCAGTTTCTACTGCATCTCTTAATTGCCAAGTTGTCTTAGGCAATGCTTCTTTTATAGCTGCAGCAATTCGTCTTGCCTGCTTTAATTCACCATATCTCCACAAGTAATTGTTAATTTCCTCTTCAGATACTCTTTCTATGATTTCATGTGCAGTTTCACCATTGTTTCTATCGTAGCGTAAATCAAGCGGAGCATCTGTTCTGTAAGAGAATCCCCTATCTGGATTATCAATATGGACTGAACTCATGCCTAAATCTGCAAGAATCATATCTACAGGTTCTATATCCATTTCTGGCAAATTAATGAAATTAGTACAAACAAATTCTTTAGCACCTTTTACTTTAGAAAGTCTACGCTGTGCTTCTTCTAAATTTTGTATATCTGCGTCTAGAGCAATCAGTGATCCCTTACTACCAGTCATGCTTAAGACCTCTTTTGCATGGCCTCCCAGACCTATTGTTACGTCTAACAATGACTCCCCTTTTGCAGGTTTTAGAATGTCAATTACTTCATTTAGTAATACCGATTTGTGCTCAAATTCTTGCGACATAAGTCAAATGATATAGGTAGTTTTTTCTATATACAAATATTGACATAGATATTGCTTTATTTCAAAATATCACACTTGTTATTTAGTTCAGCACTATTGCTGAGTACAGCACTCAGCGTATCGGCATTTAGCACGCAATACCCTGTGGAAGTCCCAATAGATGATTGGGTACCAGCAGCGGAGGATCGTCTAATTGTAGACACAAAGAGCAATTCTGGGTATTTACTGCATACAACAGGGTCATATGCTGAATTTCCTGTAGTTACAGGCCAATTACGAAATGTTTACTACATTGGTAGGTCTTATTACGCTAAAACTCCAGATATCGAGTGGGAAGTAAAATCTATGCATAAAAAGTACCCAAGCGTTACCTTTGGCCCTACAGGACGCTTTTTAAGACTATTTGATGAAGGTACTAGAACTGCATATGGAATTCATGGACATAAATATGCACAAGAAATGTTAGAACAAGATATGAGATATAGAAGTATAGGATGCATTATTGTTGATGAATCAATACTCGATATTATAGAAAATACGTACCAAAAGAACGGAGAACTATTAAATGTTAAGACCATGCAAGGGAATCCTTTTAATCAATAATACTTTCTTATTTCATTTGCGTATTTGCGCAAGTACGCAAATAGATTCTTTAAATTGCTTTGCTGCTTTTTAAGTAATAGATACTTACTGTTCCAAGTACCAATATAGATATTCCAGAAGCGTACATTGCAGCTTGTAATGAATAAATATCACTAACCCATCCAAATAAAGGTCCAAGTATTACAAACAGAAGCTTGGAAACAAAGCTTCTTACAGAAAGAACAGTTGCTCTTTTGCCAGAGCTTATACAACTGTTTAAACAGTCTGTAAGTACTGGCCAATGTATTCCTCTGGCAAGATAAAATAGGAACAGAAATGCGATTGAATAAATTGAATTGGTATATGCAATCAAGAAAAACCCTAGACATAAAAACATAACCACAGAAATCATAGATAATCCTTTACCCAGTAATTCCTCGTATCTGTGAGCAAGTATAGAAAATAATCCAACAGAAAAATTAAGTGCTGCCCAAACAAGTCCAAATAGTGCTAATGGTAGGCCAACTTCTTGCAAATAAGGCTGAATAAACCATGTAGCAACCAGAGTGAATGATCCTACAATCGATGAATAAATTATTAACCACTTAACCTCTTTACTATCGTGTAGAGAGAATTTAACAACCTTAAGAATGTCTTTCATATTACCGGCTGGCTTTTCATCGCCATGAATATCCGGCTCTATTAAAGTTAATGCAAATAGTATTGCTACAAAGGCTAAAATTGCCTCACCAATAAATGGAGCTCTTAAGCTAATCAGCGCAAGTGATCCACCAATGATGCTTGCTGTGCTCTCAGAAAAATTACCATAGGCCATCCTTCTACCCTCTAGTTTCTTAAACTTATCTTTTTTATCTATTTGAATAAGAGTGTCATAAAGCATCGCTTCTTGTGTACCAGATAAGAAACTAGATCCAAATCCGCAGATAATTTCTGCTAGTAGGAACGTCATAAAATCTCCTCCAGTTGAATATATCAACCATCCCAAAAAGAACATAATACAACCAATGATCATTGTTTTCCTTCTTCCAAATAAATCAGAAAAGTATCCAGATGGTATCTCGAATAACAATATTCCAATCCCATATGCAGACTGTAGAATAAATACATCCATCATTGTTAAGCCATTCTCTTGATAGAACAAAACAATAATTGGCATAACCAACATAAACCAATGCAATATGCGTATTACATTTAGTTTCCAGATGTTAGAGGCTATGTTTCTTTTCATTAGATTAAGATTGTATATTTACATAATACATCATTTCTATAATAAAAACGGCAGATAGGGGGGAGTGTTCTGCCGTCTATTTGACGCTAGTATTTCATCTAGCGTCTTCTGTCCTGGGGTGCGATCTTTTCCATGTCCGCGTTAAATGGATGTACAGACATTTTGCAGATCTTTTCTCCTTGCGAAATCCCATGTTCAGAAAGAACACGAGCCAGATTAGGTAAATCAGACTGAATCCGATCAATCTGATTGTTGGCTCAGCCGAAGTTAATGACTCAGATGATACTACTACTACACAAACGTGCAGAAGGATCAAAAAGAAATAACCTGACGGAACCAATGCCATGAAGGCTACAAAGCTATACATAAATGCTTTGCAAACTTCATGAACAGTCTTCTTCATGACAATCCCCTTTCATAGAAAGAATTGGGCAGGACAACCAAGCCAGACGATGGCTTAGAAAACTACCCAATGACGTAAATGTAAAAGACCTATTAGCTTGTGATGCTACTCCTGGAATAGAGAAAAGCAATTAATTTATAAGTCAATAAATCCTTGATTTGGCAAATGGTTAGTTTTAATATTTGCACATGAATGAATCCCCTACAAATAACGATCCAGAGCTTGATGCAAAAGTATTTGAGGCAAAACAGCTTTTTAATACAGTTAGTGCTATGCAATGGAAAGGAAATATGGATTTAGGAATAACTACTAGGGAAACATTAGAAATATTAGAGATAAGAAAGGATTTGTTTAATCGTATAATTTGCGTATTAAATTCAGGTAGATTAAAAGTTACTGTAAATCCTCACACTGCAAGAAATGAAAGACAATTGGAGCGATTACAAGATGCTTTTGCAGGAATGTTTGATCCCTCATTATTTAAAGCATTTGAATATGGAAATGGTCCATATACAGAAACATTTCAACTTTGGAGTAAAGAGTCAGGAAAACCAACTCCTGTTCCTCCATTTCCAGATGCAGTAGATGAAGAGCATCCATGGAATACAGAAGGAATGGTTTGTAAGGGTTAAATTGTTAATTATCTATCATTTATATAGATATATAGACTTTTAATCTGGTAATTGGATCTAAATATTCGATAGTTTTTGCATCAATCCATTTTGGTTCAAAGGATTTTGATACAGACTCAGCAATCTTTGCTTTTGAGTTAAGCACTAAGTCATAAGTAAATAGCTCAACGACAGTTTCAGATTTTTCAAACTCCATTGCAGAGTCAACATCAAAGAATCTAGGATGAGTGCTGAATAAAATCATTCCAGAGCGAGTATTAAATTCTAGCTCGTCGCCAGTTATGCCTACGGAAGATACATCAAAAGTAGAGACGGCTCCTGTAGAGATATCAATTGAATAATAAGCCAATGGGACTCCTAATTGCCCTAGATGCCCCCAGAATCTAGTTCCGTCTTTATCCCAACCGAGTACAGTGTTCCGGATTTCTGAGGAATGCGCTGTATTAAGTTTATCACCTGCAAGTTCTTGCCAAGTAAACTCAGAAATACTATTTGTAGTTAAATCAAATATCTTTAAGTCTGAACCATTCTCATTTATAGATATTTTTTCTCCATTTGGTGAAGCTCTAAAATCCATACCATTTGAAACATGCAATCTTTGACCATTTCCTGTTATGTCATATAGCCAAAGCTCATCTTGAAACGAATATTCCTCAGTCTGTCCTTCTATCCTTCTAATTATAAATAAGTTTCCACCTCTTATTTCTGCAGGGTGGTAATGGTTTTTATATACATTTGGAACATTCGCAATAGGATACTCTGTTCCTGTTCTTTGAATATAAACCTGAGTGCTATTTGAATCTGTACTATCTTGCCTCAGTAATACAGTAAATTCTGCATCTGAGTCGGTTAATCCTGTTGTTTCTCTTAGCTTATATTCAAGCTCAACTGCCTTTGCAAGAGCCTCTTGCCTTTCTGTATGAACAAAAGAGAGCTTAGGTGAAAGCGCAAATATATAGGCAGTTGCCCCTACACTATATAAAAGTAGCAATCCAAGTACTGTAACTAATATTCTATCTTCAGAGATTTGTTTGATGGTAGACATGGCTCGTATTGTATAGAATTGTAAGCAGAGAGGGTAGTAGAGATATAAAATTTGAGCAACATTAGAGTTTTTTGTTTCCAAATGGCTATTTTCTAACTAAAATACCGCTAACACGGAGAGGTGCCAGACCCCATACCAATCGCTAAAAAGCTCAGGTATAGGGCATGGTGGTCGCCCTCCTACGCTACGCTTCGGCGGGTGAAAGTGTTATAATGTTATTATCGCATCCATTACCACGGAGAGGTGCCAGAGTGGTCGAATGGGACACACTGCTAATGTGTTGATTGGGTCAAACCGGTCCGAGGGTTCGAATCCCTCCCTCTCCGCCATGTAGTAGAGCTCACGTTGTTCGCTCACTACATGGCACCGCCATCAAATCCACAATTAATGAAAGAGTTCTTACTACATGGCACGCCAACCAAATCAACAAACAAAAAGAAAGTTTTTACTAATGGCTACGCCACAAATTTGTAGAACTCACTATGTTCGGTCTTTATTAGGAATTAATTTCATTAACTCTAGCCCGAATACACAACCAAATGCGATTGAGCATGCTTTGACCCATTCAATTGGTGGTAAAGGTACAAGATGGAAAACAACATTTAGTGGTGTGTAGAGCAATGCGACTTGTAAGAATATTGGGATGGTTATTGCAATAAGTAAGTAAGGATTAGAGAAGAATCCGATCTCCCATATTGGTCGCTTGCTTCTAATATTTATAGCTAATAGTAGTTCAAAGATTATAGACATTGTAAGTGTTACAGACCTAGCCTGAGCAAGTGTGCTGCCAGAACTAAGCTCCCACAAAAACAATGTGAATGCTGCTGCAAATGCTAGTAATCCTACTACTACCAAACTCCCCCACTCACCATTCAGTAAGTGTTCCTTGGCATTTCTTGGCGGTCTTTTCATTATATCTGGCTCAGCTTTTTCCATCCCTAGCGCGAGAGCTGGCAAGCCATCTGTCATTAAATTAATCCATAGAATATGGATTGGCAAATATGGCAAAGGAATACGTAAAACAATTACTGTGATGATCAAAAGCAATTCGTCAAAGTTAGCTCTTAGTAGATACACAACAAACTTTCTTATGTTGTCATAAATACGTCTGCCTTCTTCTACTGCACTTACTATTGTTGAGTAGTTATCATCAGATAAAACTATGCTTGATGCCTCTCTGGCTACCTCTGTTCCTACCTTTCCCATAGCTATACCAACATGGGCCCCTTTTAAGGCTGGAGCGTCATTAACGCCATCACCGGACATTGCTACTATCTCTCCATTAGATTGCAGAGCCGCAAGGATTCTAAGTTTATGCTCAGGTGATACACGAGCAAATACTGATGTAGTTTTTAATATTCCTTGTAGCTGTTTCTTAGTTAGTTCATCTATGTGATTTCCCTCCATTGCAGCACCTTCTATACCGACATCTTTAGCTATTGCTATAGCTGTTTGAAGATTGTCACCTGTAATCATTATTGTTCTGATCCCTGCATTCTTAGCCAAATTTATAGAAGCCTTAACTGTTCGCCTTGGTGGATCGTTCATAGCAACTAGCCCAACAAATCTAGTCTTGCCATTGCTTTCTTCTGCGCATGCTAAAACTCGTAAACCTTTCTTTGCTAATTCTTTATTTTTTTCTAGTATTTCTTTTCTGTGTTTTTTATCAATGAACATAACAATTTTTTCAGGAGCTCCTTTTAGAAAGAATTTATTTTTATGCTTTGTTTTCATGTACTTGTTCTCTGATGTGAATGGAACTGGCTCATCATCAATTTTAAGCCTCTTGGCTTTTAGTTTTTTTGCAAATTCAAGCAATCCAACTTCTGTTGGATCACCAAGCGCAGGTAACTGCGCTCTATTACATGATGCTGATATAGATGCTACTAATAATTTATCTGTCTTCTTCCCGAAAGTCGGTATCCATGTTTCTGACACAGACATTTTGTTTTGCGTTATGGTTCCAGTCTTATCTGTACATATAACAGTTACACTTCCCAGAGTTTCTAGTGAATCTAGCCTCCTTACAATCGCATTTTTACTAACCATTCTGCGCACACCCATAGCAAAACAGACTGTCACAACTGCTGGCAATCCCTCTGGTACTGCAGATACTGCAAGGCTTACTCCTATTAAAAGCATGTGTAAAAAAGAGGCACCAGAGATCATTCCTACTGAAACAATAATTGCACAAAGAGCGATCACTATTCCACCTAGCATTTTTCCTAGTCTTGCCATCCTTCTTTGTAATGGGGTCTCTGGTAATTTAGTTTGAGAAACCATATCTGCGATTTTTCCTATCTCTGTATCTAATCCTGTTGCAGTAACTATGCATTCTCCAAAACCTCTGGTTACAACTGTTCCAGCAAACAGCATATTAGTTCTGAGCGCTAAAGATACTTTTTTCTTCACAGGCAAAATGTCTTTATCTACTGCATGCGACTCTCCAGTTAAACTAGATTCATTTACACGAATATGTGAATCTACAATTAATCTGCCATCTGCAGAGATTTTATCTCCTGCCTCTAATATCATTATGTCTCCTGGTACTAGATTCCTAGATTCAATCTGTACTTCTTCCCCTCCTCTGCGAACTCTTGTGTGAGGTGAAGTAAGCTTTGTGAGCATAGCAATTGCTTCTTCTGCTCTGTATTCCTGAACAAATCCTAATATTGCATTTAGTAAAAGAATCGCAAATATTACTATGGCATCCAAAAAACTTTCAATAGTGAGAGGCTTGCCTTCTAATATTGGTAATGCTGCAGAGATGAATAGAGCAGCAATCAGAATATAAACCATCACATCCTTAAACTGATGCAAGAAGAGAACTATTAACGATTTCTTCTTTTTAGGGAGTTCATTTAACCCATATTGCTGCTGCCTTTTTAGTACTTCTTTATTAGAAAGACCATTTATAGATGTTCCTAATGAAACGAGTACATCGTCCGTTGTTTGTAGAAAATACATAACGGCATTCAGTATACCAGATAATTTTGCTACAGTATCTGTATGACATCTGTAATTGGAATCGATATTGGAGGAACTAAAATTGCTGCAGCAAGGTTTAGTGGAGATCCACTTGTGAATGAAGAAGAAATTAAAATTGATACTAATGCATCAAATGGTTTTGATAATGTCGTGACAGAGATTAAGAAAATCATTGATACATTAAAAACTGATGACACAGCTGGAATAGGAATTGGAGTACCTGGATTAGTTCAAACTGGAACAGGAAGAATTTTAAAAATGCCAAACATTCCAGGGAGCGATAATATTTCATTAATCGATTTACTCTCTGACTCTACAGATCTACCAATAACTGTAGATAATGATGCAAATTGCTTTGCCCTAGCAGAGGCGCTTGAAGGAGTAGGCAAGGGGCACAAAATAATGATTGGGATAACAATGGGGACTGGAGTTGGAGGAGGAATTGTGATTAATGAAAAACTTTTTCATGGTCACACAGGTTATGCAGGTGAATTTGGACATATGCTACTTAGGCCGGGTCAAGTTCCTTATAAGGAAGCAATTGAATCCCATATAAGAGGAGAGGTTGAGCAGTTTTTGTCTGGAACTGCTATGGGTAAAAGATGTGTAGATGCCTCAAATCCAGATGAATACCTACAAGGAGAAGTTTGTGAATTCATGCACCCAGAAATTTACAAAGAAATAACATGGCTCTGTACCAATCTGATTCATACACTAGATCCATCTGTAATTGTTTTTGGCGGAAGCGCTGGTAGAGCGCTAGGGCCACACCTAAGCAAGATTGAAACGGAGTTAAAAAATTGGCTTTTACCTGGTACGCCAGTTCCAGTCCTAAAAATCGCTGAGCTTAAGGATGCGGCTGTACGTGGGGCTGCATTGTTAACTCAAGTTTAAATTAAATTACCACTCAGTATGAAATGATCCTTTTTTGTCAGTCCTTTCATATGTGTGAGATCCAAAATAATCACGCTGTGCCTGAACTAGGTTTTGTGGGAGGCTGCTCTTAGCAAAGGCATCATAATAAGATAGAGATGCAGCCATAGCTGGTACTGGTATTCCATAACTTTGTCCCATTTCTACAGTTTGCCTCCAGCTAATTTGTCTTTCACCTGCGAAGCGACTCTCAAAGTATTCCCTAGCAATTGTAGATTGTTTTTTATCTTTGTTATAAAGCTGTTGATACTTTCTAAGGGATACAGCACGAATAATACAACCACCCTGCCAAATTCTAGCAACTTCGCTTAAATCAATATTCCAACCAAATTCCTCATTTGCTTTTCTTATTAGATCAAACCCTTGTCTATATGCACAGAATATTGAAAGTTCTACTGCAGACCTTACAGCTGAACGAAACTTCATAGGCTTTGGTATAGGTTCAGTCTCGTCTACTACTATAGGAAGAACACTTCTAATCTTTCTATCCTGTGTTGATCCAGAAATTATTCTGGCATCCACTGCTGCGGTTATTGTCGGTACAGCAATGCCAAGATCTAGCGCTGTTTGGGTAGTCCATTTGCCAGTACCCTTTTGTTTTGCACTATCTTTAATTTTATCAATCAATAATCCAGCTTTTATCTCATCATTTTTCCTAAGTATGTTAGAAGTAATCTCTAAAAGATAAGAAGCTAGCTCACCTGTTTCGTTCCAAGATTCATAGATATCTGCACAATCTTCATTGGAACATTCCCCAAGAGTTTTTAGTAAGTCATAACTCTCTGCAATAATTTGCATAACACCATATTCAATTCCGTTATGTACCATTTTTACAAAATGGCCTGAACCTCCTTCTCCTACATGGGTTAAGCATCTGCCACCATCTGAGTCTCTTGCAGACATATTACTAAGGAGTGGCTCGAGGGTCTTATAAGCAGTCTTACTGCATCCAGGCATCATACTAGGGCCTTTTAGAGCGCCTTCTTCTCCTCCACTTACTCCCATTCCAATAAACTCAATGCCTTTCTCTTTAAGCTCTGAATCTCTTCTATCAGTATCTGAGAAATGACTGTTCCCCGCATCAATTATAATGTCGTTTTTCTCTAATAAAGGAATCAAATCAGAAATTACAGCATCAGTCGCATCACCAGCTTTAACCATAAGCAATATGGATCTTGGTGGCTTTAGCTCTTTTACTAATTCTTTATAATTAGAAACTGCAACAAAATCCCCTTCCTTTGAGTGAAACTTTATAAATTCATCTGTCTTCTGCTTCGTCCTATTATATACAACAACCTTAACTCCATTTCTAGCTGCATTACGAGCAAGACTTGCTCCCATAGTGCCAAGGCCGATTATGCCAAGAGAATCCATGGCATCAGTGTAACACTGCAACAAATCAGAAAGCTATAAGACTTAAGCTTTAAGCTCTCAGCCTAAGTAAAATACTTAAAGCTCATAGCTTAGAGCTCAAAGCTAAATAAGTACTGTATTACTGCTTTACTGATTCCCAGTCTTCTTGAAACTTAATAATTCCACTATCTGTTAATGGATGATTTGGAAGTTTTTTGAAAAGTGCATATGGAATAGTGCTTATATGAGCACCAAGTTCTGCAGCTTCCACAATATGTCTTGGGTGTCTGGTTGAAGCGACTAGAACTTCTGTATCGAAATTATAGTTATTCCAGATCTGCATAATTTCTGCGATTAGTCCCATTCCATCTTGCCCTGCATCATCTAAACGACCAATGAATGGAGAAATAATGTTTGCTCCAGCTTTTGCAGCAAGTATTGCTTGGTTAGCTGAAAATATAAGTGTTGTGTTTGTTCTAATGCCCTTTTCTCTGAAATATGTAAGAGCTTTTAGACCCTCTACTGTCATTGGAACTTTTACATAAACATTCTTATGCCAGCTTGCATACTGTTCACCCTGCTTAATCATCTCTTGCGAATCTGTTGCAGTAACTTGAGCTGAAACACATGGAACCAAATCCCCCATTGCTTTAACTGTCTTTTCGAAGTCAGCACCTTCTTTTGCGACTAAAGACGGATTAGTAGTTACTCCATCTAATACACCCCATGATGCGATTTCTTCTACGTAAGCAATATTTGCTGTATCTAGGAAAAGTTTCATTGTTAAGTATGTGGGAATACGCTGTATAGTATACCACATAGGCCACCTATCATTGAAGCAAAGATCTCCCCTTAAATTTATATATGAATAAATTATCACTACTAATTACCTGTGTATTCTTGCTGAGCTCCTGCTCAACTATTCAATCTGAAAAAGAAAATGAACAAAACTCAAATGTTCTAGGAGTCCCCTTTTCATCACAAGCCCCATTTGCGAACTGGGATGATCCTTACCAAGAAGCATGTGAAGAGATGTCTTTGTTAATGGTTCATAACTTCTTTGAAAACAAAGATATGAATCCAGAATCTGCAAATAGTGAACTTTTGTCTCTACTTAGATGGGAATCTAAAAATCAGTATCCCGAAGACGTTACAATTCAAGAGCTTGCGGAGATCTCTGTAACTTATTTTGATTACCTAGCAGCTATCGTAGTTAATCCATCGATTGATGATTTAAAAAATAGTATAGATGAAGGGAATCCAATTATAGTTCCTGCAGCAGGTAGAAAATTAGACAATCCTTATTTTTCGGGTGAAGGGCCTTGGTATCACATGTTAGTTATCACTGGTTACACAGATACCCATTTCATCACTAATGACCCTGGTACACGTAGAGGAGAAGGGTATGAATATGAATTCGATACACTCCTAAACTCCATCCATAATTGGACGGGAGTAAAAGAAGAAATAGAAAACGGAGATAATTTAGTTTTGGTACTTAGCAAGAAGGTTTAATTTATCCAGCTACCAACATCATTAAAGAAAGTAATACGATTACAGATACATTTATTCCGATAAGTGAACGACTTGAGGCACTTTTGGATTTTATTCTCATAAAATGAGGGGTAGAAATCAAAGATAACACATCAAAGTAATTGCGGTTAAATCCGCGAAGAACACAAGGTTACCGCTGTTTTATATCAGGTCAAGAAGCGCAACTTGCAGTAAAAAGAAAATTCTCTTCTGATTAAGCCAGTAGCATTGAGAAGAAATTAAACATACACTAGAATACGTCACAAATTTCCCCGATAATCATGCCCGTTCAAAGACCAGACAAATCCACATTAATTGGAAAAGATGTCAAGACTGTTCCAATGTCTTGCCAACGAATTTTAGAAACTAGTGAGCAAGTTGACTCTATATGGATAGGGCCAAATGAAGCCATTTCTCTAACTGAAGAGGAAGCCAAGCAGTACCAAATCGCAGAAAATATTCTGTGTCATTTGGCTGTACAGGCACCTAGAGCTCATAGTTCTGGTCATCCTGGTGGATCACTATCTGCTTTTACTCTGGGATATTTTATTAATAAGGAACGAGACCTATCTGTAGATCAGCCATTAAGAATGAGTGCAGGACACTTATCTATCTTGGCATATGGATTAGAATGGTTATTTGGAAGAGGAGCAGACGACAAACGTTTAAATAGCCCAAATAGTATTATAGAGACATTTAGAACTCCAGATGGACTACCAGGCCACGTCGAAGCTGGTATTGGATCTATTCCTTTTGGAACTGGGCCTCTTGGAAAAGGGCCATCTAATGCTTTAGGTGTTGCATTTGGACTAAAACATCAGAACAAGAAAGGAATTGTAGATGTGATACTTGCAGATGGAGACGCACAAGAAGGACAAGTTTATGAGGCATTTCGATTAGCCTCTAATCTAAAACTAGATAACTTGGTAGTTCATGGAGACTTTAACGATATTCAATTAAGTACTGCAGCTACAGAGGTTTTTGCATCTGATTTTTCTGCAATGGCAGTAGCAGCTGGATGGCAAGTTATAGAAGTGCAGGATGGGAATAATCCTGATCAAGTGTCTACTGCCTTAAAGACAGTTAATGACTTAGTAGGTAAAGGCAAACCAATATTTGTTTGTTATTACACAACCATGGGTAATGGAATTGATTTCATGGAAGAAGCATCTAATACAGGTGGTAAGAATTACCATGGTGCACCACTTACAGATGAAGAAGCAGAAAAAGCTCTAGCTCAATTACCACCTCTAAATGATTTGATAAAATCATATGAAGAGTTTAGAGGAAAGGAGCAAAAGAGATACGAAGCAAATCCATCTGTAGAAACAAATATATTAGTTAAATTAGATATGGAAAAGCTTAATAGCTCTGGCTACAAAAGAACAATCACAGATGCAAAAGGAGCTGCTAGAAAAGACTTTGGAGCAGTTCATGTATTAAATTTGATGAAAGCAGATGATCGTATTTTAGTATTACATGCAGATTTAGCAGGTTCTGGTGGATTTAGTGCAATAGAGAAAGAGCTACCAGAAAGAATAATAAACGTAGGAGTTGCAGAGGCAAACATGTATATGATGGCAGCTGGCATGAGACAAACAGGATTATTGCCAATTACATATACGTTCTCTGCATTTGGAACAAACGAGGCTAGAGCAAATGCTAGATTGATTGATATCAATTGTGGTCATACTAAATGCGGAGTAATTCATGATTGTACTCACACTGGTCTAAGTGTTGGAGAAGATGGAGAAACCCACCAAGAAAGAAATTACTTAAACATTCCATTGGATCACACACAAGTGTGGCTATCTGCAGATTGTAATCAAGCTGCTGCAATGGCAGAGCGTGCTATAGAAATAAGTGCAAAAGGAGAAGAGAGTGTTTATACATTTTTCCCTAGAGATGGACACGAACAACTTAAATCACCAGATGGATCAGTAATTTACAGTTCAGATTATATTTTTGATGGAAAAGCAGATTTGATTAGAGGTAATGGTGATACCACTGATCAAGTTACTGTAATTGCTACTGGTATACCTGTGCATAGCGCAGTAGAAGCTGCAGATGAGCTAAGCAAAGAGTCAGATGGAGTAAAGGTCCGTGTACTAAATATCTCTTGTGTTAGACCAATTGATTCAGCAAGTATAATTCAGGCAGCAATAGAAACAGGTCACCTAATAGTTGTAGAAGATCATAATAATGAAGGTGGATTAGCTTCTCATGTTTCTGATATTGTTGCTGACTTTAATTTGCCTTGTTCAGTGCGCAAGCTTGGAGTTAATAGATATTTCCCATCTGCAAAAGCTAAAGATTTATACTTTATGGCAGGAATAGATCCAGAGAGTATTCAAAATGCTATAGAAGATGAGGTAAGAACAGAAGTTTGTGGAGGAGAAGATGCTTTTGTTACAGCTATCTCTGAAATCTCTAATAATCTGAAAAACAGTAGATTCAAAAATTCAGCAAAGCCATTCGTAAGTAAATTACTAACCGAAAAAGGATATTGTGATTCACTTAGAGAATTCTGGGCAAATAGAGAGTGCCCTAAGGACAACATGCCAACTAATGATGATTTAATTAAGAAGATAGAAGAAAATCTTTCATAAATATTTAGAGACTAAATCTTCTATTATTGCTATAATGCCTTATGGAGAGGTGGCCGACCCTACACTATGAGCTTCGCTCAAGTGCGGGGTAAAGTGGTCTTCTTAGTCATATAATATTAATCGAAATTTAGAAACTATTGAAGACATTGGTCAATTTTTGCTTTATAATTGTTTTGGAGAGGTGGCCGAGTGGTCGATGGCGACGGTCTTGAAAACCGTTAGGCTCTTACAGGGTCTCGAGGGTTCGAATCCCTCTCTCTCCGCCATGTAGTAGAACTCACTTCGTTCGTTCACTACATGGCAGGCCAATAAATACAACAAAAACGAGAAAGTTCTTACTACATGGCTCCGCCACAGTTGAATTGCAGACAAGCAAGGAGCGTAGCGACGCAGTGAGTCGCAAGATACTGTGTGCTCCGAAGTTCCGCAAAGCGGAATGAAGGGGTACTTACTTTTATAAAAAGTAATTTACTTCTAATTTCAAGATCCGATTACAATATTGGCTCCTCAAACTTTTCTTCTACTGCCATTTCTTCTTCTGTTGCTTCTGCAGAAGCTGCTTCATCCCATTTCTTTAACATTACTTCTACATTTGCTTTTGGTTCACAATATTTCTTTCGAGATAATTCTCTTATTTCTTTAGATATATCATTTGTAGGAACTGGAGCATCCATGGTTCTGCCAGAGAAAGCTTCTCTAATTTCTCCATCTATGGACATCTTTGTGTAGAACTCACGTACACCAAGATTAATAATATCGCGCTCGTTAAAGATAGGACTGTACTCCTCTGATAGAATCTTTGCATCCTCTGCTCCAACACGGAAGCTAATCATAGAACCAACATTACCGAATACTGTTTGCCTAATCTTATCACTCAACTGTCCCATATATTGATGAGCGATTGTTAAATTAAGATGATACTTTCTAGCTTCAGATAAGATTTCATAAAATGTGTCTGTGGCAAAGTTCTGGAACTCATCTACATAAAAGTAGAAATCAGGTCTATCTGCCTCTGCAGTATCTGCCCTACTCATTGCAGCCTGATACATCTTTGTGATAATCATTGATCCTACTAGAGCTGAGTTTTCTTCTCCGAGTAGTCCCTTGGATACTTTCATAAGAAGTATTTTCTTGTTGTCCATTATCTCTCTGATATCAAACTTTGTTTCTGGCTGACCAATTACGTTCCTAACCATGTTTGTTGCTACTAATTGCCCAACTTTATTTAGCAGTGGTGTAATTGCTTCAGCATCGTACTTTTCACTCCATGCAGCAAACTCGCTAACCCAGAAACTCTTAACAACATTATCGTTGATCCTAGAAACAATCTTTTGTCTGTAGTTCTTGTCTGTAAGCATCTTAAGTATGCTTAAGACTGTAGTATTAGGGCTGTCTAACAAAGCTAGAGTTGTATATCTAAGCACGTGCTCCAATCTATATGTCCAGTTATCTCCAAATAGCTTCTTGAAAATATCTAAGAATCCAATTGTTAATTGCATTTTGTATGCCTCATCAACTTGTTGAAGTGGGTTAAACGCAATTGGAAAATCTATATCACCTGGATCTAACAAAACTACATCATCTTTCCTTTCCTCTGGGATTAGCTTAAGTATTGCATCTACTAAATCACCATGAGGATCCAAGACAGCAACACCGTGACCATCTTTTATGTCTGTATTAATCAATAGTTCCAATAATTTACTTTTTCCAGATCCAGACTTACCTACACAATACAAATGTCTCCTTCTGTCCTCTCTCTTTATACCAAATGGAACAAAGTTGTTATGGTAATTGGTAACACCAAAAGCACTTACTTCTTTCTCTCCTTTTCTTGGTAGATCTCTAGGAGGATCTGATTTGCGAGCAAGTACATGAACTATATGTGGAGTAAAGTCCGCATTTGGTAAGTGATATATGGTTGCACATTCCTTAGCACTTAATATGAATGTCTTTGCGTGCTTTCTGTTTTTGTAATTATCAATGAATTTATCGGAAGTTGAGTACCTAGAAGATTCAAATGAATTAATATCTGAATCATTGAATTGATAAAAGCTATTAACTACAGAGC
>Ga0209249_1002293_pt1 | contig 15926 bp, 11 predicted proteins | sample SaaInlV_200m_DNA_4_FD_184653 | JGI IMG/M metagenome (GOLD analysis project Ga0209249, IMG submission 184653) | Marine microbial communities from expanding oxygen minimum zones in the Saanich Inlet - SI037_S3LV_200m_DNA (SPAdes) (version 2) | ecosystem: Environmental > Aquatic > Marine >...
ATGAGGGCTTGAATAATATTGCCGCTGTATGCGAACGACATGTAGGAGTGGGGATCAGTAAAAAAGAAATTATTGAATTGAATTTGGAATTACCTTATCGAGACATGATTCCTGTAACCGATATTGAAAAACTAGTGTGTTTGGCTGATAAATTTTACTCAAAATCTGCAAACTCGTTGAAGATTGAGAAATCGTATGAGGCAATTCGAATGAATTTAATGAAATATGGAAATGATCATTTAGAAAAATTTAATGATCTCTTAAAATACTTTAATATGTTTTAGTTCTTATTCTTCTTCTCCAATCGTTCTCGTTTTTTTCTTTCTTTCTTCGTTTCTTGAGCTAGCTTCTCCAATTCTTCAACTTGTTTTTTCAATTCTAAATCTTGTTTGATTATTGGAGCCTTTAGATCAACTTTTTTATCTGCATCGTAAATATCAATTACAGATTTCATTAGAATTTCACCAGGATTTACTTTGATATCGCATTGTCGAACCACTGTTCGGAGTTTTTTTACAGTCTTATCAGGCATCTCTATTTCAAAAACCTCCTGATAAGCTATTGGTCCATCAAACACAAAGGGTGATTTGTAATAGTTTGCCAAATCAACGGTTGTGATAATCTTTTCTTTACCGAATATTTTGGTTTTTATTTTTAGGTAGGCATGAGTTAGTCGAAGCTCTAGTTTATTGGTTTTGGGATTGTAAGTGACATCTAATAAGCCTGATACACGATCAGCATATTTAATTGGACCCGCCTTAACCTGAACGTCTGCTACGAACAAGGCTTTATTATTTTCTAATTTAATTCGTGCATTCTCGACCAACCAACTGTATTTGCCCTTAATCATTAACACCTGATAATCGTCTTCATCGGCAATTGAGCCAACTGCCGCAAAAACCTTATTGATCATTTGATCAGATATCGATATGGTAAGATCGCTATTTTGTGATGAGCCTTTGAAAACTTGCATAAATAAGCTGATAAATAAGAGTATGTGAAGTTTATTTTTCATTGATTACTAATTATCTAAAATATCGTCTATTTGTCTTCTTTCTTTCTTTGTAGGTCTTCCAAGTCCTTTTGCTCGATGAAAAGCCGACCGAAGTGCTATTTTTTGATTGATGAATTCTTCTTCTGCTGTTTGATCTTCCATATAATTTGAAACCAATGCAGCAGCAACTCGTTTTGATAAAAATTCCTTAACCAGATAAACCCTATTCATTCCATCTTTAAACAGCGTAATTACATCACCAATATTAAATTTGGCAGATGCTTTCGCTGATTTTCCGTTGATTTTTACTTTGCCACCTTCACAAGCCTCAGCAGCCAGTTTTCTGCTTTTATATATTCTAACTGACCAAAGCCATTTATCTAATCGAACCTTCTCTGGCGTAAGCATTTTCTAAATCAAAATTGGGAAAGTTTGGTAATCATACAATTGCTATTGTTTACAAGCCTCACAGAAATGCTCTTTAACAAAGGGATTATCGAATACCTGAAAACTGAATTTGTCACCTTTAAACAAGTCGCAATAGCGTTTAGGATTAATTTCAGAAGCCTTGCTTAATGATTTGGCAAAATTGTTCGACATTAATTTTGAGGGATTCATGGCACACAAGGAAACATAGGTGAATAGAAATTCCTCATCAATATCATCTTCTTCAACAAAAGGCTCCATAAGCTTAACTGCGAATTTGTAGTCTTTGTATTTGATAAACAACTGTGCCAGCTCCAATGAATTTTGCCAGCTTGTTTCGTCCAAATGAACAATACTCTTAATTTTAGTAAATGATTTAATTACTAGGGGGCTTGGGTTATTCAAGGTATCGTTGATTTTAATTAAGCGAAACTGATAATCCAGATTGAGCATGTCCACCAATTCTTTTTCCAACTTTACATTATATAAACCATCAATCAGGTTTTGCATGTCGGCTATTTCCTTTTTATCAGTCAATTCACTACTGTGTATATCGCAATATATTTTATTATAAAGTATAAATGGATTGTCAGGAGAATATTTATGTAACTGATAAATTCGGTCGCAATAATCATCATTGAGTTTATTTCGTACAGCAATTTTCTCTAAAAATAGCTTATTGATAAGGAAAGGAGCTTTGTCGGCAGCTTCTGGTATATCCATATTTGTTCCCAGATCGCCATTGTAAATCTTTTGAACAACCTTATCGACAATGTATTTCTGGATAGAAAAGGCAAAAGGAATATCGTCTTTACTAATCTCTCTATTGAATTTATCCAAAACAAAGGCTTGTTCTTTATCTCCCTGAATATCATAGGTTACACGCATTTCAATCTCAGCATAACGGTGTTTAGCCAAAATAGGCTCGAGCTGGTTAAGCAGATTGTTCGCTACAATATATTCTTTTGCTTGAAGGCGTGACTTATTGGCTAAATGCGACCATTTTGTAGACATGATATCATTTTTGAAATTCTCCCAGGCATAGTCTGTATTAATACTTGAGATAAACTTGTCTTGCTGCCTCTTTTCCAATGCATTAACTATGCTTTCAGCACGCTTGTTTTGTAGTACTAAATTTTTCTCATCGCTTCCTTCAATAGAAGAATAGGCGGAAATAGCTAATTCTAAAATGATAAAATCAGGCTTGTTTAATGTTTTTAAAAATTCCTCAATATCCTCGGATTTGTATTCAAATTTGTTTTTCTCAAAAGGAATTGTAAAAAACAAAGTATTGGTATCTGGGCTAGGAATGTAGAATGTTTCCGTTGGAATAGTAACTGTATCAGGCACTAGTTCCAATGGATTGAAATAATCGGCATCACCTGTTTCTACATACGTCTGTGTAATTGAGCGGCAAACTTTTTTGTTTTGTATAACCAGTAAATTAAGCTCGTAATCTCTACTTATCTCATTCGGCAATTGACCCAACACCAGCAAAAAATCCTTTACTCTTTTGCCAGGAACCATGTTTCGCTTGTAAATCTTTTTCGAATACAGAGGTTTTAAAAGCACTCCCTTGTTAATAAGATCGTAATCGACAATATTATCAACCCGACATCCATATTGATCTTTTTGAACGATATCAACTGCTAAACCATCTTTTTTGTTTCTTAATATGCGTTTTAATGCCTTCGGATTAGCATTGTAATGAAAATAGATCTTTCCATCTTTTACATACAAAGCTTTCTGTAATTCTTCAATATTCTCAAATTTTGAACATTTACGACAAGCTTTTACATCATATTTTTTAAGTCCAAACTTTTTGGTAGAATAGGGATAATCCATGGAATTTCGCATTCTAGCACCCAAATTAAAGGTGTAGTGATTACCAAAGACTACTGATGTATATACTTTTTTCCCCTCATAATCTACAACAGCTCCTAATCCGGCAAATATATAATCCTGTTTTTCAAGGATAATTTTTGTTCTTTTCCTAGTAACCCATTTGTTTACTATTTCTTCAGCAACTTCAAGGTAGGTGCGGGCTTCTCTGCCATTTTTAATATTGGCTTTAAATACAATTTCCTTAGCCAAACTAGTACCTCCATAAAGAGTTACACGTTTTCCAGTGGTTTTCTTATTCCCTTTATTTTTCAGTGTTACCTCTTCTTTTGTTGCCATGAAAAAAGCCTGATCGTCAGCAGCTTTTTCAAGTACTTCATTGACAACCAATTCCTCCAAACCCTGATCGTCACGATGACGATTTAGCTCTGACAGTAATATTTCAACCATGAGTTTAGGACGGAAAGATTCAGGATCAATCTGATCGTAATAGCTGGCAGGGTAGTCCTGTGCTTTTATTTGGCTGGTAAAACTAACTAAGACAAGAATAATTGAAATGGGCAAATAGTGAATTATCTTTTTCATGATTGTAGAATCCCTAAATAATTAAATGGTTTTAAAATCAAAGTAATACCTTGAACAAGCAATCTCCATAAACTATCAAAACTATTAAAAATGCATAAATTAAAGCCAATAAATAATTGAAATAATGACAGAAAGTCATTAATGCTGTCAGGCACTCTATTATCAATTGATATTTTTGAAGATGTATCATAAATTATTATATATCTAGCTTCTTAAATCTCATTTATTTCTTCTAGCATGCATTATATTTGCACAAAAATCATATAAGCATGACTTGGATTATAGTGTTGTTAATTGTTGGCGTTATCCTGTTTTTTGTAGAACTGTTTTTCGTTCCAGGCACAACTGTAGTAGGTATTTTAGGATTTATCCTAATTGCTTTGGGAATTTACTTTGCCTATGCTGATTTGGGAAATAAAGTCGGACACATCACTTTGGCAGCAACCATATTATCCCTTGTCGTAATCATAATTCTTGGTGCTAAATCGAATGTTTGGAGTAAGTTATCAAACAAAGATCATATAAGTGGCAAAGCAAATGTTATTGAAAAGGATATAGTAAAGGCAGGAGATAAAGGCATTGCCATTTCAGATATTAAGCCTATTGGAAAAGCACGAATAAATGAGAAGAATTTTGAAGTTCGTTCATTGGGAGAGTATATTAGCACCAATACAGAACTGGAAGTGCTTAAAGTTCAGGGTAATAGAATTACAGTAACCGAACTTAAAAAAGAGGCATCCTAAAGGATATAGGGTGGAAGCTGCCAATCAAACATATTTTGAAACATACCCAGCTGATTTAGAGCAAAAACTCGAATTCAATCAAATTAGGGCTTTATTAGCCGAATTGTGTATTTCAGAACTTGGAATCAAACAAGTCGAAAATATTAAATTACTCACTTCAAAAGACCTTATTTCCAGATTACTAGATGAAACAAGCGAATTCAAATACATATTAGAACAAGCCTATTCTTTTCCTACAGTTAATTATTTAGATATTGCTCAGGCTCTGAAAATTTTATCTATTCAAGGTTCAACCTTAGAGGCAAGTGAATTTTATCGGATATTATTATTTCTATTAACTGTTCAAAAAATATTCAAGTTTTTTACTAAATATCAAGCAGAAATCCCAGTTCTCAATCAAATTATTCTAGGTTCTGAATTTAATGAAGAGTTAATTAGTAAGCTGGATTCTGTTTTAGCTGAAGGAGGAGATATTAAAAATAATGCTTCTAAAGAGCTTTCTGACATCAGGAAAAAAATCAATAAGACTCAATCAGAGATGGAGCAGCGTTTCCAGAAAGTGTTAAGCTATTGCCGAAACAATAAATGGCTACATGACGAGGAGCAGAGTGTCAGAAGAGGAGATAGGGTGTTGGCAATCGATTCTAAATATAAGCGAAAAGTGAAGGGGCTTATTTTGGACGAATCGGCTACCGGTAAAACGGCATTCATACAACCTGAAGAGGTTGTAGAGTTGAATTACAAATTGTATGAGCTCTTTCAGCAAGAAAAAAAGGAAATACAACGTATACTCAGGGAATTATCAGATTATTACAATCCTTATGTTTCCTTACTTTCTCATTATCAATTCCTTTTGGGGCGTTTCGATTTAATCCGAGCAAAAGCAAAATTAGCTGTTTCCTTACATGCTATTGCACCCAAACTAGCCGATACTAATCAAACCGAATTGGTTGATGCTTTTCATCCGTTGTTATTTTTGAAAAACACTAAATTGAAGAAGAAAACCATTTCTCTCAATTTAAAATTAGATACTGACAAAAGAATATTAATTATCAGTGGCCCGAATGCCGGAGGAAAATCTGTATGCCTTAAAACTGTTGGTTTGAATCAATTAATGCTGCAAGCAGGGATGTTAATTCCTGTTCACCCAAATAGTTGCATGGGCATTTATAAGCAATTATTTGTTGATATAGGTGATAACCAATCCATTGATAATGATTTAAGTACCTACACCAGCAAGCTTTCTTATATGAAGCATTTTCTGGAAAATTCCAGTGCTAATGCACTCATTTTAATTGATGAATTTGGTTCAGGAACAGATCCTCAAATAGGCGGTATTATAGCTGAAACAATGCTTGAAAATCTGAATGAAAAAAAAGCATTTGGAATAATTACAACACATTATACAAATTTGAAGGTTTATGCTGCCGAAAACGAAGGTATGCTCAATGGAGCCATGCTATTTGATTTGGATACATATTCACCTACCTATCATTTAGAAATTGGCAGACCAGGTAGTTCGTATGCATTTGAATTGGTGCAAAAAATTGGATTTGGAAATACTTTTATCAAGCGCATTCGAAGCAAAATTCAAACGAATGAATTGAATTTGGATAGTTTATTGGTTCGCCTGCAGGAAGAAATGAAACAGGTCGAAATGCAATCAGCTGATATTCTGAAACAAAAAAAGCAAGCTGATCAATTAATAGAAGAAAACAGGAAACTCAAATACGAATTAACAGAAAGTAAAAGCAAAATACTACAGGAAACGCAGGAAAAGGCAAAAAAATATCTTGACAATACCAATAAGCATTTCGACAAACTCATTAACCAATGGCAATCTGAAACCAACACAGAGCTAAAATCTGAAAAGAAAAAAGAAATACAAGTAAAGCTTCAGCAGGAAAAAGAAGTTGTTCAAAAACAAGAAAAAAAACAGAAGAAACCGAAGCCACTTAAAATAAACAAATCTAATATTGCGGTTCAAGTTGGACATCAGGTCGTGTTAGACGATCGAACTGATATTGGCATGGTTGAATCTATTGATAAAAAGAAAGCCGTAGTCATATTCGGCAACATACGTGCTAAGGTTGAATTAGAAAGGCTGCTTGTGGTCGAAAACAAAGACCAGCCATCCATGGCGAGTAAACCAAAGCTTATTGTTTCAACAGAACGAGATAATTCATTTAGTCCTGTTATGGATGTTCGTGGACAAAGAAGAGACGAAGCGCTCTTACTAACAGAAAAATTTATAGATGATGCCTTACTCCATCATTACAAATCGTTACGGATAATTCACGGACACGGAGATGGCATTTTAAGAGCTGCTATTCGTGATAGTTTAAAAAACTACAACTTCATTGCAGAAGTAAAAAGTGAAAGTGCTCAAAATGGAGGAGAAGGAGTCACAATTGTTGAACTTGAATAGGTCTTTTTGACAATTGAAGCAGGCAAAATGTGTATACCCAAAATGAATTTAGAAAAGCCCATCAAACACCTCTTCCCAAGTAGCTGAAATTCAACAAGCTACAACAACTATTTTTTACACAATTATTGTTAATAATTGCCGCTAATCTTATCAGGTTAGCAGCTTAAATAATTGTATGTTTGCAGCAACAATAAAAAAGGCATTTTAACAAATGTAACAAACTAATTGTTAATGCTTTAAAGTTAATAAAAGAGCTTATTTTTATGGGAGAATTTCAAGGAAGGGTAATTACGGTAGACGTTAACGAACAAATGAAGTCTGCTTACATCGATTATTCGATGTCTGTAATTGTATCACGTGCTTTACCCGATGCCAGAGATGGATTAAAACCAGTTCACCGCAGAGTTTTATTTGGAATGCGAGAATTGGGTGTATTACACAACCGATCATATAAAAAATCCGCCAGAATAGTTGGTGAGGTTTTAGGAAAGTATCACCCACATGGTGACACATCTGTTTACGATACAATGGTACGTATGGCTCAACCATGGTCATTACGTTATCCGCTTGTTGATGGACAAGGAAACTTTGGTTCAGTAGATGGTGATAGTCCGGCTGCTATGCGTTATACTGAAGCCCGATTAAAAAGGATTGCTGAGGAATTGTTAATTGACCTGGAAAAGGATACTGTTGATTTCCGACCCAACTTTGATGAGTCCTTAACAGAGCCCACCGTATTACCAGCTAGATTTCCAAACTTATTGGTAAATGGAGCTTCCGGTATTGCAGTTGGTATGGCTACTAACATGGCACCACACAATCTCACTGAAGTTATTAACGGCACACTCGAATATATTGATAACTCCGAAATTACCATAGAGGAGTTGATGAAATTCATCAAAGCTCCTGATTTCCCAACCGGAGGTATTATTTATGGATACACAGGTGTAAAAGAAGCATTTGAAACAGGTAGAGGACGTATTGTTATGCGTGCAAAAGCTGTTATTGAGGAAAAGGAGAATGGACGAGAACGAATTATTGTCTCTGAAATACCTTATCTGGTGAATAAAGCGTCCATGATTATGAAAACCGCTGATCTGGTTATGGACAAAGTAATTGACGGAATCTCGGATATTAGAGATGAATCGGATAGGGATGGTATGCGTATCGTTTATGAACTTAAACGAGAAGCCAACTCTCAAGTAGTGCTAAATACCTTGTTCAAATACACACAGCTACAGTCTTCATTTAGTGTGAATTCGATTGCTCTGGTAAAGAACAGACCAAGAAATCTGAATCTAAAAGACCTGATTTCAGTTTATGTAGAGCACAGGCACGAAGTGGTTGTCAAACGTACAGAGTATGAACTTAAAGAAGCACAAAAACGTGCTCACATTCTTGAAGGTTTAATTATAGCTGTCGATAATATCGATGAGGTAATTGCGATTATTCGTGCATCAAAAACACCTGATGAAGCAAAAGCTGGCTTAATTGCGAAATTTGAGTTATCCGATTTGCAATCCAAGGCCATACTCGAAATGAGACTTCAAAGACTTACGGGTCTTGAAATAGACAAGTTAAGAGCAGAATATGCTGAGCTAATGGATATCATTAATAGATTGAAGGAAATATTGGCCAGCAAAGAAATCAGGATGCAAATTATTAAAGATGAGCTTCTTGAAATCAAAGAAAGATACGGAGACGAGAGAAGAACTGAAATACAACATAGTGCTGAAGACATTGATATTAAGGATATTATTCCAAATGAAGAAGTAGTCATTACTATTTCAAACAATGGATATATCAAACGAACTGTACTAACTGATTACCGAACTCAACATAGGGGAGGGCGTGGAGCAAAAGCAGCAAACAAAAGAGATAACGACTTCTTTAAGCATATTTTTATATCAAAAACACATAATTACCTATTGCTGTTTACTGATCAGGGTAAATGTTATTGGTTAAATGTATACGAGATTCCTGAAGGTGAAAAAGCCACAAAAGGCCGACCCATTCAGAATGTGGTACAGCTCCAAAAGGATGAAACCATCAAAGCATTTGTTTCGGTAGAAGACATTAAAGATGAAGAATATCTGAACAATACCTATATTGTTTTTGCTACTCGTAAAGGAATTATCAAGAAAACAACACTGGAGGCGTATTCCAGACCACGTCAGGGAGGAATAATTGCCATTACCATCAATGAGGGCGATGAATTAATTGAAGCCCTTAAAACAGATGGAAATAGCTTCTTAATGCTGGGTTCTAATTATGGACAATCCATTCGATTCCACGAAACGCAAGTTCGTCCAATGGGTAGAGGTGCAGCCGGAGTAATCGGACTTCGTTTATCAACCAAGTTTGAAGACGACTTTGTGATTGGTATGTTGGCCGTACAGGATACGACAGATACCATCATGGTTGTTTCTGAAAATGGATATGGAAAACGCTCCGCAGTTGAAGATTACAGAATCACCAAACGAGGTGGTAAAGGAATCAGAACACTTAATATTACAGAGAAAACAGGTAAGCTAGTTGCAATTGGTAATGTCACTGAAGAAGAGCAACTCATGATTGTAACCCGTTCAGGAATTGCAATCCGTATGAAAATTTCCAATGTTAGAACAATGGGGCGCGCTACACAAGGTGTTCGATTGATTAAAATCCATGAAGGTGATGACGTGGCTAGTGTGGCACGTATTGTTGCTGGAGAATTTGAGGAAGAGGTTGAAGATGAAAATGCAGATTTGGTAGTTGATATGAACGAACAGCAGTCTGAAGAAAGTCCTGAAATTATCGAAGATGAGAACGAATCAGAAACTGAAACCGATGAGGATGAAGTTGAAGAGAATGATGAAGCAATTGATGAGTAAGCGTATTTACTAATAATTTATGGTCAAATACTCATTCATAAGGCTAAATTTGATCCTTGACAGTATATTTGAATTGTATTATCAATAAAAATCAATTAAAAACATAATTATGAAACAACTTAGCATTTTACTTCTTGGACTGATGCTAACAGGAGCAATTGTAAATGCCCAACCAGCCAAGAGAACGTCAGCATGGACGTATTTAAATGACAAACAATATGGCAAAGCCATCAGTGCCATAAATGAAGCTGCCAAACACGAAACAACCATTCAGGATGCGAAGACATGGCATTTCAGAGCCATGATTTATCATGATGTGGCTATTAATTCTGATACGGCTGTGCAAGCTTTAGCAACTGATCCATTAACTGAATCCTTGGAATCGATTAAAAAGTGTAGTCAATTTGATGTAAAAAAGAAATTCAAAGACAAAAACAAATTGATTCTTAGAGACTTAGCCTTGTTTTTCTTCAATACGGGAATTGACAAATACAATATTGCTGTGCAAAATATGGGTAAAGAAGGAAATGTAGCAACTGAAAATTTCACCGGTGCTTTAAGCCGCTTCGACCAATACTTTGAAACTGTGAAACTTATGGAGAAAGATTCCGTATATGTTATCTATGAATTAGCCAAGTATAATATCGACTACATGGATATTTACCAGTATGCAGGAACAGCAGCCGATCAAATAGGACAGAAGCAGCGTGCAAAAAGTATTTATAACGGATTGGTAACCAATAAATTCAGTGGTGTTTTAGCTTATATCAATTTAGCAGACATTTATCTGGAAGAGGAAAATGTTGATAAAGCTCTGGAAGTTATCGATTTAGGGAAAGTTAATGTTACTGATGAAGAGAATGCAAAAGACTTAACTATTAAGGAGCTACAGATTTATCAAAAAGCTGGTCGCTTAGATGATTTAATTTCCAAATTGGAAAATGCATTAACAGCTGATCCTGAGAATCCTAATCTGGCTATTACACTTGCTGAATCTTATTTTACAATATCTGAGAAGTTCTCAGACGATAAAAAAGTAGATGAAGCAGAATTGTTCAGGTCGAAAGCAATTGAGACGTTTAACAATTCTTTAGAGCTTTTAGGTGATGAAGATAACGAATTGAGATTTTTGATCAACAATAAGATAGGAACCATTTATTTCAATAAAGGGGTTGACATTTACAATGAGTCGTTAAACCTAAGAGATGCAGCTAAAGAAGATGCAGCAAAAGTGCAATACATGAAATTTTTTGAAGATGCCATTCCTTACCTGGAAAAATCGATGGAATTGAAACCTGAAGACAAATCAGCTATTCCATTATTGATAAATATTTACTTGCGTAAAGGAAATATGGAGAAGGTAGGGGAATTGAATAAAATGAAATAAAGTTTAGTAAAGTAGAGAGGCAGTTTCATACTGCCTCTTTATTTTAAAACCCTATTTAACATAATATAAATTATGTAACATTTAATACATTTTAGCAAATTAGAGAATAAAACGCCATACGCTTGAATTATACTAATTTGTCATTTCTAAATAAGCATTAAGCGATACTGTATCAATAGCTGTGCTTTCTATCTTCTTCAATAGCTCAGTATAAATTGTGTCCGGATATTTCTTCAGTGCCAACCACATAGATTCAGTATGTTCTGTAAATACAAAATTAACTTCATCCTGATGTCTTTCCTGAAAATACCCCTCCATGCTCGTTGTGTCTTCGTCAATTGTTTCACTACTGGTAAATCGTTTGCTTTTCTTAATCGTAGCCGGTTCACACTTTATGGTGTCAGGAATCGTTTCAAAGATTTTATTCAATATCTCTACACTTTCGTAGTTTTTGTATTGAACCAGTGTATTATAAAGCTCTCTGGTTATCAAATAATCAAAACCGCTTTTCTTTTGGATTTCCTTATCAAGCATTTCCTTAATAATTGGCATGAAACCTATAGATGGGAAAAACCTAACGGCCATTAAGCCTATTAGTTGATCTCTTGTAGTAGTTTTAGTCAAATATGCCTTTATTAGAGCTTTGTCGCTTTCTCTATTGTATTTGGCTAAAGCAATAATTGAATACGAAGAAGAATTGTTTAAAGCAACTTCCTTAATCTTGTTGTAATAACTGCTAATTGGTTCAAATCTCAAAAATACATCATCACTATAAGCCAGGTCATGCTTATTCCAAATGATTAAACTATCAATTGCTGAAATTTCAGTCTCATTTAGCTTTGACAAACCATATTCCAGCATAATATCGGAAACCTTTTGCTCTCCCCATATATCATAATATTGGGTTGTTACTCGGTCGGAATGATGCAAATTTTGAGATAATATCTGGTATACATCAATTTCATCTCTTGAAATCAGGCCGATAAATGCATAACACCTTACTGACGGGCTTCGATGATCCAGTAATTTTATAAGCTCCTCATTACTAGACCGCTTACGAAGTTTCTCAAAACTACTATATATAGGCGATTTCCTATGTACAAAATCTATGTATTCACCGGTAAACAATCCGCTTATATCGTTGATCAGGGCTTTTTTCGTTGGATACAGATTGTGTGTAAATAGAATAATAGTAGAAATAATAAGGAATGATGCAAAAGTAAAATGACCTCTGATTCTTGGTTGGGAAAATAAAGCAAACAGTTTAATTTGGAAGATTATAATAATTAAAATTGCTACTATTAGAAATATAACTAAAACAATGTATATGAATGTTTCTGAGCTATTTAAATCAAGCAGTTTGTAAAACAATGTGCTTAAATAATAAAAGACACTAATTAACATAGCAATACTGAAAAATACTCTATTTGAAAATGCAACTATTGATTTCTTTTTCAGAAAGCTTAATAAAAGCAAGATTACGACTATTACGATAATAGATAAATTTACCAATGTTGGAAATTCCTTTTCTGCTTGATAGATACCAAAAAAAAGAACCAAAAAGAGTACTGAACCCTTAATTACGTTTTTATTGCGTGTGAGTAGTTTGAGATTCATCAATACAAAATTTCAATTCCTGAGCGCTTGAATTAACAAATATAAATAATTGAAGTGTATTTTTTGCATCTCCCAACTGGTTCAATTTTTTAAATGTATTTATTTTAACCAAAAAAATTCATGCCTGAAAATTGTAAATTTGCTAGAAACCAATTGGTGGACAACAAAACGTCAATTCAATGAAATTTATACTATTACTAACACTATTTTTAGCTGCAAACTCCTTATTTGGGCAAGTACCTACTAATCTGAGACAAAAGGCCAAGTTGAAGCATTGGATTATCCCAACAAGCCATGCAGATAAATTGAAAATATTGGAGAATATGGATAACAAAGAGCTGTTGGAATGGGTTTTTTATGACATGCAGGAGGGGAATTCTTCTTGCATAGAAGATTTACATCAGATCGATTTCAATTGTGATGGTATTGCTGATCTGGTTTACTATGGTTATGGAGGTGGCGAAAGCAATATTATTATTTTTCTTAAGGGTGATTTTGAAAACAAATATGTTGAAACAATTAAACTTTTTGGAAATATTATTGAAATATCAGATAATGATGGCTTTACGCCTCTAACTTTCACTCTTTTTAATTATGCTTGTTGCGGTGGTGTAGTAGATCATGTCGAAAAATATGTAGCTGTTTGGAATAATGCCAAATTTACCTACGAACTACAAGCAAAGTATGCCTTATATTGCGATGTGGATATACCATTCCGTAGATTTGACAAGCCCATTGCATTTGAAACAATAAATGAGAAGTATTTTTTGCGACTGAATCCGTATATCAATGACAGCATACGGCTTGATCATGATGAAATTGGGAATATTTTCGCGGAATATCCAAAAGGCTCACAAGGCATTGCAATAACATCTCAAACAGATAAAACTGGTCGGATTTGGTGGTTTGTTATTATGAAAAACAATGTAAAGCCTAATTGGAGCTTATATGTGAGTGGAGATAATAATACTTTTCCTGCCTACTATTTGGGATGGATTAGCAGTCGATATGTAAAACGCTTGAACTGAGTTTTTACTTGCCTCCCTCCTGCTAACAGCATTTAGTTTTGCTATTTGGTGTATTCCCCAAACACCTTCCTGAATTTATCAACTTTTGGTTGTATTACGGCTCTACAGTAGCCATAATTGGGGTTATTGCTATAATAATCCTGATGATGATCTTCGGCTGGATAGTAGTTTTCCAAAGCACTCACTTTTGTAACAATAGCATCTGGGTAGGCTTTTTCCTTATTCAGCTTGCTAATAATTAGGTTTGCTGACTCTTTTTGCTGCTCCGTTGTATAAAAGATAGCTGAGCGGTATTGTGTTCCAAAATCGGCTCCCTGACGGTTTAAGGTAGTGGGATCGTGCGTTTTGAAAAAGACTGATAATAACAGTTCAAAGGATATTTCTTTTGGATTGAAAGTGATTTTTACCACTTCAGCATGGCCAGTATAGCCATCACATACTTCTTTATAAGTTGGATTCTCTGTTTTTCCGCCACTATAGCCGCTTTCAACCTTCTCCACTCCTCTTAATTCTGAATAAATGGCTTCTACACACCAGAAGCAACCAGCTCCAAAAACAGCTACTTCTGTTTCTGAATTTGTTAATATATTATCTTCCATATTACTTTGTTGTCCATTGCAAGCCTGCAAAATTGCCATTAAACCGACTAATACAAAAAGACTTATTTTTTTTATCATCGGCCATTACTAAACAATGAGCTTGCCAATATTAGTATTTCTCTCGAGCTATCTTTATTCTAAAATAATAAACTTAGCTTGGCGAATAGTACCTTTATCATGAATGGCCATTATGTATATCCCTTTTGTTAATCCTGAAATCCCCCTGCTATCTTTTACTTCAGCATATTTTGCTACTATTTTTCCTGACAAATCATAAATCACGAAATCGACACCATTACTATTTCCATTTAAATAACAACTATTATTGCTATAGAAATAGTATTCAGATAAATTATCAGCTTCATTTATTCCGATAGTATTCAATAATACAAAAGGATCTGACGAACTTATTTGATAATCTTCTGCCCTGGTTCCTCTAGGGTAAGAAACTACAAAAAGAACATACTCAGTATTTTGAACAATCAAGTCTCCATCGATATCCTTTGAATTCTCTTTCAAGTTCAGATTCCGGTCAGATCCATTAGGAGGAATACCCAAACAATTGCCAACTGGCACTGCAAGAGCCTTTACAATATCAAAAGTAGATGTATCTTCAGCTTTAACAACAAATGCCCTGTATTGAAAAACTGTAAATTCATTCTCAGCCTTACTAAAGGTTAATTTTATGTCACGACCGTCACCAAAATCACTATCATCTATTGCCACAACATTATTCGTCTTTCCTGTGGGAATTCCTTCACCTGCGTATATTTCAGCATTTGGTAACGAATTATAAGCAAAATCCCTACAGACCAAATAAGAGCCACTTGGATGAATATATATTCTAATCCATCCGAAAAATGTTCCAGCACCATTATTCATTTTTATACCGATGAATCTATCAGTCGTCATTTTTTGAAAATAACCCCAATTCTGATACTCTCCATTAACCATGGCATAAACAAACAAAGGCACATTATTTTCATAATTTGCCCAAACCTGAGCTCCAATATCTACTGTGTAATTATAATACAGTGAATTTGGATACATATGTCCATCAATAACACATAGAATCTCATTACCATTAAAATGTGCGATTCCATTGACCATTCCACTATCGTTTGGCCATGCTGTGAAAACAGTATCATGAAACAAGGCAAAATCATTTATGTTATCCCCATCAATATCAAGGTATTTAGAACTTTGTGAACCAATTAGGATGGTGTCAGGTTCAATATCAGTATAGACAATTTGAGAAAAACCCGAGTTTAAACAAATTGTTAAGCTTAGTAGAATTATTGCTAAAGAATATTTCATTTTTTTACAATTAGTTAGAAGAAAACATAATTATACAAGCAAGTAGATATAAAATTGCACATATCACAATATAATTCAAATCGAATA
>Ga0209249_1002296_pt1 | contig 15902 bp, 9 predicted proteins | sample SaaInlV_200m_DNA_4_FD_184653 | JGI IMG/M metagenome (GOLD analysis project Ga0209249, IMG submission 184653) | Marine microbial communities from expanding oxygen minimum zones in the Saanich Inlet - SI037_S3LV_200m_DNA (SPAdes) (version 2) | ecosystem: Environmental > Aquatic > Marine >...
CTGGACGTGCGCGGCAACTCAGGGGGCGTGTTCAACGAGGCGCTCAAGTGTTCCGAGCTCTTCATTCCGAAGGGAAAGAGCCTGATGCGTATGGTCAGTCATGGCAGCAAGATCAACAACTACGTGTCCGCCAATGAGGAGGCCTTCTCGTTCCGACTGGTGGTGCTTATGGACAAACACTCGGCATCTGCCAGCGAAATTCTCGGGGCTGCGCTTCGTGAAGAGGCCGGGGCTGTGCTCGTAGGCACGGGAACGTACGGCAAGGCGACGATGGAACGAATCTACACCCTGGAAAACAAGTTCCGGGTCAAGTTCACTAACGCTGCTCTTTACTCCCCAAAAGGAAAGAGCTGGCAGAAGACCGGCCTGCTCCCCGACTTCCCGGCCAGCCAGGAGCTTGAACTGGCGGCCAAGCTGCGCAAGCTCAAACCGGAACAGCGGCTCGCCAAAGATGGCCAGCTGCGCCTGGCTCACCGCGTTTTGCTCAAGATGAAGTAGCCGGGATCGCCTCAACCTGCCAGGCTGGCATCAAGGGCCAGCAGTTCCCGCGTGAGCTCAGTTGCGATGTCCGCAAAAGGCAGCTGGCCGGTGATCAACGGCACGGTCTTCGCAGCATAGCCATCCCCGCCGCCGCGCTCCCAGTCCGGTGCATACCCGCACAGGTCATTCGTGAGGCCGACGACCAAGGGGAGAGGCGCGGAGGCTTCTGAAACAACCCGGTTCTTGATTCCCTGGAAGATCTCGAACGGGGCACAGAGCAGTGTCACCGGACCAAACCGCAGGCCGTGCACTTCCGTCACCGGCTGAAGGCTTTCCCCGCGGTCAATTCTGGCCAGAAGCCCCCGCAAAGCCTGGGTGTGAACCATGGACATACGTACCTGGCGGTCGTCATCCTGAGCTCCGGATGCATGGAGCACGGCTTCCGCTTCAGTCAACCATTCTGTAAGAACTGATCTCGACAGATCTGTCCGCGTGAACACGACCTCGTGCCGCGAAACCGCGACCTTCCCGGAGTCGAGGGACTGGCCCTCCGCAAGACCACGCCGCACAGCCCGTGCATACCGTTCGGCAACCACATCAAGAGCGGCCAGCGCTTCGGCCTCCGGCTTGTGCACAACGCAGCTGTTCACATCCCCCTGAGCTCCCTGGAGGAACAGCCCAACGGCCTCCCCATTCTCACCCTCGATCAAGCCGGTCGCAACGCCACACCAGTCCCCATGGATCCAACGCGTACTAGCGCAGCAGACCACTGGATGGCAGCCGAAGTAGCTGACAAAACCCACCAGTTTTCCCGCCCGCTCAAATTGGAAAACGTGGCACACCGTGTCCGTCAGCTCAGGCTTGGCGGGACGCCAGCTGTCCTGCAGGACATCGTTCAGAGCAGGAGCATCACGATCGTACTCACGATTGAGTCCAATACCCTCGCAGGGGACACAAGCGTGCCGGACATCCGTGTCAGCCAGGCCCTCAACGGCTTTGACGCAGGCGTCGGCAATGCGTGCCGGAAGAATCTCCATATAGGGTGGGTCCCGGCGCCCCCAGCCATTGAGGGTGACAGTCGCCGGCCCACTGTGGGTGTGAGTGCAGTGGACCAATACGTGATCCGCCGGGACGCACGTAGAAGCCGCAACAATCTCCCGGACACGATGTGTGGTGTCCAGGTTGACACCGACTAGGTCGCAGCTCACGAGAACGGCCGTAGTCTCTCCGTCGCTCACAGCCATTGCCCGGGCGCGGAGGCGGTCCCGAACACCTACCGAGTACCGGTTGATGAATGGACCAAAACCACAAAGATCCACACCGACACGCGGCGTGATGTCTGTCTTGGCAAAACCGAACTGCATGGCGCCTCCGCTGCTCCCGGGATTGATCGATCAAGGCAACAAGGAACGGCCGGGCCAGGGAGACAACGCCACGTGGTATTGACAGGGAATCCCTTGCGTCCGGGGCCACGCCCCGCTACGTTCTTTCGCGCAGCCGGAGAGCGATTCCTTTCACTCCCTTACCTTCGCGCAGCCGAAAACGAATTCCACCTCGGTTGAGTGACTCTACCCCGCACGAGGACATTTGGTTGACTGACCATCCCACGCAGACCAAGCGACTCCCCGATGTGCCTCCGGTTCGAGTTGCACGAATCCTAGCCGAACGGGCTCCCACCGGCACGGAGAAGACCTGGTACCCGAACGGTCGGGACGAGAGGGATCTGTACCTCTGGGAGTACTGCCACGCCCATGAAGGAGAGCCACTGCCGCTTCGCCATGCTGCGGGGTTTCGACACGTCCTGAACCGCATCCGGATTGCCATTCATCCGGACGAGCTGCTGGTGGGAGAAGTCGGCCTCGAGGATCCAGCGCGGTGTCATCCTCACGAGTACCGAAAGGCCTGTCTCTACTGGCGAAGCCGCGACGCCGAACAGGCCCGGTCTGCAGACGGGAGATTCGCGTACACTGCACTTCAGCATGGGCTCATTCAGGCCGGAGCGGGACGCAGCGGACACACCATTCCCGCCTTCGACATGGTGCTTCGGGAAGGCTTGGGAGGGTTGCGTGAGCGGGCCCTCTCGGTCGCAGGCATGCAGCAATCACCGGAGACAACGAGTGCCGTCTACGCGCGGGCCATGGCTGAGGCCCTCTCGGCACTGAGCAACTATGTCCTCAGGCACGCAGCGTTGGCGCGTGAATTGGCCGCGGAAGAGGCAAATCCTGCTCGTCAACGCGAACTTGCGGGAATCGCGGACGTCTGCGACTGGGTGGCGGAAAACCCCCCGCGAGGCCTCCATGAGGCGTTGCAGTTGCTATGGTTTTCCCACCTCGGCATCAAGCTGGATGACGGCGGAATCGGCCATTCCATGGGGCGTTTCGACCAGTACATGCATCCCTTCTACGCTCACGACCTTGCCGAAGGCGTGTTGACGCGTGAGCAGGCTGCCGAACTGGTGGCCCTGTTCTGGCTCAAACTGAATGCAGAAGGCGACGACATTGCGCACATGAGCCTCGGCGGTCAGGATGCCGGGGGGCGGGACGCAGTCAACGACCTGACTTACGTTTGCCTCGGAGTCGAACGCTGGGTGAGCCGCAAGCAACCGAATCTGTCCACCCGAATCCACGAGAGGACATCCGACCAGTACTGGAGGGAGATCGCCGCCACGATTCGAGTCGGTTCCGGCCATCCTGCCGTGTTCAACGATGACATCATCATACCCGGGTTGGTGGAGCACGGCATTCCTCTGGAGATCGCGCGCTGCTATGCCCAGGTCGGCTGTGTCGAGAGCTACCTGCCCGGGTTAGCTGCGCCCTGGATCGATTGCTACGTCAACATCGCCAAATGCCTGGATCTGGCCATGAACGCTGGTCGCGACCGGCACACCGGCATCCAGGTAGGACCGGAAACTCCGCTTCCAGAACGGATCGGGAGCTTCGCGGAGCTCTACGCAGCGGTTGAGACTCAGCTGCAACACGCGGCCTCAACCGCCTTGTGTTTCCGGCACATGTATGACGCTCACGTCAGCGCGCATGCTCCCGTGCCTCTGATCTCCGCGTTCACGCCTGCGGCACTTGAGCGCGGCATGGATGCGGTCGATGCACCGCCCTATGTCCTAACTGGAATCTACGGCGTGGGTCTCGGGACCACCGTCGATAGCTTGGCCGCCATCCGGGCTCTCGTGTTCAGGCAGGAAGGGATCGAGCTCACCGACCTGTGCCGCGCCCTAGCGGTGGATTTTCGCGGGTATGAGACGATTCATGCAGCGTGCCGTCACGCTCCGAAGTACGGCAACGATGATGACCGTGTCGATGACCTGGCATGCACAGTAATCAGCAGCTTCGGACGCCTGGTGGATGCCTGCCCAACTCCTTCCGAGCGCGCCATCCACTATGGCATGATCGGTTCGGTGGTCAGCCACGCCAAATTGGGGCAGGCCACCGGCGCGACAGCTGACGGGCGCGGCGCGGGCAGAAGCCTGAGTGACGGCGGATCCCCCTCGCAGGGAGCCAATACTTCCGGAGCAACTGCTACGTTGCGCTCGTTGACCAAGCCGGACTATCGGGCTGTGCCGGGCGGCGCTGCTATCAACCTGCGCCTGTCGTTCACCGACGCGGCGGGTGAAGCCGGCATCAATCGGCTTGCTGCCCTGCTCAAGACCTACTTTGCCATGGGCGGCGAGCAGTTGCAGGTCAGCGTCACGAACCACGCAGTCCTGCGCGAGGCACTCACCAATCCGGCGGCCCACCGCGACCTCGTCGTCCGCGTTGCCGGTTTTACCGCTTACTTCGTGTCACTGCCGGAGATCCTCCAAAACGAAATCATGGCGCGGTCGCTGATCCCCATCTCAAGTAGGGACATCGGTGAACAATGATGGAATATGCGAAACGTTGGTCCAGCCTTGCGCTGGCGATCGGAGCCAGCACAGGAGTCTGGGCCGCTGAACCCCCGAATTTGGTCCCAAACGCCTCATTTGAGCAGACAGCAGAGGGCAGCGTGCTGTCGTGGCGCATTGACGACACCATGAGCCGTTGGGTGGATGACCGCGCAGCTACCGGAACGCGCAGCATCCTGATCGAAGACGCATCCAGGACGGCCGGATCAAGTGTGTTCTCGACGATGATCGCCGTTGATGGAGGGAAAGCCTACACGGTCCGGGCAAAGAGCTTCGCGCTGAATGGGAATGGGCTGGGACTCTACGTCCGCTGCTACGACTCCGCCGGGGCGTACATCCGCGTGCCGGATTCCATAGCCCAGCGGACGCTCCCGAGTCGCCGGCGACGCTGGAAGTCGACCTCGTTCGCCGTTACACTGCCGGAGGCGTGCACTCGCGTCCAGGTGTGGCTGCACAGTTACTCAGGCTCCGTCGTCAGTGCCTGTGTCGACGACCTCGAACTCCGGAAGGGCATTCACGTGGCATCCGATCAGGTTCCTGAAGCTCCTGTCCCCTTCACCAGGGCAGACGTCAGCTTTGCCGAGGGTCCTCACCCCTTCCTTCTGGTGACTGCTGACGACATCACCCGGATTCAGGCAACTGCCGATACCCAAGAGTGGGCGCGACGCGCGCTGGCGCGCTTCCTCAAGAGCGCCGAGACGTGGTGTGCAGAGCCAGTCGTTCACCCGGATCGAGGAGGTGGCTGGTACCATTGGTACGCCTGCCCGAAAGACGGCGGGTCATTGCAGACGGTCTCACCGACCCAACACCGCTGCAAACGCTGCGGGGAGATGTACAGCGGGGAACCCTACGACACGGTCGCCATCATGAGCCAGCACAACGGCCTGGGGAGCCGATGCCGGGACATCGGTTTGGCCTACGCCCTCACGGGCAAGGTGGAATTTGCCCGAACCGCACGGAAAATCCTCCTCGGATACGCAGACCGGTACAACACGTACGAACTGCACGATACACGCGGCCCCAGCAAGCGGGCCAGTGCAGGTCGGGTCGGCCCCCAGACGCTGGACGAGTCATGCTGGCTGATCCCGATCACCCAGGGCTATGATCTGGTCTACGAGAGCGATCTGTTCAGCGACGCGGATCGCCGGCACATCGAGAAAGATCTCTTGCGCTCCGCTGCCGCCACGATTCGTCGCTACGACGCAGGTAAGAGCAACTGGCAAAGCTGGCATAACGCCGGAATGGGCGCCGTCGCCTTCTGCCTTCGGGACCGGGAACTGGCAGAGCACGTGGTTAACGGCTCCAGTGGTTTTCAGTTCCAGATGGCCAACTCAGTAACCGACGAGGGATTCTGGTACGAGGGGGCCTGGGGATATCACTACTACGCCCTTATGGCGCATCTGGCGTTGACGGAAATTGCCTTCCGGTCAGGAACGAATCTGTATGCCAATCCCCGCTACAAGGGTTTGTACGATATACCGATACGGTTCATGGCGCCCAATCGGCAACTGCCGGCCTTCCACGACTCGGGACTGTCTTCCGGTCTCCCCGGCACCAAATTCCTGGAAGTCGCCTTCCGGCACTGGCAGGATGCGAACTTCGCGTGGGGAATTCACCAGCGCGGACGAGCCTGGGACGCGTTGCTCAACGGCGTGCCTGACGTACCGGAAGTCGCGGCCCCCGACCTGAAGAGCGTGAATTTCAGCGGTCCCGGTTTCGCGGTCCTGCGCAGCGGAACGACGATTGACGACATGTATCTCGCGCTGGACTATGGCCCGCACGGAGGAGGACATGGGCATCCCGACAAGCTCGGGTTCTCCTTCTACGCCCTGGGCGACTACGTGGCCCATGACCCCGGCTGCGTAGCGTATGGTCTCCCCATCCACGGCCAGTGGTACCGTCAGACCGTCTCGCACAACACGATCGTCATCGATGGTCAGAGCCAGGAACAGTGCACAGGGCAGCTCAGCTGTTTCTACGCAAGCCCCGGATTCCAGGTTGTCTCCGCGTCGGCTGACCGGGCCTACGACCCCATCAGGTTGGCTCGAACAGCCGTGATGACCCCCGACTATGTGCTGCTGGTGGACGATGTCAGCGACACGGAGACGCACACGATTGATTGGGCTCTCCACGGCGTCGGCGAGCTCTCTTCAGCCCTGCCATTGACGGAGCGCGCTGAAGCGCCCGGGACGAATGCCGGGTACGAACACGTCGAGTCAGTCCGAAGCGCCAGGACGGACGCGCCATGGTCAGCCGCGTGGAGCCGTCCTCTTCAGTCGTTCCGGGTGACAATGGCAGGAACTCCGGAAACAGAAATCATCACCGGCCGAGGCTGGAGTGTCTCAAGCCTGGGAAAACAGCCAATGGCACTCGTGCGAAGGGTTGCCTCGAACACCCGGTATGTGGCCCTTCTCGAACCCTTCCGAGGTCCGGCTCCCCAAACGACGCTGACGGAGTTTCCTCTTGAGGAAGGCGGAATCGCCTGCGCTGCCCACATCACCGGGGCCCGACACAACGACGTGTTCCTCCGCGGGTCAGGCCAGAGCACGGTAGTGGCAGGGAACGCATCGACGGATGCGATCTTCGCGTTCGCCTCGGGTACTGACGGTGATGTGTGTCTGGCGTTTGTCGACGGCACATCCATGGTGCGCGGCGAGGGTCGGGTAGCGAGTTCTTCGCCGTGTCGCCTAACATTCCGGCAGGAGACAAAGGGGCTCTGGACGGCCCAATACGCAGGACCGAAGAACAACGCGCTGAAGGTCACCTCGCCGGCGTGGCAGTCGGCCAGGCAAGCCATGGGTCCTCCCAGCATCTTCGGAGTGGACTCCTCCAGCCGGCGAGGAGCTGCGCTCAGAGGCAATGACGCCGAGGCAACCTGCTCGTTCACTCCAGAAACATCGGGGACTTACGAGATCGTGTTCCCCGGCGCACCATCGCTCGCCGCATTCCGCGAACAGCAACACGCCGATGCCGCGGCAGTGGCCAAAGCGGCCCGGCGCCCCGCCATCCCGGAATTCCCCATCCGCCCCTTCACGCCACCAAAAGGTGAGCAGCCTGTCGGGAGGCGAATCGTCGTGCAGGCAGAGGATTTCACCGGTCAAGGAAAAGGCGAGGTCCGGAAGACAGACAAGAAGGTCGCCATCGAGGGCGAGGCCTTCCTGAATTGGAACGATCCAGGGCACTGGCTCGAGTGGTCAATCGACGTAACGACGTCCGGGGTCTACACCGTGGTCTTCCGGTACTGTACCCAGGAGGAGGGGGCCGAACGGGCCGTTGTCCTTGACGCAGCCTACCCGGCAGAAAGCTGTCGCGCCATACCGTTCCCCAGCACGGGGGGCTACAGCAACGCACGCGATGATTGGCGCTCACTCGCCCTGTCGGACGTTGCTGCCGGAAAGCCGATCCAGGTCTATCTCGGGGCTGGCAAGCATGCCCTGCGCGTTTACAATCTCAGCAAACCGGTCAACCTAGACTACATCGTCCTTGAACCGTTCGTGGAAGACGACTGAGTCTCTCTTTGGAGGTCCCGATGCGCTACGAGGTGAGTTACGGAAGAGAGAAGCTCCCCCTGGACGTGGCGGACGAGCGTGTCGTCGGGGTGATGTCACCGAACAGTGTCAGGCCTGTCGCCGACGTTTCTGCTGCCGTTCAGGAAACGCTGTGTGCGCCATTCGAATCAGCCGCCCTGGCGGATCTCCTCGCCGGAAAGCGCACGGCTCTGATCCTGACGGTCGACAACACACGCCCATCACCGACGGAGATGCTCCGCCCCGTTTTGGAGACGTGTGACGCAGCCGACGTCACCCCGACGATCATGATCGCGCCCGGCCGTCACCGGCTCATGCTTCAGGACGAAATTGCGGATCACCTCGGGCCGGAGATCATGGATACCCGTAGCGTGCTCCAGCACGATGCCTTTGACGAGGCAAGCATGGTAGATCGAGGAGTGACAGCACGAGGGACGCGAATCCGAGTGAACAAAGCCCTCTTCGAGCACGATGTGGTCATCGGCTGCGGCATCATCGAGCCGTCTTATCTCTGCGGCTGGTCCGGGGGACGCAAGCTCATGATGCCGGGGCTCGCCCACCATGAGTCAATCGACAATAACCACTTCCATCTGACCGATCCGGCCACGCGCATTGGGCGACTGACCGGGAATCCAGTGAGCGACGATGCCATTGAGTTTGCATCGGCTCTCCCGTTTCATTTCATCGTCTACGCCGTTGTCGGGCCTAACGATGAGGTCGCTGAAATTGTCTCGGGGGATCCCTTCAAAGCCCATGCAGAAGCCTGCCGGCGTTGTGCGGCGATCTACCAAGTGGACCGGATGACGGCCGATATTGTCATCTCGTCTGCGGGAGGGTCGCCCTATGACTTCGATCTCGTCCAGGGAAAGAAAGCCATCATCCCCGCAAGCGAAACCGTAAACGAAAACGGGGTCATTATCCTGTGCGCCGAATGCCCTGATGGTCTCGGGGCGGAGGGACCATTCATCGAATGGCTTCGGTCAAAGACGCCTGAGGAGGCGGTCCGCGACGTCAGGGAGCGAGAGAAGTTCAATCTTGGTGCGCACGGAGCCAACATCCTGGCTCGACCAATGGTGGAGAAGAACGCGACGGTCATCCTGGTGACCCGGCCACAGATCGTGAACCAACTGGAGGACACCTACGTTACGGCCGTCACGAGCCTGGCGGAAGCGTGGCAGCTGGCCAACGCCATCACCGGGGCCGACTCAAACGTGCTCTTCATCGAGAAGGCCCGAAGACTCATCGTCCGGTAAACGGTTTTCCTCAACGACGGAAAAGCCTGCGCAAGTCGTATGAGACATACTTGCTCTTGTGGGCATGCGAGGGGGGACCATGGGCAACCCAGAGCTTGTGCTCCGTGGGGCGAATCGCGACTGAGTGCAGCGTAATGCTGTTCCCCGCCGAGTGAATCGGACTGGTGGGACGGTGGAAGCGTCGCCGAAGTAGCTTGCGCACAGCGTCCTCATCCGCGCCGATGCTGCTGTTAAAGATAAGTCCGTCCTTCGCCGGTGTTACCGTAACCATCTGGGCGTCGTAACTCAGCTCGACTGCGTGGGGGGGGACTCCCTTATCGGCGTCACCAGCCTGCCCGACAATGAGCACCTGGCCACGCATCCGGGGACTGCCACGGACCAACGCCACAGCTTCATCAACGCTGGCCGCCTTCTGCGCAATAATCCGTTCCATGACCAACGTCGGGATCCCCTTTGGGTCGGTCGCCCAGCCTCCACCCAAGTTGTTCGAGACGAAAACACCCTTCTCATTGATGAAGGTCCAGCCCCCCAGAATCCCTGTCCATCCAATGGACACAAATGCGTGCCCGTCTTCAGGGCTCGGAACGACGGCGAGCACAACCGCACACTCACGGGTTGATTCCAGCCCCCAGTAGTCGAAATTGCGTCCCATTTCGACCGTGCCGCCGTGGGTTGCCGGGCCAAAGGCAACGAAACTGGTGCAACCCCCAAGGCTCTGGATGTCACCTTCGCATTGGGCATACAGGAGGATATCCTCTTTGACGCCGACTTCCTCGGCACAGGCCCGAAGCTCCGTGAGGTACCAGTCCGGGAGTGACGACTTCATCGTCCGGACACGAGCCAGAAGCTCTTCTTTGTCCCGTTCCCAGGCGTAGCTCCCCCCGATGTATTCGGTCAACATTCGTCGAATGTGGTACTTGAACAGTTTCCCATGCCGCCGACCTATCGCTTCGGGGGAGCCCTTCAGGCGAACGACCCCCGCAGGGGCGAGCTTCCGGCGACGGCCTGCCCCCTGGGCCTGCAGAACCAAACAAAGCCCCACAAGCGCCCAGGCCGCAGGTCGCACAGTCTTCCATCCATAACGCGCCATATCCAGAACTCCAAAATGCCCCCCTCTCTCCCTGCACGGTCTCCGCATTCCCCGCGCCAACGACCTCGTGACGGCTGCCCCCAATGCTGTTGACCTAAAGCACGGTCGTCGGGGACGCCGCCCCTCCAAGAACGCGTCCGAGGGCGAGACGTGCTGGAGGGCCGATGTCCTCCGCGGCCGTCTTCTCCGTGAAAAATCCAGCTCAACAGTATTGCGGGCTGACAGAGAACTGTACCACGGAAGAGGCAGAATCGGAACCACGGCGGCGGTTTCTCCGGGAAGACCTCGAGGGCGTGCCGGCCCAGAGGACGGAAGGCCTTGAGATTGTAGGGTCCGTGGTGTCGACGTAACTTGAACCGTTGAACCGTTGAACCGCCGTGTCCGCCATAGCTCACCGAGCGACGGCGGATGAACCGCCTCCGAGGAGGATCGCGATATGGCATCTCGTCTTCAAGTTGGCGCCGCCGCCGTGGATATAACGCCGCCGCTGGGGGCACACATGCAGGGGTTCTTCCAGGACCGCCAGGCAGAGGACATCGCCGACCCTCTCTATGCCAGAGCCATTGTCCTGCAGAACGAGAGCGTGGCGATGGCCATCGTGGTCTGCGACATCATCGGGGCCTGTCGGAGTGATCTGGACATCGCCAGGACACGGGTCGCGGAACTGACCGATATCCCGGCCGCACACGTCTTCCTGTCCTGTACCCACACACACTACGGACCGACCACGCTGCAGTTGGCGCATATCCCGAAGGAAGAGGCATACACAGAATGGGCGATGCGCAAGGCTGCAGACGCGGTCAAGCTGGCCGTTAACCGCCTTCGCCCGGCCAAGGTCGGCGTCGCATCGGGTCTGTGCCCGGAGGAAACGCACAACCGTCGATTCCGGATGAGAGACGGTACGGTCAAGACCAATCCGGGCATCGGGAACACGGAGATCCTTGAGGCTGCCGGTCCCGTTGACCCGGAGGTAGGGCTTGCCGTCTTCCTGGACGAGCAGGATAGCCCTATCGCTGCCCTCGGAAACTACTCTCTTCACTACGTCAGTTCGGGGGCGCCGGTCGCGATCTCGGCGAACTACTTCGGGGCCTTCAGCCGGGCGCTGCAGCGTATGGCAGGCACAGAGTTCGTCGCCATCATGGCGAACGGATGCTGCGGGGACATCAACAACGTGAATCCGCTGGCGCCGTCCCCGCCGATGCCGCAGCCGCACTACCAGGTCGAGCGTGTGGGTAATGTGATTGCCGCGCGGGCGTGCGCCGCCTGGAACACGATTCACACGTTCGATCCGGAGCCGATTCTCGGAGTCGGCATTCGGGAGATCGAGTTCGAACGGCGCACCTCCAGCGCGGATGAACTGGCAGTGGCCAAAGACGCCTATGGGAAGCAGGATGACATAGGGCTCCTGGAATGGGTCTATGCGTCGGAAGCTCTCAAGCTGGCGGGCTGGCCGACCTCATGGTCCATCCCGATCATGGGGCTCCGAATCGGGGACCTTGGTATAGCCGGACTGCCGTGTGAGGCATTCGTAGAGTATGGACTTCAGATCAAGGAACGGTCGCCCTTCGTTCACACCATGGCCGTGGAACTGGCGAACGACTTTGTCGGGTACTGCCCCACAGACGTCGCCCTTGATGAGGGCGGCTATGAAACGCGTCTGTGCTGCTGGGCCATGGCGGCAAAGGGCACCGAGAGGAAGATGGTAGAGGCAGGAATCGCAGTGCTCGACGAGCTCGCAGAGCTGAACTGAGCAGCAGTTTCCTCAAAGCTCGATGATGAAGCGGGTCCCGTCGCTGCCGGTCTCGCAGCGGATGCTCCCACCGTGCACATCAACGATCTTCTTGGTAATCGTGAGCCCCAGCCCTGTGCCGCCTTCCTTCTTTGTCTTGAAGGCGACAAACAGGTTGTCCGCAATCTCCGGGGGCAACCCCGGCCCATTGTCCGCCACCGTTACGCGGCATATGGGGTCTTCCCAAAGCGTGGAAATGGTGATCTGGGGAGCCTCTGTCCCTAGCTCGACCAGGGCTTCAACCGCATTCTTGCCGAGATTGAAGAATGCCATCTTCAGCTGGGAAGGGTCCAGTTGACGCGTCGGCATCGCCTTGTCGGGCTCGACAACAACGGCGAAATCACCATCGGCCATGTCGGCGGCAAGGGCCCGAATCGATGACGCAGTCTCCTCCAGAACATCATGGATCTGGGCATCCAGGAAAGCCGGGGTGTAAAGCTTCGTGAACTGCAGGTAGCTCTTTGCGAGGTTCGCACCTTCGGCAATGGATGTCTCCGCCAGGTTGAGGTCCTCAAGGATGTCCTCGTCTTCCAGCACCGAAGGCTCCACATCCTCCATGTCCTCTTTCAGACAGTTTATCCAGGAGGACGCTGATATCAGTTTGTTCTTGAGCTCGTGGATCGCCTGGTACGACGTCTGCCTGAGCTTCATGACCTCAAGCCCAAAGGAAATGTTGGGGAGAATCCAGAACACGCCCTGCAGTCCCTCGCTGTAGACCGCCTGCTCCTTGAGCGTGTCGAGTGCAAACTCCATGGGGCCGGCAGACACGTCGAACGTCGGGAAGATGTTCTCATCGAAGAGTAACTGGAGAGCCCCTGCGCTGTTCGCATTGTCTCCCTCCTCAGCACCTTTATGGACGGAAGGCACGGGGATGCTGAGCAAATACCGGGTCTGGTGAGCGATCTTCCCGTCGATGCCGTCGAAGTGCCGCTTGTCCGACGGGGCATAGGTATAGATGATTACGCCGCTGGAAGCCGTCGCTCCGGCAATGCTCTCCCAGGGCACGTTCATCCCGATGAGAGCCTCCACATCAGAGAAGAGAAACTTCAGGTGCGGCCCCTCTTCACCGAGAATCGAGCCCCCACTCGCCCCCGATATCTTGATCAGGATATCCAGACACTCCTCCAGCATGGCCTCCGGAGCCTTGCGAAGGCTCGACTGGATGACCTGCATGATGTGGCCTTCATCAAGTTGCATTGTGCGGGGGACCTCCGGAGGGGAACTGAGGAATCGGGATGCGCCTGTGAGAGCAGCCGACCTCTACACGTCACAGATATCGACAGCCTGGCGCAGTGATGTAAGGGGATCCCGCGTCGGGACAAACTCGTGCCCGACATACCCGGTGTAGCCTGATTCGGCGATGGCTCGCATGATTGCAGAATAATTGAGCTCCTGGGTGTCATCAATTTCATGCCGACCCGGAACGCCGCCCGTGTGGAAATGGCCGATGTAATCGATGTTCTCCTGGATGGTCGCGATGACGTCCCCTTCCATAATCTGCATGTGGTAAACGTCGTAAAGCAACTTCACATTCGGACTGCCCACCCGCTTGCACATCTCCACGCCCCACGGCGTGCGGTCGCAGTGGTAATCCTTGTGATTGCGCTTGGAGTTAAGCAGCTCCATGCAGATGGTGATGTTCTTCTGCTCAGCCAGCCCGGCAACCTGCTTGAGGGCCGTGATGCAATTGTTCATCCCCTCTTCTTCATCGATCCCATCGCGGTTCCCCGAGAAGCAGATGACGTTGGGAAAGCCTGCGGCGGAGGTGGCCTCGATGGCCTCACGAATGGCCGCGAGAGAAGGCTCGTGGTACTCCGTATGATTGAGTCCTTTGGGGAGTGTTCCACACGATGTCATCGCGCAAACCAGCCCATTCTCCTTGAGTACGGGGAAGTCCTCGGGCCTGAGCAGCTCGATGGCCTGCAGCCCCATGGCCGCGCACTCCTGGGCAAACTCCGTCAACGGGATCTTGCCGTAACACCACTTCGATACGGACTGCTTGATTCTGCCTTTGAGTTCTGCCTTTGCCATCGTTTCCTCCGCGTGTGGCTGGATGAGTGGAAAAGAAGTGGAGGCTACCGCCAGACTGACTGCGCTGTTTCTCAGGAAACGACGTCGGGCCATGGATTCGGGCATCGCGGCGGAGCCTTCCTTTCGGGTCTGAGTCAGGATGAATGCAGAGAGCATTACTTCTACACGGACGCAGTTACATTGCCTCCGAGTTCCCCAATCCGCAATCCGGGGGAGTCGCAGGATGAGCGTTTCGTGAGACAACGACCAAGGAGACGTGTGATGCGACAATACAGAGGAGTCTGTCTGTGGGTAGCAGTCGTGGCCGGGACGGGGCTGGCTCTGGGGATGGAGCCGGTCGCGACTCGAACTCAGCTCGGTCGAGAGGTCAAGTTCCGGATCCTGGTCGACAAGGTGATGCAGCCGGTGGCCAAGTGGACCACCGAGGAATGGATGATCAGGGAGACCGCCGAAGCCGGGTTCAACGTCTACTCTCCACGTCACGGATTCGCCGACATGAACGCCGTCCGTCAGGTCACCGAATGGTGTCGAACGTATGGCATCTATCACATGATCTGGATGCGCGGCACTCTGAATGCGCCCGAGGGGACGCAGTCCGACGGCAAACGTGTGGTCACGGCTAACGGCAACGAACAACTCCTCTGGAGTGTGAATTCGGACGAATTCTGGGAATGGACGACTCGCTATATCGAGCAGTATGCGCGAATCAGCGCTGAAAACCCACACCTCATCGGCGTCTTCCTGGATTACGAGAACTACGCCAAAGGCAAACAGGGCAACCTCTACTCCCTCGGCTACGATGACGTCATCCTCGAAGCCTTCGCAAAGGCACAGGGGGTCGAGCTTCCCGAACTCGAATTGGGCGCCCGTGCGCCCTGGCTGAAAAGGCAGGGCCTCCATGACGCCTTCGAGGAGTTCCAGGTCGCACACTGGCGTGAACGCTGTCGGACACTGAGGGAACGGGTTGATGCCATCGGTCCGATGTTCCAGTTCTGTCTGTATCCCGCCCCGGGGACACCATTCATGGTACGCGCCTGTTACCCGGAATGGGCCACTGAAAAGGCCCCGCTTATCCTGGGGGATGCGAGCACGTACAGTCGCCCCTCGCGCTTCATGTCACAGGCGCGGTCCCTGAAAGAGAACCGCGATCGACTGGTGTCCCGATCTGCTGTGCCCCGGGAAGCCGGCATCCCCTTCTTCTACACCGGTGGCCTCGATCCCGTGGTCAAGGGCGCCGACCCTGAATTCTGCGGCAAGAACGCGTTGGTGTGCTCGGCAACGACCGACGGCTATTGGGTGTTCTATGAAGGTCCCAGGTACAAGGTAGACCATCCCCACTACTTCAGGTGGTTCACCTGGGCCAACAAGGCGATGGATGAGGGGCGAATGGACGCTTGGCAGGAACCACGCGTGGAGGAAGAGGGGTGGTCACTGGAACTCATACGCAAGAACAGCGGAGGACCTCTGCACGCGCCTCCCGTGACCGGGGAAGACGTGTCCTACTCAACCGCAGCCCAGTTCCGCGGCGACCACCTCTTCGTGCTCAACTGCAAGGCGGATCAGGCTGTGCGGATCAAGCTGCAGACCTCCCCGGTTGGGCGTGACAAAAACGCCCTGACCTGGGAGGTCCGGGATACCCTTTGGGAAGAGGTCGCGTCCGGAGAAGTCGGAAGCGGAAAAGAAGGGACGGCACAGTTCACGCCAACGGCCGATGGACTTCACCTCCTGAGGCTGTCAGCCGGCCGCTCTGCGTACCGGATTCAGGGGGCTGACGTGCCCATCGGGGCAATGGCCGACGGCAAACTCGGGACTATCGGCGGGGCCAGGCGGCTCTATC
>Ga0209249_1002298_pt1 | contig 15889 bp, 10 predicted proteins | sample SaaInlV_200m_DNA_4_FD_184653 | JGI IMG/M metagenome (GOLD analysis project Ga0209249, IMG submission 184653) | Marine microbial communities from expanding oxygen minimum zones in the Saanich Inlet - SI037_S3LV_200m_DNA (SPAdes) (version 2) | ecosystem: Environmental > Aquatic > Marine >...
CCGCAAAAAAGGGGTCAACATCTGCCGGAATGACAGACAAATTTCACTCAGAAAAACAACATTTTTTTTATCGCTCGGAGGGGGTCAGCTTGCTCCGGTATATCCAGCAATTACTTTTTCGCCAGCCAAATTATAAAAAGCTGAATTACTTGTGTACTGTTGTCCAAAAATTGTGGAGAAAGCAAAAAAGAAAGTAATGAAAATTGCACTTCTCACTTTTGAAGTTGATCTTTTTGTCATAAATGCTATTTTTCAGCTATTATATCAAAAACAAACAATTGTAGTCTTTTTGGCACATCCGAATCTAATAGATAAGAATTCTGTTTTTCATCATATTCCCCTTTTGTCAAGCCTATTGGATTTATGTAAGGTTCCACCCGAAAAGAAATAATTCTATTATTATGAACAATATATTTTGGGTAAGTCATGGAATTAAACGGAAAATTTTCATTTGTTAAAATGGTATCTTTATCAATTTTAAACTTGAACGAATTACACAAATTACTGAATGATAACTCCCACTTATTGCCATTAAAACTCCAAATATCGAAGAAATATTTAAAGTCATTTTCTTCAACTTGAGGTAGTTTATATTGTGTAATAAAAGCAGTATCATTAATGAAGTATCCACCCAATAATCTTGCAATTTTATCTTCCCATGGATTGTAATAATCTAAACAATCGTGAGCACTTTGATCTTTTTTCTTTTTAGGTGCTTTTTCCCAATTATCAATATTCCTGATTATTTGATTGATTTTTTTTAGATTACTATCATAAAAATCAATCTTATAATCAACTGTTTGACAAAATGATATTGAATTTGAGCTAAAATCGAACCAGTTGTTTGGATTAAAGTGTGTATAACAAAGATTCTCAAATTTTGGTGTAATAGTTTTTCCAATAGTAAACTTTTCTTCATTAAAAATTGATAATACGGTTGGTTCGGTCTTGTTGTTTTTGTGGAAATTGTAATTATGATATAAAACAATCTTATTTTTGATGCAATTAATATTTGATAGCTTAATATTTACTTTTTGGTAGAATTCTATTTCTTCATTTGAAATAATATAGGAATAAAGTTTGTCAAATGCTATGAAATAAAGAAGTGAATCTTTAACATACATTGAACTAAATACTATTTCATAGTCTTTAAAAATACTGTTTTTGTGTTCATATAGATCAAATATTCCATAGTATCTCGTTTTATAGCCACTTTTTAGATTTATCTCATTCAAAACTAAAATGTCATCAGCCTTTCTTGAATTATAATTGATAAAATAAAATAAATCATCATTTACATAATATACCAAATCATTAACTGATGGTTTTTCAGTTTCTTCAACACAATAAATAGTATCAAGCTTCAAAATGGAATTAATATCTGTTTGAGAATAGCAGAATAAGAAAAAAAGCAAAAGCGAAATGGTCAGTATTGTTCCTTTTTTCAAAATTACATTAATTAGTGAAAATTAATAATTAGCAAATGTAATATACTTTTTCTTAAATATTTGCAGATTAAAAATTTGATGTCCGAAAATCTAAAATTTCCTATATTTGACACAATTTGAAAATTTATAAAAATAGAGATGAAAGAAGTTTCAATAGGAATAGATATTGGTGGCACAAATACAGTTTTTGGTGTTGTTGATAAGGATGCAAAAGTTCTGGCAGAAGGAAGTATTTCGACAAGAAAATATGAAAATGTAGATGAATTTATTGAGCTACTCTCCAACAGCCTGAAACGATTGATTGAAAATCTTGAAAACGACACAAAAGTCAAAGGAATTGGCATTGGTGCACCAAACGGAAACTATTATACCGGCTCAATAGATTTTGCTCCAAACTTGCGTTGGAAGGGAAAAGTGAAATTAGCCGAAAAACTTGAAAAGGAAATGAACTATCCGGTTTTCCTCACCAACGATGCCAATGCAGCAGCTATGGGTGAGATGATTTATGGTGGAGCAAAAAACATGAACGATTTTATTGTGATAACACTTGGCACCGGTTTGGGAAGCGGAATTGTAGTTGATGGAAAAGTTGTTTACGGACACGATGGTTTTGCCGGCGAGATTGGACATACTGTCATAAATCCGGAAGGTAGAACCTGTGGCTGTGGCAGATTAGGATGCTTAGAAACTTATGCTTCGGCCACGGGAATTCTAAAAACAGTGCTTGAATTGCTTAAAAAATCTGATGAAGCAAGCGAGTTAAGAAATTTTGTACCGGAAAAAATTACCTCAAAACTAATTGCTGAGGCAGCCAACAGGTCTGATAAAATGGCTCTTGAAGCTTTTGAGTTTACAGGAAAAATTCTTGGATTTGCTTTGGCAAATGCGGTTGCAACTCTAAGCCCTAAAGCAATTTTTCTATTCGGAGGATTAGCAAAATCCGGTGAACTGATTATTAAACCAACAAAAATATATTTAGAAGAAAATTTGTTGAATATTTTTAAAAATAAAGTTCAGATTTTGCCTTCTGGTATTCCTGACCAGAATGCTGCTATTTTAGGTGCGAGTGCATTAGTTTGGGAAAACTAATGTAAATATAAATGTCTGAATAGCAGTTGTATAAATGTCATTTTGGGTTTCACTACAATTTTAATTGCTATCATTTGCAAAACGAACTGGAAAAATAACTACTAATATTTCCAGCGAACTGGAAAAATAACTACTAATATTTCCAGCGAACTGGAAAAATAACCACTAATATTTCCAGCGAACTGGAAAAATAACCACTAATATTTCCAGTTCGTAAAATTTTCCTTATATTTGCAAAATGAAAAATTTGAAAAGGAAAATAGAACAACAATTAAAATCTTTGCTTTTCAAAGGAAAAGCACTTGTGATAATAGGAGCCAGGCAGGTCGGGAAAACAACCATGCTTCAACATCTAAGTTCCGATTTTGAAAATACGCTTTGGTTAAATGCCGATATAATTTCGGTTCGCCAACGCCTTTTAAACCCTACTATTACTGATATTTCCAATGTCATTGGCAATCACAAAATTGTTATAATTGATGAAATTCAGAGAATTCAGAATGCCGGATTGTTGCTAAAACTAATGGTTGACAATTTCGAGGATGTGCAATTTATAGCAACCGGTTCGTCAGCTTTGGAAATTTCGGATAAAATTTTTGAGCCAATGACAGGGCGACACTTTCTTTTTTATCTGTACCCTTTTAGCCTATCTGAAATATATCAAGGAAAATCACAATTCGAAATAGAGCAGGAGTTGGCGTTTCACCTTATTTATGGTAACTATCCTGAAATTTGTGTGAAACGTGAGCTGGCAGAAATAATGCTAAAAAATTTGTCGCAACAATATTTGTATAAAGATGTTTTGATTTGGAAAAATATTCGAAAACCCGAATTGCTCGATAAATTGCTAAAACTTCTGGCATACCAAGTTTGTTCTGAAGTTTCGGTGAATGAACTGGCTAATCAGTTAAAAACAAAATCGGAAACTGTCGAAAACTATATCGACTTGTTAGAAAAATCGTTTGTGATTTATCAGCTAAAATCTTACAGTACGAACTCTCGAAAAGAGGTGAGCAAAATGAGTAAAATTTTGTTTTGGGACAACGGGATTAGAAATTCGATTTTAGATGATTACAGGGATATTTCGCAAAGAAATGACATTGGGCAACTTTTCGAAAACTTCATGATTGGCGAACGGATGAAAATGAATGTTTGGACAAGGCCTTCAATACGAAGCTTTTTTTGGAGAAACTATAATCAAAGTGAAGTTGATTATGTTGAATCGCATCACGATAAACTTTCGGCATATGAAATAAAATGGAGCAAAACGAAAAAGAACTACATTAGTCGTGCTTTTACAAATCTATACCCCGATGCTTTCACAAAAATAATTTCTCCTGACGATTTTATAACATTCACTCAATAGTTCAAATAAAAAATATAATTATATAGAAAATGAAACGAATTTTAAAAACTACACTAATAATTTTGATTGTTGCAAGTTATTCGTGCAAAAAACAGGAAAAACATTTCATATCTGACGAAATATACAGAGCCCAAGTTGTAGAACAGTTCGAAAAGCAGAAAAAAAAGGCAAATAACAGAGCAAATAAATTGTTCGCTGTGTTAAATTCCGATATTTCTCTTGAAAAAAAGGAGGCTTTACAGTTTTTGTTTGCATATATGCCACTGAGCGATTTGGCCGATTACGATGGTGAGTTTTTCTTGCAAAATGTCGAAGTTGCCTTGATGACAAAAGATACTTTTAGCTGGGGCAAAACAATTCCTGAAAATATTTTCAGGCACTTTGTTTTACCTTATAGAATCAATAATGAAAATCTCGACACGGCCAGAATTGTATTTTTCAATGAGTTGAAAGAACGCATAAAACACCTTTCGATGAAAGAAGCGGCATTGGAAGTAAATCACTGGTGCCACGAAAAAGTTTCGTATAAAGGCTCAGATATGAGAACCAGTGCACCATTAAGTACAGTTTGCACATCATGGGGTCGTTGTGGCGAAGAATCAACATTTACGGTTACTGCCATGCGAGCAGCAGGAATTCCTGCACGCCAGTGCTACACTCCGCGCTGGGCACATTGCGACGACAATCATGCTTGGGTAGAAGTTTGGGTAGATAATAAATGGTATTTTTTGGGTGCTTGCGAGCCTGAAGCCGATTTGAATATAGGCTGGTTTGCAGGTCCGGCTCTCAGAGCAATGCTGGTTAATACAAACGTTTTTGGAAAATATGACGGACCAGAGGAAATAATTTTGAAAGAAGAACTTTATACACGAATTAATTTGCTTGCCAATTATGCACCTACAAAAACAATATATGTACAAACAATTTCGGGAAAAGACAGCAAACCACTTGCAAACGCAAAAGTTGATTTTGGACTATATAATTATGCCGAGTTCTACTCAATAGCTTCAAAAATGAGCAATGATGACGGAATTGCTTCTTTACTTACTGGCTTTGGAGATTTGATGATATGGTGCAGTTTTGACAACAAATTTGCATACAAAAAAATAACTATTGAAGAAACTGATACTGTGCTAATTATTTTGGAAGAAACTCCTGTACTATCAAAAGTTGAACAATTCGATTTGACTCCACCAATTAAAAAAGTTCCAAAATCAGTTTCCACTAAGGGAAAAGAAGAAAATGCAAGAAAACTAAAAGAGGAAGACAAAATTAGAACTGCATATATGGAGACGTTCATAGATTCTGCTCAAGCATATGAGTTTGCAAAATCTGTAAATATCAATCCCGAAAAAACCTGGCATTTTCTCGATCTTAGTGAAGGAAACTGGAAGGAAATATTGGAATTTATTAAATCGAAGGAAAATAAGGAACTGATAATTCCTCTCCTTGCCAATATTTCGAAAAAAGATTTGCGCGACACAAAGGCAGAGATACTTATAGATCATTTGCTTTTTTCGGGCGAACAAAAAGTGAAAGATGATATTTTTTTTAAGTATATTCTATCGCCAAGAATAAATTTTGAACTTATTACACAATACAAATCTTTCTTTCAAAATGAATTTAAAAACAATGAGTTTTTAAATCCTAATAATATTATCAACTGGGTAAAACAGAATATAAAAATTGACGAAAAATCTAACTACTATAGAGTTTCCATCACACCAATGGGCGTTTATAATCTAAGGATTACCAATTCTCTTTCGAGAGATATTTTTTTCGTGGCTGTATGTCGAAGCAAAGGAATTGCTGCACGTTTAGAACCAGCAACTCGTATCCCGCAATATTTTTCAAACGGAAGATGGATAAATGCAAGTTTTGAAAAAACCGTAAAGAGCAATTCGCCTAAAGGATTTTTGATAATAAATAATTCAGACGAAAATCCAATACAAACGCCTGAATATTACATTCATTATACAATAGGAAAATTAGAGAAAAGTGTTTACAAAACCCTCGATTACGAATTCAGCGATTTGGTGAAAACATTTCCGGTAACATTAGATTTAGAAGTTGGAAGTTATAGAATTGTAAGCGGAAATCGGATTGACCAGGGAAAAGTTCTGTGCGAAATTTCATATTTTGATGTTGAAGGAGGTAAAACCACAGAGTTTGAGCTGAAATTGCGTGAAGATAGCCAAACTGCAAAAGCGCTATTTCAGCATAAATTTGATGATTTAAAACTACCTATTGCCGACAATTTGACTGAAAAAATTTCTCTATTAGGATCTGCTGAAAATGCAAGTCTTTTGCTTTGGCTGGAGCCCGACAAAGAACCTACAAAACATATTATCAAAGATATTTCCAAACTAAAAAACAAGTTTCAAACTCAAGGCTGTCAGATTGTAAATATAATAACAAATGAAAAAGATACTGAGATGGCTAAAGGCTTATTAGGAGAGGCATTTGATGCACCAACAATTTGCCTTGACAAAAACAGCCAACTTTTAAATGAAATTTCGGCAATGCTTGAAACAAATGTTACAAGGAGTTATCCAGTGGTAATTCTTCTAAACAAAAAATCTCAAATAATATTCCTTTCGGAAGGATATACAATTGGTATTGGTGAGCAGATTGTTCGTAAGATTGGGGACTTTGAGTAAAAAATAATATCATATACTCGCAAAGATAAAGAGACGCAAAGATTTTATAAGTTGAAATTTCTTTGCGTCTTCGCTAATTGGTGAGAAAGACAAAAAAAGTCAAAAAAAAATAGAATCAAAAAAACCAAATGGCTTTCAATTCTATTCATTTTATATCGGTTAAGCTCGCTTCTGCAAGCAATGATAATGAGTTAACAGTTTCCTAAACTTCTGAAAAGTTAAAATCTATTTTTCAGCAAAAAATGTTTTCACATTATCGTTATGAACAATTTTTTCTTTAAATAAGTAGGCACCGGATTTTTCTGATTTTACCATTTTTATCACTCGTGCAAAATCTTTACCAGTTCCTGTTTGTAGTGTTGCAACAACTTTCTTAGCCATAATCTATTGTTTTATTTAATTTCTTTATGTACAGTAACTTTCTTCAAAATTGGATTGTATTTTTTCGTTTCCAATCTTTCAGGAGTGTTTTTCTTATTTTTTGTACTGATATATCTTGAAGTTCCGGGCATACCACTTTCTTTATGCTCGGTACATTCTAAAATTACTTGAACTCTGTTTCCTTTTCTTGCCATGGCAAATTTTCTTTTTCTTAATAATTTTTAATAAAACCTTTCTCTTTGGCTTCCTCTAATGCAGTTTTTAATCCTTTTTTGTCGATTAACCTAATCCCTGAAGCAGATACTTTTATACTTACCCATCTATTTTCTTCTACCAAAAAGAATCTTTTAATAAAAAGATTTGGATAAAACTTCCTTCTAGTTCTTTTGTTTGAGTGAGAAACATTGTTCCCAACCATCACTTTCTTTCCTGTTATTTCACAAACTCTTGACATTTTCTTTATCTTTAATACTCAAATTCAAGACTAATTCACTTTTTCAAAATAGTTTGCAAAGAACGTGTTTATTAATAAATTATACAAATATTTTTACAGAAATTTTACTATTCATTGCTAAGCATATGAACTCTCTGAATTTGAACTGATTATATGCAAAATAGGCTTTAAAAATGATAATCATAAGAAAATATTTTATCGAATAGTTACCGCTAATAACAATCTCAAACTGAATGTTTATATTAAAGTTAAAATTGTCATTGTCATAAATTCCAAATTGCTATTTATGTCTTGAAATTTTGATTAAGTAAAATAGCTTTTGAAATATAAGGGGACTTCTAAAAATAGCAAATTTCAAGGCGTAAGAAATTTTAAGACCGCAGTTTACCATTGTAAATGAGGATTTTAAAATTTTGAAACAACGAAGAAATTTGCATTTTTATATGTTCCAATAAATCTTTAAGTTTCAATTCGCTTCAAAAGCATATTTCGTAATAAATTCAGGGCAGTTGAGGATGTTTTGCTAATATTTCGTTCTCTATTTTTCCCAAAAAGATACTTTTTCGAGATGGTTCTATTCCCTTCAGAAATGGCTATCCAAACAGTCCCAACCGGTTTTTCCTCTGTTCCTCCACCCGGTCCGGCAACTCCTGAAGTTGCAATTGCATAATCAGTATCAAATAATTTTCTAATCCCAACAGCCATTTCTTCAACAACTTCCTGACTTACAGCTCCATACTTTTCAATTTTCTTTCTACTTACTTTCAAAATATTTTCTTTAATGTTGTTCGAATATGCCACAACCGAGCCTACAAAATACTCCGAACTTCCAGCTACAGAAGTAAGTAGATGAGCAATATTTCCACCAGTACAACTCTCAGCCGTTGAAAGGCTAAGTTTCTTCTTTTTCAGTAAATCGCCAACAACTTTTTCCAATGTATCTTCTTCAAATCCAAAAACAGAATCTGGAATAATTGCCTTCAATTTTATTATCTCATTATCAATAATTTTCAATAAATCTTCGCGATTTTCACCAACAATACTAAATCTTAACCTGATCCTTCCCGGACTTGGCAAATAAGCCAATTTCAAATTTGCAGGTAATTGTTCTTCCCAATCATGAAGAATTTCAGCCAATTGAGCCTCGAACAATCCAGCAACCAAAACAGTTTTGTGAATAATATTTTTTGTTTTGAACCTATTTTTTAGTGCAGGTATAATTTTGTCGGACATTATTTGTTTCATTTCGAATGGGACACCAGGCATCGAAACAATTACCTTATTATTTTTCTCGAACCACAGTGCTGGTGCTGTTCCGTTTTCATTTTGAATAATTTTACAATTTTCCGGAACTAAAGCCTGTTGTCTGTTAAGTTCATTTAATGCAGATTTTCTTGACGACAAAAACTTCTTAATTTTAGCTAAAACATCATCATTCATAATCAGATGAGTATCAAAATATTCGCATAAAGTATTTTTGGTAATATCATCTTTTGTTGGTCCCAAACCTCCAGTTAATAAAATAATTTCTGCTCTTTCTAAAGCCGTGTCGATGGCATCAAAAATATGATTTCTATTATCTGAAATTGAAGTAATCTGATAGACATTTAAACCATTCATATTTAAATGTTCAGCCATCCATGCAGAATTTGTATCTACGACCTGTCCAATTAAGAGTTCGTCGCCAATTGTTATTATTTCTACATCCATTTACTTTTGGTTATTTTTATTAAATATTTGTTATTTTGATTTAGTGGTTCTTATTAAATTCAAAATTGAATCTTATTCAAAATCTTCATACAGCAAATATTTTACTCTGATTTTTTTGAATTTCTTTAAACCTTTTTTCCATGATTTTTTTATTTCATCAGCTGTTTTACCTTCAGTAATTTGCTTTTGAAGTTCTGGTGTTCCGGCAAGTTTTATAAAAAAATCATTAAAAAACTTATCCTTTTCTTCGAATATGAGGTAAGCATCGCAAAGATACTTAATATTTATTAATGGATTTTCTAAAATTCTTTCAGAATCTTTTTTTGAAAGCTCTATTCCACGGCATTTTTGATTCAGAAATTTTGGATTTTCGCAAATTCCTTGCAAACTTTTTGGCGTAAAATAAAAATCACCAATTTGCCAATCTGGATGTCCGAGAATTTGAAACGGTTTTTCTGTCCCACGACCTATACTCATGGCTGTTCCTTCGAAAAAACATAAGGATGGATACAAATAAACCGATTCCATATTTGGCAGATTTGGGGAAGGATTCACAGGTAATTCATACAAAGTTTCATGAGAATAATTTTGACACATAATTACTTGCAATTCGCAATTCTTGTTGTTGCTAAGCCAATTTTCTCCAATTATCATTTTTGCATATTCACCAATCGTAAGACCATGAACAACAGGCACAGTATGCATTCCAACAAAGGAAGAAAATTTTGTTTTCAAAACAGGTCCATCTACATAAAAACCATTCGGATTGGGACGATCGAATACTATAAGTTTAATGTCGTTTTCGGCACAAGCCTCCATAACATAATGCAAAGTTGAGATATATGTATAAAATCTAACTCCAACATCCTGAATATCAAAAACGAAAATATCAATATTTTTCAAGTCTTCAGATTGTGGTTTTTTATTTTTCCCATATAGTGAAACTACAGGCAACTTAGTCTTTTTATCTATGTAATTTTGAATTTGTTTACCGGCTTCTGTTTCTCCACGAAAACCATGCTCAGGACAAAATATTTTTTCTACAGAAATATTGAGAGAAAGCAAACTATCTACCATGTGTGTTTTATGAATTAGCGAACTTTGGTTTGCCAATACAGCAACTCTCTTATTTTTCAATAATGGTAAATATTCTTCAGTTTGTTCGGCTCCAACTTTTACAAAGTTTTGCGAAAGCAAATTGCTTGTACTGAATAAAAAAGTCATACAAACTAACACCAATCTTATTTTCATGATTTAAGTATTTATATCAAACAATAAATATTATTTTTGTACAAATTAAAACAAACATATTGAATACTGAATTATTTATTGCAAAAAGAATTTATGGCGGCAAAGGTGAAGGGAAAATATCTAAGCCTATGACAAATATTGCCATTATCGGTATCGTTCTTGGGCTATCGGTAATGATTCTTACTATTGCAATTGTAACAGGTTATAAAAAAGAAATTAAAGCAAAAATTACGGGTTTTGGCTCGCATATTATAATTACAAATTACGATTCGAACAATTCCTTACAAACAATACCAATATCGAAAGAACAAGATTTTTATCCTTCAATTACTGAAATTGATGGAATTGAACACATTCAGATATTTGCGACAAAAGTTGGAATAATAAAAACCGAAGACAACTTCGAAGGCGTGATGTTGAAAGGAATTGGGAAAGATTTTGACTGGAGTTTTATTGATAAAAACATAGTTGAAGGCGAAAAGTTTGCCCTAATTGATACGGTTAAAAGCAATTTCACCTTAATTTCAAAAAAGATAGCTTTGTCTTTAAGCTTGAAAGTTGGCGATAAAATTACTTGTTACTTTATTCAGCAACCTCCCCGAATGAGAAGATTTACCATTTCTGGAATTTTTGAAATTGAAATAGAAGAATTTAGCAAACTAATTTTAGTTGATATTGGTCATATCCAGAAATTGAACGATTGGGAAGAAAACCAAATTAGTGGCTTTGAAATTTTTATTGATAATTATGACAAACTTGACTATCTGAGTGAAAAAGTAGAAGAGCTAACGGAATTTAATTTTGACAAAAAAAGTTCATTACTAAAAACTAGTACTGTTAAACAACTATATCCACAGTCTTTGTATTGGATAGAACTATTTGATACTAACACAATTGTGATTTTAATTTTAATGGTTATCGTTGCAGGTTTTAATATGATTTCAGGACTATTTATAATCATTCTGGAGCGCATAAATATGATAGGTATTTTAAAAGCACTTGGAACAGAAAACTGGAGTATTCGCAAATTGTTTCTATATCACGCTTCCTTCTTAATTGGGAAAGGGCTTTTTTGGGGAAATTTTGCTGGAATTTCGCTATGCCTTCTGCAAAAATACTTTGGACTTGTAACCCTTGATCCTTCAACATATTATATTTCTGTAGTTCCAATAAATTTCAGTATAATACATATTTTACTAATAAATCTTGGGACATTGATTATAACAGTTTCTATGTTGATACTTCCTACAATAATTATTACAAAAATAAGCCCGGCTAAGGCTATTCGGTTTGAGTGAGCTTTTGCCTATCAGCCATTTTAAGCATTTATTATTAAATTTAAGTCCAGTAAGCATTTATTTCATTTTAAAAATTAATTTGGTGTATAAAAAAAATATGTTTTATTTTGATTAATTAATTGAGTATTATTTAAAGCGAATCAATAGGTCCGGGCTTGTGAAGAAGATTAAAATTATTTTTATATTAATATTGTTTTTTAATATTATTAAACAGGCTGATTCACAATCTCTTATTAGTTTATCTTCATCGGATTCTCTTTGCCAGGGAAATATGTTGGCTATAGTTCCTGTTTTAAATGCAAGTGTAATAGTTGATTCTATTGATTGGAATGGCACAAATATATTACAATATGATTCAACATCAATAGTTGTAAACCCAACTTCAAATAGCAATTACGATTTGACAGTTTATAGTCCAGACACAACTTTGTATGCCTCAATATTTATCTTTGTTATTGAACCGGCAATAGCATCATTTAGTTTTTCGCCCGACAGTGCTTGTGCTGGTACACAAGTCAATTTCATCAATACTTCCTCAAACTTTTCGTCAAGCAATTGGAATTTTGGGGATAATAGCACTTCAACAATTGACAATCCTAACCATACTTACCAAAGTATCACTAATTTTGTAGTTGCTTATCCTGTAACTTTAATAGTTACTGAAAATTTCTGTCAAACACAAGATAGCTATGTTCAAAACATACATGTCTTGCCAACAGTTTCAGCAAGTTTTACTTTAAGCAACGACAGCGTGTGTACCGGAGCTCCAATAATTTTCACAAATACATCAACAGGATATACCTCAAGTTTATGGGATTTTGGAAATAGTGTAACTTCACCATTTCAAAGCCTGTCATACACCTATTTCATTGGAGGAAATAATGTTGAATCATTCACTGTAATATTAACTGTTTCCAATGGATTTTGTCCTGCTGATAATGCTAGTGCTCCGGTTACTATTTTCCCAAACCCTAATGCCGACTTTTCTTTCTCTCCAAATAATACTTGTTCAGGAAATACAATAAATTTCACGAATAATTCAACAGGCCACTCAACAAGCATTTGGAATTTTGGAGATAATAGTTCATCAAACCTTGAAAATCCTACACATATTTATACAAATATTAGTAATGGTCCTCAAGTATTCACAATTAATCTATCGGTTTCAAACGACATCTGTCCTGCCGATAATTATACAGAAACAATAAGCATATTACCGGCACCGCATGCAGAACTTACCGATATTAGTTCGATATCGCCATTCGTGCAATGTGATACTATGGGAAGTATTGTTTTTGAAGTATTTAATAGTTCTACCACTACAAGTACAAATACCGAATACACAATAAATTGGGGAGATGGGACACCTGATTTCTTCAGCACAACTAATTGGACAACTGAAACTCACGAATACAATATAATGGGAAATATTGTTATTACACTAACTGTTTCAAATAGTTTTGGTTGTTATTCAACAGAAGTTTACGATGGATTTATTGGAGCTAATCCCTCAATTGGATTAACAAATCCGGGAGGTACAGCCCTCGAATGTGTTCCTCAAACATATTTTTTCCCTATTGATTATGGAAATGATACTGGTTCAGTTTATACATTTTTTTTCACAGATATTGACACGACTATTGAGTATTCTTATCCTCCACCGGATACAATTTTTTACGAATTTTTAAACTCATCATGTGGTTATCCTGACAATGAATTTTCTGTTTATTTTCAAGCACAAAATCAATGTGGAATAACCAATGGAGTTATTAATTCAATTAGACTTTCGGAACAACCAACCGCCGATTTTGAATTTTCGCAAGATACAGCTTGTGTTTTTGACGATACTGTTGTTGTTTCAAATTCTTCTGCCCTCGGAAATGAAGTTAGTTGGGACTTTTTCAACAGTGTATATAATTGCGATAGCGTTGCAGCTGTGAAATGGTTTATAGTACCGGAAAACGGTTGGACACTTTTACCACCTGGCTCATTAGGAAACGAATTTTTATACAATACACCTGGCTACATGAATAATCCCAATTTGTGGGGATCAAACGAATTGGAATTAGTTTTTGATTCAGCCGGAGTATATGAGGTTTCGCTGATAATGCAGAATACAAAATGCGGAAAAGATTCAATTTCAAAGTTAATAACTATTATTGAAGCTCCGGATTTAATCGCATCGCTTGATACAACTAATGGTTGCTCTCCTCTCACAGTGAATTTTTCAAATAATTCAACAGGTGAAGGACTTTCATTTTTTTGGGACATTTCTCCTTCCACAGGCTATACTTTTTCTACTCCATTTTCTGATACTTCACAAAGCCCTACTATTATTTTTAATACTATCGATACAAATTTTGAAGTTACACTTTATGTTCAAAATAGTTGTGAAACTAAAGATACTACATTCTATATTGATGTGTTCGGAGTACCGGAAATTGAATTTCCTCCAATTGAAGATTCTTGCAGAAATTATTCGGTTCAAACCTATGCACTATATGATAGTAATGGCACAAGCATTAACTCATATCAATGGGAAATTGCTCCAAATTCCGGGTTTATTTTCACCGATGGCACTAACTCAAACTCTGCGAATATTTCCCTATTATTCGATCAGGTTGGTTTATACACTTTAAGCATTATTGCTGAAAATATGTGTGGAATTGATACATCGGAACAAAGTTTTGAAATTTTTCCTTTTCCTTCAATTGAAATATTTGGCGATACAGATATTTGTAAATTTGATACATCAATTTTATCATTATTAATTAGTTCTGACACATCTTACACTATTGAATGGAATACCGGGGAATCTATCGAAAGTATATTTGCTGCACCTCAGCAGGACTCCACATATTTTGTAACAATTACCAATTTAACAAATTGCTCCGATATAGACTCTTTTCCTTTAACTGTTTTTCCTTTGCCCGAAATTTCTATTGATGCAAATTTCCCAATCTGTGTAAATCAGACAGATACTAATTTAAACGAATTTCCTTTTGGTGGATATTGGCAAGGTCCGGGAATAACAAATATTTCCGAAGGAATTTTTAATCCTGAAATTGCAGGAGTTGGTACACACACAATCGAATATTTTTATACGGATTCTTTGGGGTGTAACAATTCTGACAGCCTACAAATCACAGTTTTAGAACTTCCTTCCGTTTTTGCAGGAAATGATACCAGTTTGTGCAATCAAGCTATTTCGGTGCAATTTTTTGGAAGTCCGGCAGGTGGTTTCTGGACAGGCTTTGGCATAGATTCTTTATCAGGAAATTTTTTGCCGGATTCAACCGGGACTTTTGAAATTATTTACACATATACAGATTTGCTATCCTGCACAAATCAAGACACTATCAATCTGAATGTAGTTGAGCCGGCAATTGCTGAGGCTGGTGCTGACACTGCAATATGTTTGGACAGCGAGCCTTTGCAATTGTTTGGAAATGCAGACTCAATTTCATATTGGACTGGTCAGGGAATAATAGATTCTTTAAATGGAAATTGGTATTTTCTCCCGCCGGATACCGGAATTTTTACTTTATTTTTCCATTATGGTGTAGGAAATTGTTACAATTACGATAGCATATTTGTAACAGTTTATCCCTTGCCGGAAATTTCTATTGATGCAAATTTCCCAATCTGTGTAAATCAGACAGATACGAATTTAAACGAATTTCCTTTTGGTGGATATTGGCAAGGTCCGGGAATAACAAATATTTCCGAAGGAATTTTTAATCCTGAAATTGCAGGAGTTGGTACACACACAATCGAATATTTTTATATGGATTCTTTGGGGTGTAACAATTCTGACAGCCTACAAATCACAGTTTTAGAACTTCCTTCCGTTTTTGCAGGAAATGATACCAGTTTGTGCAATCAAGCTATTTCGGTGCAATTTTTTGGAAGTCCGGCAGGTGGTTTCTGGACAGGCTTTGGCATAGATTCTTTATCAGGAAATTTTTTGCCGGATTCAACCGGGACTTTTGAAATTATTTACACATATACAGATTTGCTATCCTGCACAAATCAAGACACTATCAATCTGAATGTAGTTGAGCCGGCAATTGCCGAGGCTGGTGCTGACACTGCAATATGTTTGGACAGCGAGCCTTTGCAATTGTTTGGAAATCCAGACTCAATTTCATATTGGACTGGTCAGGGAATAATAGATTCTTTAAATGGAGATTGGTATTTTCTCCCGCCGGATACCGGAATTTTTACTTTAT
>Ga0209249_1002301_pt1 | contig 15861 bp, 10 predicted proteins | sample SaaInlV_200m_DNA_4_FD_184653 | JGI IMG/M metagenome (GOLD analysis project Ga0209249, IMG submission 184653) | Marine microbial communities from expanding oxygen minimum zones in the Saanich Inlet - SI037_S3LV_200m_DNA (SPAdes) (version 2) | ecosystem: Environmental > Aquatic > Marine >...
GTCAGCAGGCTGCTCAGGAACGGAAGTTTGGCGCCCATGATGTGGGCCAGCTCATGCAGTGCGGTTTTGTCCTGTTTACTCCAGGGGCAGACTGACAAGCAGGTGGAGCAATACAAATCCTTACCCAATTGAAAATCCCCGCAACTTTGGTTGTCTTCAAAATAGGCTTTCTTACCGCTTGCCTGCCACTGGTTAAACGGTTCCCAGACCGGGTGGTCTTCCAGGCTCAGTGCCTGCGGAGGGCAGGAGGTGGCACATTTTTTACAACCGACGCAGAATCGCTGCAGCCCGAAATCGATGGGTTTGTCGATGGCCAGGGGCAGATCGGTGAAGATGCACCCGAGGCGGACATTTCCACCGAAGATCGGGTTGATCATCCGATTCATCCGTCCCAGCTCACCAAGGCCGGAAGCGATGGCGTGGGGGATCTGGGGTCCAAAAGAAATTCCGTCAATAGCGGTATATCCCAGGCCCTTGATAAACCGTAACAGCCGGGTGGTTGCCATCCCGAAAGCCTCGTATCCGGCCCTGTCTCCGGCAGCTCCCAGTTCGGTCTGGCTGCGCAGCGTCAGGTCCGGTGGACAGACACCGATCACGCTGATGACATATTTCAGGCGCTCCGGAAGAATGCGGGTCCTCCCGTCCACGGTGACTTCGTCAACATCCGGGCTGATCTCCACACCGGCACTCAACCAGTCGGGGTTGATGGTCGTAATACCGATCATGGGGGATCCCAACTGGACAGCGGCCTTTTCTACGGTTTCCGCCGCCTCCTGGGGGGAAGCCTCCCAGGCTGGTAATCCCAAGGACTGCGGGGGATGGAGTTTCCAGGTGTTCTGGATTTCCTGAAGCCCGGGCAACGGATTGAAGAGTGGATCTCCCAGTGAGCCGATCGTGCCACTCTGGTAGGTATTGGCAGCGTAATGCAACGCCAGGTCCCGCACGGAGTATCCGGGCACCTTGTCCCGGATCTTACCGGCCACCACATCTTTGCTCGTCTCTATGGCTGCCTTGGCTTTCTCACCCTCCACTAGAACCCTGTGCATCAGAAAGTTCATCTGCGGTTTTGAAAGCCGGGCCTTGTCAGTCTCAGTGGTAATCTGATCCACCGTTTTGACCCACCAGGGGTAACGTCTTTTTTTTCGCTGGCGATATTCAATATCCATGTTCGTATTCCTCATGAAAAGGCTTGCTGTCGTGATATTCGGGTATCGTGTATCCTTTATACACGATACTCCCCTTAAAAACTGTCGGTATAATGTTTTTTCCTAGCAGCTAACGGCTAATATGCTATCTACTGCACACAGTCGAATTTATCCGTATTCTTTGAGAACCAGAACTCGCCGTTGTCCTCCTCCGTTAAGTTCAGACTCACACCATAACCATCGATCAGCGCCATTGATTTTGAATTCTCTTCCAGGTGGCTCATAATACCTTCCGGATCCCATCCATCACAAAGCCTCTCCTTCAGTTCCTTTGCAACTGACGGGTTATTTGCCAGGGCATTGGACTGTTCATGGGGATCATTCTCCAGGTCAAACAGGAGATCATCCTCATCATTCCCGTAATAGTGAATGTACTTCCACTTCCCGGACCGAAGCATTCTGCCGGGAACAGCGACCTTCTCCAGATCGAGTTCCGCAAAGGCCTCTTTTAAAAACTTATATCCTTTTTGAATCGGAAAAATATCACTGAGCACTTCTCTTGCGCAATCTTCCCTACCATTTTGTATGGCACCGGTCAGGCTTTGGCCATCCTGCCCGGGAGGCGCCTGGGAACCTGTAATCTCACAAAGGGTGGGGGCAATATCCATAAGCGAAGCCGGAGAATTTATTTGCGTGTGCTGTTTAATCCCATCACCTTCAAATATGAAGGGGATACAGGCACTTTCCTCGAAAAAATTAACTTTACCGAAGAAGCCCTTTTCCCCGTTTTGCTGGCCATGATCAGACGTATATACAAACAGTCCTTCCCGATTGTGATTCTGCAGGAAGCTGTCCCAGGCACCCTTGATTTCGCCGATCAGTTGGTCCTGGTACTCGATCATCCCCAGGTAGGCTGCGCGTGTTGACAGGATCTCTGCTTCAGAAATCTCTTTTTCCGGGTGATATACCTGGTAGCATTTTTTTTCCATGGCAACAAAAGCCCTCGTTTGAATCGTATCGAAGTTCAGGTCCGTCTTCATGGATCGGGGAAGATCTATTTTCTCCCGGTAATAATCATATAAATCCGGCGGAGCAATATAGGGTGAGTGGGGCCCGAAAGTACCAATGACGATACACTGGGGTTTCTCATGGTCCTCTTTTAGATATGCCAGCGCTGCATCAATGACTAACCGGTCATACTCCAGAACCGCTGAGAACCCTTTACCCGAGTGAGCCGAGGCAAAAGGATCTATACCAGCCAGAGCCTGCTTCGGACCTCGATTATCCCTGAATGATCGATTCATTGAATTCCATTTCGTCGGTGTCATGTCACCAAAGATGCGCTTTGAAAAACCGTGTCTCTGATCAGGCCCCAGGAAATGCATCCTCCCGCAGAGCACAGTTTCATACCCCTCAGCCACCAGGCTGTGCAGGAAAGTCGCCTGATCACTGGGAAGCGCCTGATTGTTGTTATAAATCTTTGAGCGTGCGGGGAGCTGTCCGGTGAGAAAACTCAATCTGGCAGGTACGCACAGGGGGCAGGAGGTATAAGCATTGGTAAATGAGACACCGTTCTCCGCGATCCGGTCCAGATTCGGGGTTCTAACCAGGTCGTCCCCGGCGTGCGTCATGAATTTCCCGCCGTGCTGGTCACTCATGAACACTAAAATATCAGGTTTCATCATTGTTTTAGTCTGGATATTGTTTTTGTAGTTCTGAGCGCAGGATCTTGCCCATTATGTTTTTTGGCAGGGCGTCTACAAAATAGACCGCCTTGGGTTTTTTGAAGCTGGCCAGATTTTCCTTGCAGAAATCCACAACTTCTTCGGATTCCAGCTTTTCCCCCGGTTGTGTCACAATGGCCGTGCAGACTTTCTGTCCATAAGTCTCATCCGTTGCTCCGAAAACCGCCGCTTCCTGGATTTTCGGGTGCCGGTACAGGACTTCCTCCACCTCTTTGGGGTAGATGTTTTCCCCGCCACTGATGATCATGTGATTCTTTCTTTCCATGATATAGAGAAACCCATCGCTGTCCAGTTTTCCCATATCGCCGGTATAGAGCCAGCCATCCCGAATGGCGTCGGCGGTTTTTTCCGGATCTTTGTAATACCCCTGCATGATATTGGGTCCCGTACAGATGATTTCCCCGACCTCTTCCGGGGCTGTATCGTTTCCCTCTTCGTCAACCACCCGCACCATGCTGTGCGGAAGGGGACGTCCGACGGACATTGGCTTTGTGTCGGAGAATTCCCCGGAACGGTTGGTTAATCCACTACAGGTTTCCGTCATCCCATAATTTTCGATGATCGCTGCCCCGGGAAACGCTTTTTTCAATTGATTCCGGGTCTCATCCGGGATCGACTCGGATCCGGACATCAACTTTCGGATGGAACTCACATCAGTGGTTTTCAGCTCCGGCATCATCAGCAGCATTTTATATGCAGTCGGCGGATTGCCGAGAACCTCGATGCCCTCTTTTTCAATGGTTTCAAGCATCAGTTTGGGATCGAACCCCTTCAGCATGAACGCAGTATTCGCGCCAAATACGGAACCGAAAAGTCCCACAATTCCCGCGGAATGAAACAGGGGATACACCGTCAAGCTCTTTTCAAACCTGGATCCAAATACAATGCCCAGGTTGGCTGTTTCCCATAACCAGCTTTTATGGGTATGCACCACGCCTTTTGGTCGGCCGGTGGTGCCGGAGGTATAGATGATGGTGGCGATATCGTTTTCTTTGACATCGATCACCGGCATCTCGGCAGACTGCCCCCTGGTGCTTGCTTCAAAATTCTCGAAATCAGGGCTCTCGCCCTGGCCTGAGTAGAGAAACGTTTTTACCCTGGTCACCGAGTTTTGAATCTCCCTGACCACGTCTTCAAAATCGTCCTGGAACACCAGGGTGCTGATATCGGCATGATCCATGATATAAACCAGCTCCTCGGCCGAGAGTCGAAAGTTGAGCGGGACCACCACCGCCCCGATCCGGACGATGGCATAGATAGTTTCCACCACTTCCAGGCAGTTGGCGAACAGGGTTCCCACGTGGTCACCCCTGTTAACCCCAAGTTCCAGCAGGGCATTGGCCCGGCGGTTGACCGCCTCATCTAGTTCTGCGAAGGTCACCCTTTTCTCATCAATGACAATGGCTTCCAGTCCACCATAGGTGTGAGCGGTTGTCATCAAAGTGCGACCAATGGTCAATTCCATAATCGTTCTCTCTTTTGTTGGGGATCAGGTTTTTTAATCAACAGAAAAAACCGTGCCCTTTGAGCACGGTCAGGAATAATTGGCTCTGCCTTCAGAGCAGAAATCCCCCCTTGAGGCAAGTGTTTCTCCTTCGTGTTTAAGAAACACGTTGCTCGGGGCCAGGGGGGTGTTTACTATGCCGGGCAACATCCCCCTGGCCCCCTTCGAAGGGGGAATTTGGCAATCCAGCCTTTGGTCATCCTCAATCTTTCAAACACTCTTCAAGGGGGCAGCTAAAAGCCAGGCCCTTTAGGCTCGGTTCCTTAATTTAAGCCTGACCCCGTTCTCTCTAATCGCTGGGTACGAGGTGAGCAGGGATCTTGAATCCGGCTTCCTTGTAATAGCGGTATGCACCTTTGTGCAAAGGCATGTTTGCTTCAAAGAGTGCCGTTTCTTTGGTGATGCCTTTGGCCCATGCGGCAACGGCATACAGCTCGTCAATATTTTCCCAGAACGCTTTGGTGGTCTGATATACACCCTCTGCATCGACTCCGACGCGTGTCCCGATACCCGACCATACCCCAAGCGCTGTGACTGGTTTGTCATTGACCTGGTTCGGGCCATACACATCCGGTGGTATGGTTTCCAGGGTCCGTCCCGGCAGTTTCATCATAAAAGCTATTTTTGGATGCTTTAAGGCCGCTTTGGAAAGATCCAGCAACCTGATTTTGTTGGTCAGTGCGATCTGGGCGATCATGGGGGCCGGTACCGAAGTTGGCGCCATGATAAAGTCAATCTGGCGATCCTGGAAGGCCTGAACGCCCGCTCGCCCGTCCAGATACACCACCTTAAAATCCTTGCCCGGCTTCAAGCCGCTGGCACCGTTAATCACTGCCAGATTCACCGGTGTGATCGCCGCATTTTTGGGCCCTACCCAAACCTTTTTGCCCTTGAGATCACGGAAGGTCTTGATGCCGGAATCTGCATAAACCAAAGCATGATAAGCACCAGCCGGGAACATTACAACGGTTCGCAACTTGGCAAATTTCTGCGCCGGGTTTTTGATCTTCTTAAACATGCGTTGACCGTTGCGCAGCCATTCAGTCAGTGAAGGTCCAAACATATAAAAATCAACCCGGCCGGCGGCAGCATCGATCAGGGAACGAGTCGCGGGCTTCCCCATGCTCACCTGAACGGTAATCCCATCCGCATATTTATGAGCCGCGTTGGAAAAGGCGGTCGCTATGGTGCCATACGAACTACCTGCCGGCATACCATCCATTTTGTAGTACTTCTCGGCCAGGGCAGTGGCTGAAAACGACAGGACCATCGCGAAAAATACTACCAGAGAAACGAATCGTTGAAGTTTCATGTGATCTCCTCTTTTTTTGTTTTAGGTACTTGAAATGAACTTCCCCGCAATAATCTGACGGGGGATTAGACAGCTGTTTCAGCTGCTCTTCTCGGAGCGAACAGGTGGTGCTGCACCAGAATGACGATGGTCAACACCAGACCGCTCCATTGCCAGATGGGATATACCAGCAGCAGCGACCCGCCAGCCAGCAATCTCAGTCCGATACTCAGGAGTGATAAGGGTTCCCGGTCCATGGCTGACAAGGCGGTGGTTAACAACCACAAGGCGAGCAGAACCCGGAACAGGATCCAGACAAAAGCTGCCAGATCAAAGGCACCACCTGTGGCAGCAGAAACGATCAGGAGTTGCGGATTGTAAAGAAAAACAAACGGGATGATGAAGCCGATATATGAGATCCGCACCGCCTTGACAGCGAGGGTCATCGGGTTGGCTTCGGCGATGGGCGCCGCTGCAAAGGCCGCCATACACACCGGCGGTGTGATGTTTGACATCACCCCAAAATAAAAAACGAACAAGTGTATCACCAGAGCTGGCACCCCCAATTTCATTACTGCCGGGCCGAGTACCAGGACAACAATCAGGTAGGCCGCCCCGGTCGGCATCCCCATCCCCAGGAACAGGCAGACGAGCATCGTCAGGAGCAGGGCCGGAAACAGGCCCTCACCGGCAAGGCCGCCGATAATTTGCGCAAAACGGAGGCCCGCCCCGGTCAGATCCATAGCGCCCATGATAAGGCCCAGATTCCCGATGATCACCAGAATGGTGCAGCAGGCTACCCCACCTTTCATTAAGGCGGTGAACAGGCGCTTCGGATCGGCGCGGAAATCAGGATCCATGAATGCAAAAACGACAGTGACCACAGTCGCCCAGAATCCAGCCATGGCAGGTGAACGACCCATTATCAGAATAACGACCATGGCGATAATAGGAGCCACGAACATCAAAGACCTCAGGTAGTCCTCTTTCGTCAGCTTGACCTTTTCCGAATCGGGAATGGGTTCCATCCCCAGACGTTTGGCTTCCAGTGAGACGGCGATAAAGAGGCTGGCATAATACAGCGCTGCCGGTACCAAAGCCGCCACAATGATATACAGGTAGGAGATCCCGGTGAATTCGGCCATCAGAAAGGCCGCCACACCCATCACCGGCGGCATGATCTGACCGCCGGCAGAGGCAGCCGCTTCCACCGCTCCGGCGAAACTGGCGGAAAACCCCTTTTTCTTGGCCATGGGAATGGTCATGCTGCCGGTACCGACCACATTGGCGACGACACTGCCGGACATGGTTCCGAATATACCGCTGGCAATAATAGCGGCATGGGCAGGTCCCCCCCGGGTATGGCCGGTGGCTGCGAAAGCAAATCTTAACATGACGTCTCCCGCTCCGGTTCCTTGCAATATAGCGCCGAATACAATAAAGATGAAGATCAGATTCAATAATACGGCCATGGCCATGCCGAATACACCGGAGGTTGAAAACCAGATCCGCATCATCGTCTCGGGAACATCGTAGCCGGCGTGGCGTAGCGAACCTGGCAGGTACTCGCCAAACAAAACATAGGCCAGGCAGGCGCCGGCAACCAATACCAGCGGCCAACCAATAATGCGCCGGGTCAGTTCGCACAGGACCAGGATTCCGGCCAGGGCCAGATAGGTAATACTCAGATCGAGCTCGAACAGGCCGTCTTCCAGTTCCTCACTTACATCGATATAGAAATAAATAGCGCCCAGGATGATGGCCAGCATCACCAGGTCGATCGTCCAGAACAACACCTGTTTAGCTGTACTATCTGTCGGATATTTTTTCACCAGAAGATTCATCAGCATAGCGGCCAAAACGCCGGCCCCCATAATCAATGGCCGATGCATCAAGGGATCCCAAACACCGAAAAAGGCCGTGTAAATACTCTGAAGAGAAATACCAACAGTGATCGTAATGACGACAAGTTTAATAATCTTTTGCACACTTACCTCTCCATAGATTTAGACTTCAAAAATTGATTACTTGCTCTGTTTGACATAACCGGCCTCGTCCAACTCCAGTTTGAGATATTGACTCAAGCCGTCCAGTCGAACCTGACTTCGGATAGACTGCAAATACGCCAGACTTTCGTTATCGATTCGGTTCACGTCCTCAAGATTTATGCTTAGTTTCCTTTTTTTACCCAAATGGCCAGCGCACAGATCCCGCAAAACTGGCATCGCGGTATTGTTCAACTCGCCTTCGATCCGAATGAAAACGTCACCATCTTCCGTAAATGTCTCTTTAAAATAAATCATAGTGCCGTAAGCTTTTCAAAGAGTGTGCCAGCTGGGTAGAGACGATTTTCTTCCATAATTATAGATAATTAAAAAATATCCGACAGAAAAATTGCGATGAGCTGATATTAAATATAACGTAAATACCATATATGACGTTTTTTGTTGACAGAACCTCATCAAAGAATCATGAATACGGTGAATGTTTCAAATTGAGAAAACTGTTACAGACTGCCAATCATAAAAATATGACCGTTTTAACCAGCACTTCAAGACAGCGAGTATTCTAATGCTCCAATTTCATGAGGATCTGAATACTTTGGCTTGCACCTGTCCCAACACCCGGCACTCCTCTATGGGTTTGACAAAATGGAATAGAAGTAAATACGGGAAGTTGGTAAAAGCGCGGCAAATCTCAGGAAGGATTTTGAAATGTTGAATTTACTGGGATAATTTACAGATGCGAAGAAAGAAATGGCTGAAAAGGGGTAGGGAATGGCCGAGGATGTTCCAATTCAATGTTTATAGGGTTTTGCGCGGAGGGATGGTGCGGCGTGTTTCATTTTATACCATGTGAAACACTTGGGTAGTCAGTTGGAGTAGACACCGTTTTCGAGTTTCTCGAAAAAAATCTTTTGCGCTGAATAATGTCAGGCATCCATCAATTTCTTACGAATCCAACTGGGGTTCCTTCTGCAGTCAAGAACTGCCATTACTAAAACCTCATCTTCTGAAACTCTGTAATATATTGCAAATGGAAATCGTTTTGAAAGAAGTCGGTGGTATCCGAATACTTTAAGGTGAATGCCTTCAAAATATCTCAAAGAATCAATGTCGGAATAAAGAGAATCAAGAAAATATGAACCAAGCCCAGCAGACTGTTTTTCATAAAAGCGATATCCTTCCTCTAGATCTCTTTCTGCAACATCAAGGATTCTTACTTTCATCTTGTATTTTTTCTAATCCTTTCTTTCGCCTCATCCCAATCTCTAACTTTAGCTTTTCCAGAAGCCAATGCCTGTTCCCGGTCATCAAGGGTTTCTTTATGCCAAACAGGTGATTCAAATGTCACTTCATCTCTTGTCAAGTCATCCCAAATTGATTCCATCAGGTTGAGCTTTTGACTAAATGAAAGTTCGGAAAGAGGTATAACTATTTGTTCCATCTTCAAATCTCTCAATATATTGTTGATTGTCTTTTAGAAATTTTAACACATACCGATCATTAGTGAAACCATCTTTCCTGAGATGAAAAAAAATAATAACTAATAAGGGAAAACTCATGTTCGTGTTATATTATTCTCTGGTGGATCTGGTGGCGTTGGCAAAACCGAAAAAGAAATGAATTTTGTTTGATTGCGAAAAAGTAGTTAAAAGATTGCCATCCGACAAATGCTGATGAGCTGGTATTAAATATAACGTAAATACCATATATGACGTTTTTTGTTGACAGAACCTTATCAAAGAATCATGAATATCGTAAAGGTCGGCTCAAAAATTAATTCACATTCTATTTGTAAAATGTCCAGTGCTTATGGGACTTTTGCAAATAGATTATGTGAAGTTATTTTTTAACGATCCTTGAATGTTTCAAATTGAGAACTGCGAATCTCAGCCAATTAATAATTATGACCGTAATAACCAGCACTTCAAACCACAATACCCCGCAGCGCATACTGGCGCTGGCGGCTCTCTTCAATTCCGAGTTTTCCATCAACTGGCTGCAGGCACTGTCCGGGGAAAAACCGCAGTGCATTTTGGAAGCACTCGATCTGGGATTGAAAGAAACCTGGCTGGAATCTGACAGACCTGGATTCTACCGTTTCACAGACATTCAGCAACAGGCCGGCTTGATAGATTCACTCCCTTCCCAGGAAAGAGAAGAACTTCATCTGCGCATAGCAGATATCCTGCAACAGGAGACATTGAATAATCCGGAAGTAGAAAGAATTCTGGCCCAATCTCTTTTAAATATCAAAAACGATGTCGACGGGTGCCGGCAGTTATTGACAGAGGGAAAAATCGTACGTGGCGGTCGAAGTGGTCAGGCCTATGATGCCTTAATTTATTATGACAAGGCCATCGAGGATCTTGGCCAACTTGAAGGGGCAGAAGCAGACTGGCTGCTGCTGGATGCGACCCTTGAATTCGCCCAGATAGCGGTGAGCGAGGCCGACTCCTCAAAGGCCATTGCGTATATTAACGAGGCTCTTCAACGGGCCGACAGCAGGGGATTCGATCCGTATCGGGCATTGTTGAAGATGTACCTGGGCAGGCATGAATTTATTCTTTCCGAATTCGAATCCGCCATGGAGCACTTTGAAGAGGGCTGGGAAATGGCGAGGCAGATCAAAGACGAACCCATGAAACAGGCTGCCAATCTACTGGCCGTATTTTTTCTCTTTTACCAGGGACGGTACCGGGAAGCAGTGGAGTTAGCCGAAGAATTTGTCCCTGAGGTCGATGGGGCGCCTCATACGAGACTTCCAATGTTGCAACGCCCGCTATTTGGGATTTGTATGGTATACCGGGGAGAAATCTCACAAGGTTTGGGTATGGTGAGATCCTCAGTCAGTATGGCTCAAAAGGCGAGGAACACAACAGTTAGCTGTCAAGCCACGGTGGCATTGGGTCATAGTCACGTCGTCATCGGGCGGTATAAGGAGGGCGTCGAATTTCTGGAATCTGCGTTGAAATTAGCAGAAGATGGGGAAAACCTTACAAGCAGAATCGGCGCTCTTCTGATACTGGCCGAAGCTTGCCATAAACTGGGCAACAACAAACGTGCTTTGGCTTACCTGGAAGAATTTCAGAAGCTGAGCCATGAGTCCGGATGGCACTTCGGATGGGTTTCCCAAAAACTGGATCTATGCTGGTTTATGGAACAGGGATTGCTGCCGCAGTTTGAAGGCTTCAGTCTCGAAGACAAAATCGCTGAAGCCTTAGGTGGTCCGAACGTTTTTACGAAAGGCATGGCGTACCGCTACAAGGCTCTGATGGCAAAAAAGGCGGGGCGACCCGATTTGGAGGTATTTAAAAACTTCAGCAAAGCCCTGGAATGGCTGAAGATTTCCGGCCATAGAATTGGTATCGCAACCGTCAAACTGGAACTGGCCGAGGGTTATCTGGAAAGGGGTGATGAGGAAAAAGCCAGGGCCTTTTGCAAGCCGGCCATTCAGTTTCTGCAGGGCATCAATCCGGACCTGATTCCCAAGGATCTGCGGCACCTGAAACGGGCTTTTCGAACCAGCGAGGAGATGCTCCGGGAGATACTCCAACTCGGCCAGGAGCTCGTGACCATTCGAGATAAAAGAAAGCTGGTGGCTCGTATTATCTCAACTGCCAGCTATTTCACCGGGGCTGAACGGGGCGCCATATTTCTGGTGGACAAAAACTCAGACAAGGTTGTGTTGCATGGCTCCATTAACCTGACATCCGAACAGATTGAGTCACCCATTTTTAACGATTCCATGAAAAGCGTCATGGAAGCCGTCCATACCGGTGAGACGCAAAAAATGAATTTCGACCCGGGATCTGAACAAGAAACGTCGGCTGATGATTCAATCTGTTCCTGCATCTGCATTCCCATGTTTTTGCGGAATCGTGTTTTTGGCGTTCTCTACCACGATCACCTGGATTCGCAGAAGGCTTTTCAGGAAACGGACCCGGAGGTGTTGAACTATTTTGCAACCCAGGCGGCCATTGCCCTGGATAACGTGCAGACGTATCAGGCGCTGGCAGAGATGGTAGAAGAGCAAAAGGAGCAGAAACAATATTACAAGGATCAATATCTGAAGGATATGGGATTCGAAAACATCGTTGGTAAGAGCGAGGCTATCCAACAGGTGTTTCAGCATATCGAGTCGGTGGCGGCTACCGATTCGACGGTATTAATCCAAGGTGAAACCGGGGTCGGCAAGGAATTGGTGGCCCGCGCCATACATGACAACAGTTCTCGGAAATCAAAGGCCTTCGTCAGTGTCAATTGCAGCGCCTTTACTAAAAGCCTGATTACCAGTGAACTGTTTGGCCATGAAAAAGGAGCCTTTACCGGCGCTTTTGAAAGGGTGCACGGGCGTTTTGAGCTGGCCGACGGTGGCACTCTCTTTCTGGACGAAATTGGCGATATCCCCCATGAGGTTCAGGTCCGATTGCTGCGGGTTCTTCAAACCAGGGAATTCGAACGAGTGGGGGGGCATGAAACGCTCCGTTCAGACTTTCGCCTCCTGGTCGCTACCAATAAGAACCTTGAAAAAGAGGTGCAGGCAGGACGGTTTAGAGAGGACCTGTACTTCCGGTTGAATGTATTTCCGATTCATGTTCCACCTTTGAGAGAACGAAAAGCGGATATCCCGCTTCTGGCTTACCATTTTCTCAACATCTGTACAAAAAAACTGGGTAGAACAATCGAGACTATTTCTAAATTCGACCTGGATAAACTGGTGGGCTACCATTGGCCGGGAAACATCAGAGAGCTGGAAAACATGGTAGAAAGAGGTGTGATCCTGTCTTCCGGGCCAGAGCTGATTGTCCCGGATATCGGTGTTAAAACGACTGAGGTAAACCCTGATTCGGCCATCACAACCCTTGAAGAGAACGAACGCAGCCATATCCTGCGGGCGCTGAAAAAAACCAGCGGAAAAGTAGCCGGCCGCGGCGGGGCGGCCGAAATTCTGGGAATTAATCCCAATACCCTTCGTCATCGTCTGAAAAAGTTGGGAATCCACAAAAAGGGACAGGACATTTATTCTCTCAAAGCATAAAAAGGCCGGGAATGACGGCTGGTTCGGCATCACCCCCTTGGCCTGAGACCCTAGAATAAATCCAGGGTCTCAGTTAGACTTTTCATCAACAAACAGACCTGAAGGAGGGCAAATTGGCCAGAACAGAAAACTCACCAGAAAAAATCAAAAACTTGCTGAGTCAGGCGGAGGATAGTCATTGAACAGCGCTTCGAACTCTTCTGTAATCAATTTCATTTCAATCTCCTCAAAAATAAGATTAGCGGAGCTGAGCTCCGCCAATTAGTTTACTTCTTCTTTTTGACTTCAGGTTTTTCTTCCGACTTTGCCGTAGCAGCTTTCGCTGGAATTTCAATTCCGTTGCTTTCAAGGAATGACACGCTGCAAAACACCGCGACATATTGATCACTACCAACTTTCTCCACCGAATTATATCTTACGGTTTGTATTTCAGATCTAACAGCAAAGTCCCAAGACGTTGCCTTACCTGCTTACTTGTAACAATCGTTGTTTCCATTGATTTCTCCAATTTGGATTATTGATTAAGTAACTGACTGATTAAGGATATCTCTATGAAACACCTTGATTAGACCCTTCACAGACTTCGATATTTTAACCCAATTATGCACGGAGTATTTTTACTGCTACGAGTATAGATATCATTAACAGAAAAGAACAATGACCCAATATGAAGACGATATCGAACTAGATGATATCGAAAACTTAAATACTGCACTAGAATTTGCGGATGAATATTATGTGTTGCCATTACACTATTCAAAATACAATCCACTTACAAACAAAGATGAATGCTCTTGTGGCGATCAAGAATGTGGGCAAGTTGGCAGACATCCACAATATGAAGGCCACGCCAGGTCGCAGAAAAATTAGGATTTAGCAGTTGGCGTCCTGCAAATGAACTTCTCTATAAAATTGAACGCGAAAAAGGAATAAATGTAAAAAGTAGTGATAATAAATATCACATTTCTATCAAATCAGGGACCATACTTCAAACAAGGAAGTATTCTCAAGAATTAATAGATCTTTTAGTCTGTGTGACCAATAATGAAGATTACGATATACAGTTGTAAAAAAGGAAAAAAACCTGAAAAGGAGATTCCCAATATCTAAAATTGTAAAACCATTTTCTCCATTCTGGGCTGAACAACGGTCCACCACCCCGGTAAGTCAAAAATAATACCAAATTTAGAATTTCCACCAAAAGACCCCTTATTCCTTCCATATCAATCACTTCACTTGTTGTAACCACATCAAATCATAGCCATTTCATTGTCTTCTAAGATTATTGTCTAAAGATTCGTTTGTCCCGGAAGTTCATTCTATTGCGATTTAGATAACTACATTCTGGGCGGAAATGGTCTGACGGAATGGGCTTAGTTTTACAAATTGATTTAGTCGAAGAAGAGAAGAATCTCGCCAATTTACAATCGAGTCGGGATTTGGGTTGAAATAGTCCCGAGCGTGATAGATAACCTTTGTGATGTTTATTTTTATCTGGTAGTATAATGACCAACAAAGAAACTAAGAAACTCGGGGTGGTTAATAATTCCTTGGAATTAGGCTAATTATCTGTATATTGGTTCATTTAGATCAATATACGGCATTAATTCAACACCTAAACCTCATTATGGAAAAAGCTAAAATACTCATTGTCGACCAAGAAGCCTCAATCGCATTGGAGATTGAAAGCATTTTAAAGAATCTGGGATATCATGTGACTTCAATTGTCGATACGAGTGAGAAAGCTATTGAAAAATCTGAAACAGACAAACCGAACATCATCTTAATGGATATTCGAATCAAAGGAGAAATGGATGGTATTGATGCAGCAACAGTGATACGAGATCGATTTGAAATTCCGGTTGTTTTCTCAATAGCGCATCTGGATGAAGAACGGATAGAACGAGCTAAATTTTCCATGCCGTTTGGATATGTTCTAAAGCCGATTCAGGAAAGGGATCTTAGAGTGACGATTGAGATGGCATTGTATGTCAATGGCGTTGATGCAGAAAGAAGAAAGGCAGAAGAAAAATTAAAAGAATCTGATAAACAACGTCGTACCTGGCTCGAGCATTCACCTGATTGCACTAAGATTGTGGACCTTGATCTGAATCTTCTTTATATGAGCTCGGCTGGTGTGGAAGGTCTTAAAATACCTGACATCACTGAATATTATGGTAAGCCATACCCCTTCCATTTTTATCCTGAGTCATTCAAAAAGGCGATGACTGGAAATCTGATGAAAGTAATAAATACAGGTAAAACGATCATTCAGGAAGAGGATGTGGTTGACGTAGAAGGAAATATCGTATGGTTTCACTCGACGATCGTGCCGATTTATGATGATGAAGGTCAACTTGATTATCTCATGGTTGTATCCATCGATACAACCGAACGCAAACTAACGGAAGAAAAAATCAAAGCCTCCCTCAAAGAAAAAGAAACCCTTCTTCAAGAAATCCATCATCGTGTTAAAAACAACATGCAAGTAATTTCAGGTTTATTGAATATTCAGGCAGACAATTCTGATAACGATCAAATCAAGCAATTGTTAAAGGAAAGTCAAAATAGGGTATACGCAATGTCGGTTGTCCACGAAACAATTTATAGTTCGGGTAATTTAACTGAAATCGACCTGCATGAATACATATCCAGGATTACAAATGCGTTAACTCAGGCTTATGTTATAGATTTGAATCAGATTCTTTGCAGAACAGAATCTGATGATATCAAAATAAGTATTGAACAAGCGTCGCCACTTGGATTGATAATTAATGAATTGGTTTCAAATTCACTGATTCATGCGTTCCCCGATGGTAAAAAAGGTGAAATACTCATCAAAATCATAAAGCCCACCCCTGAAGACATTGAAGTTACCATAAAAGATAACGGGATTGGGTTGCCAATCGATTTTAGCTGGCAAGAAAACACAAAACTGGGACTTCAGCTTGTAAAAGGTCTGGTCGAAAACCAACTTGACGGCCATATCAAAGCTACGGAAAATGGTGGTGCTCAGTTTCTAATTAAATTCAAGCTCATATCATCAATGTCCGGTTAGGTTTTTGCAAAAAGCTGAATGATGAATTCTGAATCGAGCTTATAAGGATTTATTAGATTTTCTTAGTTTAGCGT
>Ga0209249_1002302_pt1 | contig 15860 bp, 15 predicted proteins | sample SaaInlV_200m_DNA_4_FD_184653 | JGI IMG/M metagenome (GOLD analysis project Ga0209249, IMG submission 184653) | Marine microbial communities from expanding oxygen minimum zones in the Saanich Inlet - SI037_S3LV_200m_DNA (SPAdes) (version 2) | ecosystem: Environmental > Aquatic > Marine >...
GATTGCGATGCCGTCCGCCGCCGTCTGCAACGACACGGCGGACTGGTTCCCCCAGTGGCTTGTCGACCGGCTGGAAAACGGCACCTACGGACGCGAGTTCATCCGGTCGATGGATGAGAAGCTGCTCGCCAAGTACCCGACCCGGTTCAAGACCAAGGAGGAACTGGACGCGAAGCGGCAGGAGAAGCAGCAGGCGAAGGCAGCGGCGAGAGCTAACCCCGCCCCGAAGCCCACACCGGAACCCGAAGAGCCCGGTCTGCTCGACTGGCTGTTCGACGACAACGAGGACTGACCGGGGCTCAGATCCGCCTCCCCGCCCGTAGTAGGGTAGGAAGACGGAGGACGCTATGGACCCCTTGGACCTCGAAAGACTCGCAGTTCGCATCGAGATCCTGACGCAGCATCGAACGCACGACTGGGACGATGCCGATGCGATGGAGTTTCGGTCCTGGATGCCAGGGTCGCATTCCATCAACCCGGGGCGCCGCAAGCTGCCGGACCCGGCAAACCTCCGGCTTGCAGCCGCGAATCTTCGCCTGCGCCAGAGCGTAGGGGCTGACGAGAAGATCACGGTCAGCCCTGCGGACTACCGACTTGCGATGCAGCGGTGCCTGCACCTGGAAGGTCTCGTCACCGCCAACCGACCCCACAATCCCCGCCGCATCATGCGCGACATGGCTCGCGGTCGCCTGCCCGGTCTCCGACGATAGTTCGCCTATCTGCCCGCACGAGTAGAACCTGTCCACCGGACGGAGGGTCTACCTGTGGCGGAAGGTATCCAGCTTCTCCTGACCAGCACTGGGGTCAGCGCGTCGAACCTGTTCCTCGACGACATCCGCTCGGAAGCCAGTGGTGGTCGTCGCGGTCTTGCACCCGAGTACGTCTACGTCCCGGCCCCTACGGCTGCCGTGCCACTCCCGTCCATCGTCCTCACCTACGGTGGGGCGGTGCCGATGAGCTTCGAGCGGGGGGACATCCGGGGGCAGATCGCCAACGGGCTGCTCATCGCCGAATTCATCATCGGTGGGTTGGTGCAAGAGGGCTTTGACCCGTTCGTAGGGGACACGGGCACGGGCGGGACAAAGGGGCTCGTTCCGGCTCCTGCGGCGGGCGACGGGGCGACCAAATACCTCAAGGCGGACGGCACCTGGGAAGTCCCGGTCATTGCCGGGTTCGCCCAGACCATCGTGGTGGCGAAGACGGGTGGCGACTATGCCACCATCGAGGCAGGGCTGGCCGCGGCAGCCGCGGTTGCCACAACGAACAATCGCATCGCGCTCATCATCTATCCGGGGGACTACACCGAAAACAACCCGTTGACGGTTCCCGATTTCACGTCGGTTGAGGCGCCGGGCGGCGCCGAAGTCACCCGGATGATTTGCGCCAATGGCGGCGCCCTCCAGCACGGTCTGATTCTCGCCAGCAGCTCCGATGTCTTCGGTCTCCAGGTGCGGGACGCCAGTGGGGCGGGAGCCGCAGGCTTCTACTTCCCGCCGGCCGTTCGCGACAGCTACGTCCATCACCCGAAGACCACTGACTGCGACATCGGCTGGCTCTCCGAGGCATCGACGCTGTCTCCGGGCATCGCAGTCCGGAACCCCGTCGTGTTCGCGGGCACGTTCACGTCGATCTTCAAGTGTGGCGCTGGCGGCCTGATGAACGTCAACGGGGCGCTCGTCCTGGAGCCGGTCATCGCCGACAACGTCTTCCACTCGGACGGTGCCGGGAGCACGATGCGGGTGACGGCCGCTCGGCTGAACGGCAACGTCGCCACGTTGCGCGGCGTCTACATCGAGAACCTGGGCGACATCACCACGGATGGGTGCGCATTCCTCAGTGGCGGCTTCGGCGGCCCCGTCACGGGTATCGAGATTGCCTCTACCGGCGGCACCGCCATCATCAACAACACCTACATCAACGCAGCGGTGAACGACGCGGTCCTGGCCAACACTGCGCAAGCCGTGGCAGCGTTCCACGGCACGTCGATGAGCAGTGCCAAGCTGACCATTGGTGCGCTGGCTGCGTTCTCCGGGTTTGGGCAGGATCTCAACCCGCTCACCCCAGGACCGACCATTGTCGGCGAACTGTGGCTCGGGGCGAACGCGGCCGAGCGCGTCCCGATGTCCAGCTATGCCCGGGACACGTTCTTCACGGGACGCCTCACCGGCGGGCTGGTATCGGCGGGCACCGGGTTGGCGCTCGATGTCACAGCGGGCACCGGGTACGTCAACACAGGGACAGGGGTCATCAAGGTCGAGTGGGCCGGCGGAAGCGACATCGTCACGTCCACCGCCAACATGGACTACTACGTCTACGTCACGAGCGCGGGCGTCGTGTCCATTGCCACCACCCAGCCGTCGCAGGAGACCAACATCACGTTGGCTGCGGGGCGGTCTGACTCCACGGCGGTCTCCTTCGTCGTGTCCGACCGGGTGAGCATCGAGCAGGCGCACCTCAAGTTCCACGACTGGGTCATGGACAACGCCGGTCCGCTCTGGTTGTCGGGCTTGGGCACCACGAACACCGGGCTGGCCATCAACGTCGACTCGGGTGTGATTTCGGGGCCGGATGGCAACGCCAGCGTCATCGGGGCGACTCCCGTGACGTTGCTTCGACGGTACCGAGACCCGGTGGTGACGTGGAAGACGAGCACCGGCAACGCGGACGACGGGTTCTACGACGATGGCACCGGCACCCTGGCGACTTTCGCTGGGCTGTGGAAGAAGGACGCGCTGTACGTCAGCACGAATGCGTTCGGGTCCACCTTCCACTACGTGTACTCACAGGCGACGTACGCGAGCCAGGTGCTCGCTGAAGCGGCGGCCCTCCCGGTTCCGCCGGTCATCTTCGAGACCAGTGACTTCGTGATGCCGCTGGCGGGTCTCGTCATCCAGGACGCCAGTGCCACCGTCACTACGATCACGGACGAGCGGCCGACCCTGGGTGTCGCCGGCTCTGGTTCGGGTGCTGTGGCAGCGGACCACGGCGCCCTGACGGGCCTCGGGGACGATGACCACGCGCAGTATGCGTTGCTGGCAGGGAACGCTGCCCGCAACGTGTTCACGGGGACGCTGGCAGCGGCGGCGGGGGAAATCATCCTGCCGACAGCGGCAGTGCCGGCACAGACGGCTGAGGGTTCCGTCGTCTGGGACTCCAACGACGATCTCCTGACGGTCGGCGACGGCGCTGCCCGCAAGACCATGGTCGACACTGCCGGCACGCAGATCCTTACGAACAAGACGTTCGACGCCTGTGACGTGTCGACGCACCTCGCCTTCACACCTGTCGCTGGCCCCGCATGGGTGGAGGGGCAGGTCTACTACGACAACGTCGACAAGACCCTCGCGGTCGACGTTGCGCTCGGCTCGACCCTCCAGATTGGCCAGGAGATCCACCTCCGCGTGTTGAATGACACCGGGGCACAGATTGACGATGGCGAAGTCGTCTACGTCTCCGGAGCCAGCGGCGTCCGTCCCGAAGTCACCCTGGCCGATGCCAGCACCACGGTGGGCTCCACAGGTGTCATCGGAATCGCTACGCAGAACATCCTCCACACGGCCGAGGGCTACGTCACGACGCAGGGGCTCGTGCGCGGACTCGATACGACTGGCCCCGGCGCCGAGGTGTGGGCAGCGGGCGACCCCATCTACCTGAGCGCCACGGTGCCGGGTGGCATGACGAACGTCGAAGTCGTCTCCCCCAACCACTTGGTCAAAATCGGTTGGGTGCTTTCCACGGATGCCGTGAACGGTGTCCTTCTCATCAGCATCGACCCGGGCGCCCACTTCGCCGACCTTCACGACGTTCTGATTACGACGCCGTCCGACAAGCAGGTGTTGGCCTACACCGCGGCGACCGGGTTGTGGGAGAACGAAACGCCCATCGTGGCCAACACCGGGGTCATCCTCTACTCGGGCGGCACGGGGACCAATTACAGCACCATCGTTCTCGCCCTTGCTGCTGCGGCGCCTGGTGATGTCGTGATGTTGGGGCAAGGCACGTTCGCCGAGAGCTTCACCATCCCGCTCAACGTGACCGTGCGGGGCAGCCTCGGGGACGGGCAGAGCCACATCACGGGTGCAGCCGCTACGGGCACCCGCATCGCGATGTCGAACCTCTCCCGGCTGGAGCAAGTCAAGGTCACGCTCCCGACCGACGCCCTGCCCGCCATCTCCCACGCCTTGGGCGCTCCCGGTGTCACGTTCCTCGACAACATCGAGATGATCGGTGCGGGTGCTCTCGGCATCGGCGTCCAGAACAGCGGCCAGGGCAACTGCATCGTCTCCCGCCTGAAGTATCGCTCGGGGGCGTGTGCCGCCCTGTTGCACACGACGGCCGCCTGCACGGGCAAGTTGGACGCCTGGGACACGCGAATTGGCGGTGGTACCCTGACGGACGGTGTGTTGGCCGAGGGTGGGACGATGGCGGTGAACCGCCTGAGTGCCCCCAGCAACGCCACCCTGACCGATGGCGTCTCGGTAGACGCTGCGGTTTTCGCAGGCTTCGCCATCTTCTTCGACAGCAGCACCACCAACGCCCTGCACGTCACGGCGAACAACGCCATCATCGGCATCGACGGGTTCAATACGTCGCTCGCCTCCGTTCCGCTGCTCGTAGACCCCGCCGTCACGACAGGGAGCCTGCAAATCCTCAATGGGGTCGGCACCGGCAGCCTGGTCGACGCACCCTCGGCGTATCTCTCGCAGGGCAACAACGTCATCGTGTTCCTCGACGCCAGCACGGGCGACGAGGGGTTGAACATCTGGGGCGAACTGCACGTTGGCTCACCGTTCGCCCCTCGTGAGTCGGTGTTCGGCGGCGGCGACAGCCACGTCATCGGGATGAGCGTGTTCACGAACACCAGCGGCGAGGGCGGAGTCTGGGCGGATGTCACGGCAGATGCGGCATCGGGTAGTGGTTCCCCGTTCGCGGCATTCGCAGGTCTGACCGGCGGCAACTGCTTCTACTTCGGCGGCGACCTGCCATTCCCAGGCATCAAGACGACCGACATCACGACGGCTTTGGCTCTGGGCATTGGCAGTGTCATTCTCGAATACTGGACGGGCGCCTGGACGCAGGTTGACCACATGGCGGCGGACTCCAACGCCCCCTACGGGCAGTACGCAGACAGCATGTTGGAGCGGGCTGGCGGCACGAGTGAGCAGGTCCGTTTCGGGGACATGACCGGGTGGACCACCAAGGCTCTCAACGGCACGACGAAGTATTGGGCGCGGTTGCGGGTCGTGTCGGCTATCACCACGGCTCCGATTTTTGAACAGGTGAAGCTGCACACGGACAGGTTCGAGGCCAACGCTGACGGAGCCACTGAGTGGTTTGGGGCTGCCCGCCCGAACTTCTCCTTCCCGTTCAACCTCTCGAACATGCTGGAAGTCGACGGGTTCGGACCCAAGGACCAGACCCTCGATTACAGCTTGACCGTGGCGCTCAAGGCGAAGAAGAACCAGCTTCAGAACAGTGCTGTCGACGGGGCGGGTGGCAAGGTCACTATCCTGGAGGGCACAGACACGTCGTTCCCGCTGACGTTCAATTTCGACATCTTCCCGCTGGCGGTGGGCGGCGACTTCGAGATTGTGTTCACGCGAGCCGTGCTCACACCGACCGACCCTCTCGATGGTACGGTGGCAGAGTTGGCGACGGCGCTCGTCCAAACTGCGGGGACCATCAACGTGCCGCAGACATTCACGTACACGGTGGACGTTTCCAGCCTGGTGCCTGGCGACTCCGTTGCTTTTGCCCTGACCCGCGACGCGACGGTGGGCAACGACCCGCCAGACACGCTGGGGGCGCACGTAGCTCTGGAATCGGTGCAGGTAAACGGAATCCGATGGAAGTGACACGATGACAACGACCTGGACCGTCTACCTGTTCAGTGACTCGGGCAAGATCCTGTTCGAGAAGGAGTTCCAAGCTCGCGACTACCAGGACGCCCAGAAGAAGGGGCACAAGCTCGTGCAGCCGCACGTCCGCAAGCACAAGGACGCCGAGGACTGGGTCGTCGAAGAGTCCAAGTCCAAGCGAGCGGGCGACGACTCTGCCGAGGAGCTGGCGATCCGATTCCTGCTCGCCGAGGACGCCCTGGACGAAGACGGCAAGGCGAAGACGGCTGCGAGGGCGCTCCGGCACTGGTGCGGTCAGCTCTCGGGGGGTCACGACATGCCCTCGGGGGCGTACAAATCGCCTGCGGGCCAGACCCCGACCGTGGTCGTAGCGTCGTCTCAGGCTGAAGCGATTCGGTTGCTCCAGCCCTACGCCTACCTCACGGCGGGCATGATGCGGAACTACTGGTACAACCAGTGCCAGAACACCGGGCACCTCAAGCTCATCGGCGACGATAAGGGGGTGTGGTTCGCAACCAGCCAGCACGCCTCTTCCTACGTCAAGGGCACGATGAAGGCAGCTACGATGAAGAACGCCAAGTCGAACGCCAAGGTGCTCGAAGTGCCGGGCTCCTTCCACAAGGTCGTCGTGCAGCCACCCAAGGCGAAGCGCACCGAGTTCCCGTTCGAGGGCTACATTGACTTTCAAGGGCTCAAGATCGACGTGGAGAACGTCCAGGGGTCGACCCGGTCGGGCACCGGACCCGAAGGCGAGTGGTCGACGTTCATGCACGCCCACTACGGCGAGATTCGCGGCACCGAGGGCACGGACGGTGACAAGCTGGACGTCTACGTCGGGGAGAACCACGACTCGTCCCTGGTGGTCGTCATCCACCAGCACAACCCGTGGGACGGCAAGTACGACGAGGACAAGGTCGTCATCGGCTGCGAGTCGGTCGAGGAAGCCATCGGGCTCTACAAGAAGCAGTATGACCGCCCCGGCTTCTTCAAGGACAAGGAGTACACGGCGATGCCCATCGGCGCCTTCTGGCGCTGGGTCCACGACAAGAAGAACAAGGGCAAGAAGGTCAAGACCGCCCGGGTCCGGCTGTTCACGATGCGGGACGTGGGCGCCGCGCTCAAGAAGGCGCCGTGGAAGAAGCGCAACCAGGGCTGGGAAGAACGCTACGTGATGTTCTACTCGGTCAACTTCGTCGAGAGCCGTAATCCGGGGATCAAGGCTGGCAACTTCAAGGTCGTCTGGTACACGGGCGGTCCGGGACAGTTCCGCGACTCCAAGTCGGTCGACACGCTCAAGGAAGCCGTCGCCCTCGCCAACCGGATGAAGCCGGACGCTGACGCCGCTGCTGCGAAAGAACTGGGTGAGAGCCCGATGGGCAAGCTCGCCGCGAACACGGCGTTGCTCCCCAAGGCTAAGGTCGTCATCGAGCGGGCTACACACGCTTGGATGAGGGGCGAGTGGACCGTGCAGTCGGTGGACCGCGACGGGGCGGCCTGGGTGAAGAACCGCAAGGGGCTCACGATGGAGCTGAACCCGCCTGGCGTAATGGGCTCCGGCTGGTTCGCGGTTGGCCCCGAGTACGATGGTGGAGCGGGCTCCACGAACGACCAGGGACAGGTGCAGGTACGCCAGGCGATGTGGAAGAAGGGCTACGCCGAGGGGACGCCGGGCGCCCTCAACCAAGCCAAGGTGGAACTGGGCAACGCCCTCGCCCTGCTGCGAGCGACGTCGTGGAACTACCTGACGAGCCACTGGCAGATCGGTGGTGACTCCAGCTACGGCGACCACCTTCTGTTCGAGCGGATGTACGAAGCGACCGTCAAGGAGACGGACGCCCTGGCGGAGAAGCTGGTCGGCACGTACGGGATCGCCGCGGTCGACGCCCGCGACCAGGCGCACATGATGGCCTACATCCTGTCGCACTTCGACATCGGCTGCCCGTTCGAGCGGGGGCTCAAGGTCGAGCAGATTTTCCAGGCGTACATCAAGCGGACGCTCGACCGGCTCGAAGACCTGGACCAGCTTTCGGTCGGCATGGACGACTTCCTGCGGACGCTCGCGAACGACCACGAGACCAACCTCTACCTGCTTCAGCAGCGTCAGGGAGGGGTCAAGATGGCTCGGGTGGTCGACGGGGGGGATAGAAGGCACCGGGAGTTCATCGCCAGGTACATGCTGCGGCTGGCTGCCAACGTCCGCACGGACACCGCGTCGTTCTACACCATCGCTCCCGAGCAACTCTACAATCTCGTCACGGGCGGGAACTGGATGGCTCGGGCCAATGAGCTGTGGGGCGGTGGCGAAGGCTGGGACGAGCACACGCAGAACGCGATGGAGGACAGTGTCCGGCGACGGGGCGGCGCCGTGTTCCACACGGGCGGCGACGGCCCCTGGGAAGCCCGGGTCGAGGGTTCCGTCGCCGAGATGGGGGCATTCGAGAAACTGGCAGACAGCGTCCTCAAGTCGGCCGGCAATCCCGAGATGACGGACACCTTCGACGCCTCTGCCCATCCCACGGTTGTGCAATACGCCTTCCAGAAGTTGCGGCAAGGTATCGCCGCTGCTGTTCGGAGGACCATCAAGGATTTGCACGGGCACCGGAACTACATGCTGGGGGGGAAGATCCCCCTCATTGACTCCAAGAAGCTCGCTGTTGCACTCCTCGATTACCTCGCACACCTGGCTACCGAAAATTTGCCGGGCTACAAGGCGGGGCGTGAAACCTTCGCCATCACGGAACTGATAGCCTACCCGTGGAAGTTGAATAAGCGGGACATGAAGGCGCTGGTGAACGCCGTCGAAAAGAAGCTCCGCCGTCCCCTGGACGACAGTGCGGAGCCAGGGAAGACCGCAGCCGAGATGGGGGCGTTCAAGGCGCTCGCCGACACCGTCATCAAGACGGCAGGCTGGTGGGCCATCGACCACGATAACCCCGACGACAAGCTCTACAACGGGGACGGTCCGGCGGACACGATGGATGACGCCCTCGACGACATCGACCTCGCCTACCGGCAGTCGTGGGGTCGCAGCGCCGTGCCCGAGGAACTGACGGCGGTGTTCACGTTCTGCACGGGACCGGCCTTCTCGGGGGACCGCAAGCTCAACCTGTGGGTCGATTTCGCAGCCAAGCGGCAGGGGTTGACTCCCGATGAGTTGGCGTCGGTCGACTGGGACGCCCTGATGAAGATGAAGGAAGCCGAGCGGGTGCTCCGCAACACCGAGGGGAACCACCCCCACGGCTACGACGACCCGAAGACCTACTTCACGCAGAAGTCCCTCAACGACTTCGACCAGGTATGCAGCGACGCCATCAAGGCTAGCGAGCGCCGCACGTTCGAGCTGGACCGCAACGTCGACAAGCTCACTGCTGAGATGGACGGCGACATCGAGAAGTTGGGCGCCGCGTTGGAAGGGAACCAGGGATGAATCTGGAGCAAAAGCCACGCAAGGGGTACGCCCTCTTGCTCGAAGGTGGCGACATCGACGAGCTGGCACGGGCGCTGAGTGCCGGGATGGTTCGGAACATCCCCAGTCCGATGAGCGTCTCGAAACTCCGCGGGGCGGTCAAGGCGTTCTCGTTCCACTGGTCGAACGGTCAGGCAGCTTGGGACGTCATCTCAGTCACCCGGGATCTCCCCTGGGGTCTCGACGGCGCCGAGTTCGTCCTGTTCATCGGTCGGAACGCCCTGTCCCCGGTCGGCAAGCTCTGGACGCTGTCAGAGATGCGCTACGTCGCGAAGAAGCTCGTAGACCACCCGGGCTACGCCGGCTCTATGGAGGGCGGGCAACGGCGATTCCACGGGTCGGTGGACCGCTTGGCGAGGCAGTTCGTCCGGATGGCTCACTAGCCCCACAGCCCATCAAGCTCCCCCCGCAGGTACTTCTTCGCCGACATCCGTTTGCCCGTGACGTGGTCGTGAACCTGGTCACGTTGCAGGGCAATCGTCCGTCGCTTGTCTCCTACTGGCACCACTCAGCAACTAGGGTTTTTGACACCCCAAGTGTCCTGCCGATGTTCCGGTAGGACACGCCCTCTTTCCGCATTAGGAGAGCCTTCTCCCGCACATCGGGGTCGAACTTCAGGCGGTGGTCCACCAGACGAAGGCACAGCTTGTGCTGGAAACATGATGGCGTGCAGTCCTTGATCATGTCGTGCAGATCCGCACGGTCGGCCACTCGGGACAGCAAGATGCGGTTACGGGCCGTTCGAGTCGCAGACCACCCGTAACTGCGGTGCAACAAGGCGATGAGCATGTTCACGTCTTCGGCCCGGAACCCATCTGTGGCGAACTTGGCGTGGTAGCCTTTGCTGCCGACCATCCCGTCACCGAAGTACCAGTGGGCGATGGATGTGGGGGACAGGTTTACGTCTTCCGGCACCCGTTTCTCCCCGCCCGGATACCAGCGGTCGCGTTCCTGCGTAAAGTAGGTGTAGGAGCGTGTCCGCACCCCGTAGGACGGCGACCGGGTGTAGGACTGGCCTGCAATTTCCACTATCCCGCTAGCACCCCGCACCTCTCTCCACTCGATGCCCAGACTGGTGAAGGCAGCACCCACCATGTCCACCCACGGGCGGTTCTTCACGCACTGATTCAGCCGGAGGCGGCTACCCACCCCACCCCGTTCAATGCTTCCGTCACCTAGCAGCAACCCGTCCACCAAAGGGCGGACTTCTGGGGCCACATCGAAAGGGTCCGCACGTCGAGCCAAGGACACGCCCTGGCCCGACGTGCGAATATTGGCGCCGGCCTTGCGCAACCGCCGGCGGGTCGTCTCGTACCCCCACCCCAAGCGGGTGGCTAGTTGCTTGATACTCAGCCCGCTCTCGTACAGCTCCGCGATACCCATTGTCCACCTCCTGTCTCCGAGGCAGACCCTAACCTACCATCAATCCCACAAGTATTCAATGTAGCCCCGGAGGTACTTTTTGGCGGACATCCTTTTGTTGTTGTGGTGATGGACTACTTGGTCCCTTTGGAGGGCGATGGTGCGTACCTTATCGGCCCGCATCCCCGTGCCGACCTGGTCCTTGCGGGACAGGTTCAACCGAGCCCTCGCCTTGCTCTTGTTCTGCTGCCTCAGACGGGCACGCAGGACGTCGAGAGCCAGCGCCTTGTTCTGGTGCTGCGACCGCTCGCTCTCGCACCTGACGGCGATGCCAGACGGCTTGTGGGTCAGTTGGACGGCTGAGTCGGTGACGTTGCGGTGCTGCCCGCCGGCACCTGAACCTCGGGTCATCTTCCAGTCCAGGTCGCCAGGGGGGATGGAGAGGAAGCTCTCCTTGGGGACAGGGAGCACCGCGACGGTCACGGTCGAAGTGTGCGTGCGCCCCCGGCGTTCGGTAGGCGGAACCCTCTGCCACCTATGGCCGCCGGCCTCGTTGTGGAACGCTCGTTCGGCGCCCTTGCCGGATGCGATGAATGTGAGTTGGGAGGGGTCGTCGCTGACGAGATCGAGGCTAAAGTCCCCTCCGCTGGGCGAACTTGGTGTAGAGCGCCATCTGCTCGCGGACGAGCAGCTTGGCGTCGTCGCCGCCTTCCGCGGCTCTGATTTCGACGATGATCTTCATGGCGGGATTCCTCAGTCGAAGTTTTTGGGGATGCGGCGTTCCGACAAGCGGTACACGGCGTCCCCTTCGGGGTCGTTGCCACGACGAACCAGGCGGTCCAGTTCGCGGGACTGGGCGCGCATCCGGTAGATGCGGTCGCGACGGCACATTCCGCAGATGCCGAGCCCGCGGCGAGGTGCCCCAGGCTTGCGCTTGCTGCACGGGCAGGCGAGGGAGCCCCGCTTTGCCCAGCGCCCCAAGTCCTTTGCCCAATCCAGCAGGTCGGTGGGGACGCCGTCAGACATCCAGGAGATGTACTCGGCACGGCGGCGACGGGCAATCGTCTCAGTGACTCTGCGACGACGCCCGCGAACGGTTTCGAGATTCTGCAAGTTGACCTCCATCGTGAGGTGCGGCCGTCAGCCGCACGAACATGATGTGGTCCTGCGCGATCCGGTTCATGGTTCGTCTCCCTACTTGCTGCGGGGGAAGTCGGCGTCGTACTTGCGGAGCAGGGCGATCAGGTCAGCCTTCTTGAGCTTGCTGTACCCCTTGAGCCCCCGACCACCCGCCGTGTCCTTGAGTTCGCCGACCTTCATGGCTTCGTAGCCGTCATCCGCCGGCTGCTCGACCGTCTCCAGCGTGACGGTCTCGGGCATGTCCTCGATCTTGGCGCCGACCGCTTCCTTGAACGCCTCGCGACCGGCGGCGACAGCCAGGTTGTCGGCGGGCTGCTGACCCTCCCAGAGCTTGCCGGGCTCGCCGCTGAGAGGACGATTCGCCTGGGCGAGTTCCTCCATCTTTTCGAGCTGCCGGCGCTGCGCCATTTCGCGCTTGTTCCTCGCCAGGTCTGCCGCCTTCTTCGCCTCGTGCATCGCACGCTGGCGCCGTCGCTCCTGCGCTTCGGGCGTCTTCGCGTTGGCAGCCTCGCGGCGAGCCTTCTGCTTGTCAGCGTGGTCGGTCCACGGCTGAAGCAGTTCGTCGGTCAGTTCGGTCCCGGTCGACCGGAATGCCTCGTGAACCAGCGGCAGATCGTACGACTTGTGCGTGACGTTGCCGGACGTGACGTGGCTGACGATCCTTCGAGCGGTACGGGGTCGCATTTCGTTCTCCTGTTGCTGTCCCACGTCACATACTACTCACGAGGGGACGCATCTGAGCCCCTGACAGGGTAGATCGTGCAGGAGGTGACTACCATGACGATGCAGACAAACGCCACCGACACGCAAATGGCGTCGACCCTGTCCTCTCTCAGCAAGTTGGACCAGGGCACGCTCTTCTCCGCGTGCGTCCACAAGATGGGTGACGCCCGCGGTCCGTCCGGGGCACGGGTCATCTACGGTGACGACCAGGTCCACGTCCTCATCTGGACGGGGTTCTCGTACCAGGCGCTCATCGCCCGATCGCACAAGATGCTCACCCAGCAGCTCAACAAGGGCGGCTACATCGAGCGGCTGGCTCGGGCGACGCTCGAAGAGCACGAGGACACGACCATCGAGGACGTGTGCGAGGCGATCCAGGAGACCCGCGACTGGTTCCGCAAGAAGCTGTCGGACGGCGTGCCGGAGCCGTGGAACGACGACATGGTCGGGGTCTGGATGCCGCTGGAGATCGACGGCGTGAAGGTGCGGGGCAGTCGCGTCTACGCGGGGCAGGCTCGCCCCGAAGACCCCCGAGCACCTGTGCCCGGGTCGATCTACGTGCAGGGCGTCAAGCTCGGCGAGAAGGTCATCACGCCGGCAGCGAACGGACCGTGGCGCCCGAACAGCAAGCCGAAGACGCTGGCGAAGCAGTTGCTCAAGGAGTCGTTGCCGGTCGGGCTCTACTGCCAGTACCGGCTCGACCCGGAGCGGGTGCGGGACATCACGGTCGATGGGGCGGCGGCGAAGGCAGCGAAGAAGGAGAAGATCGGGATCGACCCCGATGCGCTCCGGGCGCTGTTCAAGATTGCTCCGTGACCTCTGCGTAGGCGGTGAGGAGCAGTTCCACGTCCCTGGTGTGCAACCCTGCGTTGGCGGCGAGTGGCAGCATCAGGGTGCCCCAGTCCTGCAAGGTCCACGGCTTCGTGTAGCGCACGGACGGACGCCAGTGCTTCAGCAGCCAGACCACGTCCTCCACCCGAACCCTCGTCCGCTTGCACATATCGGTCGGACCCAGGGTCATTGGCGACTTGTCGCGCCCCGTCGTGAACTTCTCGTTCCGCCCGGTGACGCAGTGGTGCATCGGCGCATCGTGCCAGAAGGGCACGGCGGATAGCATCTTGATGACCCAGAGCTTGCCCCTGTCATCGTTGCCGATGAAGTTGAGTTCGATCTCACGCAAGTCGTCGTGATTCCAGATGGCTTCGGGATTCCACAGGTCGGGCCAGTCCTCTTGGATGTGCAGGATCACGTCGAGGTAGAGGCGCCCGTCCGTGCGCTGCACGATGGGCGTCACTTCGTCCGAGTCGTCCCAGAAGGCGTCAGTCAGCCCCATCGGTCTACAACTGGATGACGATGACCCGGGACGTGTCCGCGGGCTCGGGGGTGGGCTCGTCGGGCTCCCAGCCTTCGGGCGGCTCGTCCAGAGGAACGGGGATCTGGACTGTGGGCTGCTGGGTCTTGTCCCCGTAGCGGGCGGGGTTCTGTTCCCGCCGCAGGCGCTCCAGTTCGGTCAGCCACGGGGGCGCTGGCTGCATCAGCTTTCTCCGTCCGTCACCGACCCGTTGACCGTGGTGATGCCAGTGAGGCGATCCAGGATCGCCTGGTAGCCCTTCTCGCCCAGGTCGACCGCGACGATGGCGGCGGAAACGAATTCGGTGTTGTCCTGGGCGACCTGGAGCTTGCCGAACAGGTAGTCCGGGTTCTCGCCGTGGGAAAATTCGTCGCAGACATCGAGAGCTTCGGGGGCGTACTCGCCCTCGTAGCGGCACTTTCGCTGCGCGAACAGGACGTAGAGTTTCACGGTGCTACTCCTCGAAAGCTCTCGGCACCGCCGCCCCCGCTCATCGGGTTGCCGGCGTAGAGGTTGTGGCTGTTGGTGCTGAACGTCCGCACGTTCCGTTCGTGAGGGCGATGCGCCAGGGTCAGCCCGTAGGCGGACAGCCCGCTGCGGATGAGACCCACGCGAATCTTGAGCCGGGCGTTCAGGCACATCAGTTCGTGGTGCGTGTACGTCTCGCGGCTGTCATCGTCGAGGTACTCGGCGAAGGTGTCAACGGTCTCAAATTCCGGGGCGTTGGGGTCGAGTTCCCCGAAGCGGGCGTCGGGCGGCACGTAGTCGATGGGCTCGTCCCGTGTCACCCGCTGCTCCGCCCTTTCCTCGCGGCGCTGTTCATCGCGGGAATCGTCGTGCGGGATGTAGCCGGTGCGTGCCATCGTTCGTGCTCCCTGTCCGTCTGAGTGTACTACGGGTGGGGTCGGGGGTCTGAGCCCCCTTCCCCGGTTGCCGCTGGTTAGGCGACGAGCCCGCCCTGGACCTGCGCGGTCGTGAACTTGTAGCGACCGCCCTTCGGCCCCGTGCCGCTGACCGGGTACTTCGGGCGGCGCAGGTTGATGCCGGTCACCGTGTAGGTGGTGCGCCCGGCGACGAACCGGCGACCGATGACGTCGCTGGGGAGACCCAGCGCGGTCGCGGCGCTCGTGTCCACCTTGCTGACGCCGTTCGAGCCGACGACCTTGAAGGTCATCTTGACGGTCAGGCTGTCCGCCGAGAAGCGACCCGCCTCGCGGGTCAGGGTCATCCCCAACTCGTCCGCGAGCACCTTGAGAGCCTGCTCCGCCTTGTCGGAAATCGTCTTGCAGGTCGGGCGGTCGATGCGCGTGATGCTCATTGTATCTTGCTCCGTCGTCTCGGGTTTTGGGCGGGCGCCGCTAGCGCCCTGCCTCGTACATCCCCACTACGGACGGGGTTCGCATTCTGAGCCCCAATCGTATTTCGCCAGTGATTCCAACGAGTTGTACGAAAGTTTTGATAAAAGGCTCAGAACAGGTCGGTGCTCCGTAGTGGGTGTGTACGGCGGGAGACACCGCCGGCAGGAACGCGGGAGCGACAGCCCGCCACGCAGGAGCAAGATACAATGAGCACGAACGCCAACAGCGCCCTCATCTCCGCCCTTCTCGCCGACGCGAAGGTGGGCACGTTCACGGGTCTCGTCACGAAGAAGGTCGGTACGGAGCGCGGTCCGAAGGGCGCGAAGGTCCGCTACGGGGACGACGAAGTCCACGTCTGCGTGTTCACCGGCTTCAAGTACGTCGGTCTGTGTGAGCGCAGCCTCGTCGCCCTCGCCGGCATCGACGACGCCAAGATCCTCGACGAGATCATCGCGAGCGACATCAAGGCGTGGGAGGGTCGCGGCAAGAACGCGACCGAGGTTGCGGTCCGGCTGGCGGACGTGAAGGCGGCTCGCGAGGAGCTGGTCGAGTCCCTCAGCAAGAGCATCGCCGGCACGAACGAGTCCACCACGGACGACGTG